>Ga0209415_10000221_pt1 | contig 97671 bp, 86 predicted proteins | sample PeaSoiSIISIP2007_FD_187696 | JGI IMG/M metagenome (GOLD analysis project Ga0209415, IMG submission 187696) | Peat soil microbial communities from Weissenstadt, Germany - SII-SIP-2007 (SPAdes) (version 2) | ecosystem: Environmental > Terrestrial > Soil > Wetlands > Peat | place: Germany...
TTCTCGCGGTACGGCACTTCCGCCTCGAGCCGCACGCCATTGCCGAAGGCATAGCCGCCGTTGACGCCCAAATTGTAACCGTCCCGGTTCTTGAGCGTAATGCCGCGGAGGGTTATCGGCTCGAGGTCCGTCCAGCCGCCCTGGATCCCGATATAGATGCCCTGCGCCCCCGCCTGTGCGGTCTGCGCCTGGGTCTCGGCGGCCGCCAAGGCCAGCGCTGCTGCTACGGCAATCGCGACGATACGAATTTTCATGGCTGCCTCACGTCAAAATTCCCAGTTAAACATAACGGAATGTCCTAGTTTACGGTAGTCGTTAACGCTAAATTGACGACTCGGGTAGGAACTGGAATGATGAAACCGACAGTTTATCGCCTGCGCATGGGACAGAATGGCAGATCAGACACCACGTGTCGATTGGACGCGAGTGCTTATACGTCTGATCGACAAAGTGGCATCCGTGTGCATCGCCGCGGTTTACAGCGGTGCGCTTATCGGTGTGGCATATTGCGTAGCCCTTTCGGTCAAATCTCTTTCGGGCCAAAATACCTCCATACTTTTTTCGTATCTCACGGGTACTCACAGTGGAGTCACTGTGACGGTGAGCATCGGGGTCGGCGTAATAGGCACCGCATATGGAATAGGGGAAAGACTCCTACACCGGCGGACCATCGCGCATTTTGCGCCGTTAATTTCACACTACCAGCAGCTAATTGATCCAAACAGGACAAGCAGCGGTTTGACAATGCGCGGCACAACGAAACCAGAGGACATCTAGGAGAGCGCCATGACTCCTCAAACTGTGATGTTCTTCGTTGCCGGATTCTTGTTCATTGCAATCTTCTATGGGCTTTGGCAAACGCTCTGCGTTGATTGGGCACGCCAGGAGATGTTCGAGGCAAGGAATGCGCTTTTCAAACTTGCTGAAGAAGGGAAATGGTCTTTTGAAACTGAAGCGTATCGGAACGTACGGCTACACATTGAATTGATGATTCGTTTTGCACATTGCATTTCCTGGCCGCGTCTCGTCCTTTATCGATTCCTAGCGCCTCTTGCGCCAAGGAAAGATCTGCCTGATTTCAAAAAGCTTATTGGAAGCATCGATAACGAAGACGTGCGCCGCGAGGTAGAGGAGCAACTTACGAAGGTCGTAATCGCGGTCGTCAAACTAGCTCTATGGCGATCGGCCATACTGATATTGTTCACGGCGGTGGTAATCATCGGTTATCGCTGCTATGAGCCAATGCGCGGTCGCTTGAAAAAGGCTGGTTGGCATGCCTATACGTTGGTCCAAGCCGATGCCATTACGATGGAAGCGGTACAGTGAATTTTGGGTCGTATACGGCAATTCAATCTGGCATGTCCGGCAGGTCGTCCATAAACGGAAAGCGTCCTTGGCCTTTCCTTAATTGCTCGCCGTAAGCCCGTTGAAATAAGCTTTCAAAGATACGTTTATTAGGCGAGGCTCTTAGCAGGGCCATCACTCCAGATAGTTGTGCTTTGAAATGTTCGATACCAATCTCTTCGGTTAGATGCTGATGGTGTTTCCGCTTTCGTTGCCAGGTTTCACGATTCGCTGGATTCAACTCGTCAAGTTTCGGGAGCACCGGAGCCGGAAGCGCTTCATAGAGAAATTTCCGCGTGAGCTTACCCGCATATCTTGGCCCTCGCTGGCTGGTGCTGTTCCACCCATACACGCGATAAAGTTCTTTCGTGAACTCCCGCGGAATGGTTTTTATCCAAGGGCGGTGTTCAGGCAGGACGTACGCCTCTAGGAGCCTTTGCAACTCATCATGCGGGCGATCCTTCTGATAGCCGGTTGCCTCGTCGACGAGGGCCACCATTGCAATCTTAGGCAGCGCGTTCAGAAGTCGCCGCGCAAGGTCCGCAATGCGCCTCTGTGAAGGAAGAAGTTTCTTGGCTTTGTCGGCAGCTACATAGACCTTGAGAATGTCAGGAAAAGCCTCCGCGTCGCATCCGTAAGCCAGCCCCTTATATCCCCCCTTGAGCGGCCGATAGATGATAGGCCTCGTCGACATATCCAGGTCTTTGGAAATAAACGGTTTTATGTTGTTAGCACGGAGAAATGCTGGCTTGTCGTCGACAGATGCGCCCTCTCCGCCTTTCGCCGTTCTCGACCGGCCAAGAGCGAGCAAGATGCCTTGCTGAGTAAGTACCCTTTTCCCGTTATCGAGTACGGCACACGGGAGTCGCGCGTCTCCAACCTGAAGGATGCCGTCTTTGACTGCCCAAGGAATGTTAGATAGCTCTGTCATTGCGCCCTCACTGCCCTAGCGAGTGTGGCTTGGAAAAGTTGACTCATATCGGTTCCGCGATGGTCGAACCGATAACTAAATTCGTCTAGGTATTTTGAAAGATGGCGCACGGTCACATGATGGTATTGACCCACAATCCCGCGCTTGACCAAAGCCCAGAAGCCCTCAAGAGCATTTATGTGCGTTCCGTCCTTGGTGACGTACTCGACCGCGTGGTTGACGACGCGATGCTCCATGAACCGTTTGATGCGAACGTAACCTTGGTATTGATCGGTCAAAAGAATTGCATTGTTGGTGTCAACGTTTTGCCGCACGAGCGCGGCGAGCCTTTTGGCTGTCAGATCGGTCTTCTTGACGACTTGCGTTCTGACGCGACCGCCGCGCTCTAACATGCCAACGACTGGAGTCTTGTTGGTTCCGCGCCCGCGACGCGGCTTATCTCCGCCATCTTGGCCGCTTGAGCCGGTATTGCCTTTACGCGGCTTGCCGCCAACATAGGTTTCGTCCATTTCGACCATACCAGTCAGTAATTGGCGCTGCTCTCGCTCGGCCATCGCCTGCCTGATTTGCATTCCCATCCGCCAACCGGTGTTTTTGTTCACTTCGAGATCGCGAGAGAGTTGGCGAGCCGAAAGCCCTTTTTTGGCATTCAGCACGAGCGACACGGCTAAAAACCATTTTTGAAGATCGAGGTGAGTGTGATGGAAGATCGTCCCAACCGTCACGCTGAAGGTCGTATTGCAGGCATTGCAATGGTAGCGTTTTTCAGCAGGGAGCGGTGTCGACCGACCAGCCTTGCAATAGGGGCAGACTGCCTTACCATCCCAGCGGACCTTTTCCAGGTATGCGGTACAGTCGGCTTCGGTGGGGAAAAGCTTGTAGATGCTGATGATGTTCATAGCGCCCTACCTTTTGATAGGACGCATCTTGCCATGGCCGCATGGCGGTGTCAACTACCTTAAACTAGGACATTCCGAAACATAATCCCAAGGACGGGCTTGCGTTACTGGCTCAAGCTAAGCCCGCGGCTCTAAACCTGGGGTTTCCCGGCAGGTGTTGCAAATTTGCATCACAGCAGCAGCCCGCGACTCGGGTGAGCTGCCTTGCCCGCGCCGACCCCAGGACCTATAGTCCGGCCTTTAATGAGCGCCGGCAGCGAAACCGGGTTCCCGCACCGCCATCTCCTGGGCATCGAGGGACTTTCCCCCGACGAGATCACCTATCTGCTCGACCGCGCCGAGCGCTATGTCGAGCAGAATCGCCAGGCTGACAAGAAGCAGTCGCTGCTGCGCGGCCGCACCCTCATCAACCTCTTCTTCGAGACCTCGACGCGCACGCGCACTTCGTTCGAGCTTGCGGGCAAGCGGCTCGGCGCCGATGTCATCAACATGTCCGTGCAATGGAGCTCGATCAAGAAGGGCGAGACACTGATCGACACCGCGGTCACCTTGAACGCCATGCATCCGGACGTGCTGATCGTGCGCCACCCCGAATCGGGAGCGGTGCAGCTCTTGGCCGAGAAGGTCGATTGCGCCGTCATCAACGCCGGCGACGGCAGCCACGAGCACCCGACCCAGGCGCTGCTCGACGCCCTCACCATCCGCCGCCGCAAAGGCCGCCTGCAGGGTTTGGTCGTGGCGATCTGCGGCGACATCCTGCACAGCCGCGTCGCGCGCTCCAACATCGCGCTGCTCAACACCATGGGCGCGCGGCTGCGGGTCGTGGCACCGCCAACCTTGCTGCCGGCCGCGATCGAGCGGCTCGGCGTCGAGGTCTTTCACGACATGGGAATGGGGCTCAAGGGCGTCGACATCGTCATGATGCTGCGCCTCCAGACCGAGCGTATGCATGGCAGCTTCGTCCCCTCGATCCGCGAATACTTCCATTTCTTCGGCCTCGACCGCGCCAAGCTCGCGGCCGCCAAGGACGACGCGCTCATCATGCATCCCGGGCCGATGAACCGCGGCGTCGAGATCGACACCGAACTCGCCGACGACATCGATCGCAGCGTCATCCGTCAGCAGGTCGAGATGGGCGTGGCCGTGCGCATGGCCTGCCTCGAAGCGCTCGGCCAGCCGCAACGCAACGCCACATGAGCGCGCGCACCCTGTTCCGCAACGCGCGCCTGCTCGATCCCGCGAGCGGGCTCGATCGCCTGGGCGATCTCATGGTCGAGGACGGCAAGATCGCCGCGCTCGGTCCGGCGCTCGCGCGCGACGGGCTCGGCAGCGACATCGCAATCGTCGATTGCGGCGGCGCCTGTCTTGCGCCCGGCCTCGTCGACATTCGCGTGCAGCTCGGCGAGCCCGGCGCCGAGCACAAGGAGACGATGACGACGGGCGGCCTGGCCGCCGCCGCGGGCGGCGTCACCACCATGGTGGCGCTGCCCAACACCGAGCCCGTCATCGACGAGCTTGCTCTCGTCGAGTTCGTGGCGCGGCGCGCGCGCGACATCGCCCTCGCCAATGTCCGCACCTATGCCGCCGCGACCAAGGGCCTCAAGGGGCGCGAGCTGACGGAGATGGGCCTCCTCGCCGCGGCCGGCGCGGTCGCCTTCACCGATGGGACCGCCGCCATCGCCGATACGCTGGTGATGCGGCGGGCGCTCTCCTATGCCAGCACCTTCGATCTTCTGGTCGTGCAGCATCCGGAAGAGCCGAGCCTGGCCATGGGCGGCGCCATGAACGAAGGCGAGATTGCGACGCGGCTCGGCCTGCCCGCGATCAGCCCCGCGGCCGAAATCATCATGCTCGAGCGCGATTTGCGTCTCGTCGAGATCACCGGCGCGCGCTATCACGCGGCGCACGTCTCGACCGCCGCCGCCATCGACGCCATCCGCCGCGCCAAGGCGCGCGGGCTTCGCGTGAGCTGCGATACCGCGCCGCATTATTTCGCGCTCAACGAAACCGCCGTGGGCGAGTACCGCACTTTCGCCAAAGTGTCGCCGCCGCTGCGCAGCGAGCCCGATCGCCGTGCCGTCGTCGAGGGCCTGGCCGATGGCACCATCGACGCTATCGCCAGCGACCACACGCCGCAGGACCAGGAATCGAAGCGCCTGCCCTTCGCCTCGGCGGAATACGGCATCGTCGGGCTCGAGACCTTGCTGCCGCTCGCGCTCGAGCTTTACCACAATGGGCACCTTGGCCTCCTTGAGGTCTTACGCAAGCTGACCGCGCGCCCGGCCGAACTGCTGCGGCTTCCGGCCGGACGGATCGAAGCGGGCGCGCCCGCCGATCTCGTGCTCTTCGATCTCGACCGTCCCTGGCGCATCGACGTCGATGGGTTCCACTCAAAATGCAAGAACGCGCCCTATGAAGGCAGACCCGTGCAAGGCCGCCTGATCCGCACCGTCCTCGCCGGCCGCAGCGTCTTCATCGCCAAGGGCTGAAGGCCGCGCGCGGAAATTAGGGAGGGGGTGTGAGCTTCGTTCTCTGCGCTGCCGCGGCTTATCTTCTGGGCTCGGTTCCCTTCGGACTCCTGCTGACGCGGCTCGCCGGCCTGGGCGACATTCGCCGCTTGGGCTCCGGCAATATCGGCGCAACCAACGTGCTGCGCACCGGCAGGAAATCGCTCGCCGCGCTGACCTTGGTGCTCGATGCCGGCAAGGGCGCCCTCGCGGTGCTGGTCGCGCGCCGCTTCGGCGCGGAGATGGCGGCGCTCGCCGCGGTCGCGGTGGTCATCGGGCACATTTTCCCGGTCTGGCTCGGCTTCAACGGCGGCAAGGGCGTGGCGACCACGGGCGGCATGCTCTTGGCCTATGCCTGGCCGGTGGGGCTGGCGGCGCTCGCGACCTGGCTCGCGGTCGCGCTGGTGACGCGCTATTCCTCGCTCGCGGCCCTGCTCGCTTGCGTGCTCGCGCCCATCTATGCTTGGCTCTTCACCGGCGACGGCATGACGACCGCGACCGTCCTCGTCGTCGCTGCGCTGGTGGTGTCGCGCCATTGCGGCAACATCCGCCGCCTGCTGCGCGGCCAGGAGAGCCGCATCAAGCTCGGCCGATAGCCGCCATTGACGGTTGCGGCACCGTCATCGCATGGTGCGCAGCGCATGGCGACCGCGACGCGCCCCCTCACCCCGTCCGAGCGGCTCGATTGGCTGCGTCTCATCCGCAGCGAGAATGTCGGTCCGATCACCTTCTATCAGCTCTTGGGCCGCTTTGGCTCGGCCGAGGCGGTGCTCGCGGCGCTGCCGGAAATCGCGCGCCGCGGCGGACGGGCGCGCCCGCTCGCCATCGCGAGCAAAGCCGCGTCCGAGCGCGAATTCGCGGCGCTCGCGGCGACCGGCGCCAAGCTGATCGGCTGGTGCGAGCCGCACTATCCAGCGGCGCTCGCCGCCATCGAAGACGCGCCGCCGCTGATTGCGGTCCTGGGGCAGCCGCATCTGCTCGAGCGCCGCGCCATCGCCATCGTCGGCGCGCGCAACGCCTCGGGCAATGGCCGCCGCTTCGCGCGCGACATCGCGCTGCAGCTCGGCGAGCACGGCCTCGTCGTCGTCTCCGGCCTGGCGCGCGGCATTGATGCCGCGGCGCATGAGGGGTCGCTGCCCACCGGCACCATCGCGGTGCTCGCCGGCGGCATCGATCAGGTCTATCCCGAAGAGAATCGCGCGCTGCACGAGGCAATCGCCGAGCGGGGCGTTCTCCTGGCGGAGATGCCGGTCGGCACCGAGCCGCAGGCGCGCCACTTCCCGCGGCGCAACCGCATCATCTCCGGCTGCGCGCTCGGCGTGCTCGTGGTCGAGGCGGCGCAGCGCTCGGGCTCGCTCATCACCGCGCGCTACGCGCTCGATCAGGGGCGCGAGGTCTTTGCGGTGCCCGGCTCGCCCTTGGATCCGCGTTGCCGCGGCACCAACGATCTCATCCGCAAGGGTGCAACGCTGGTCGAGAGCGCCGAGGATGTCATCGCCGAGTTGGCGCCGCATTTGGCGACGCCTTTGGCCGAGCGTCGCCGCGAGATGTTCGCGGGGGTTCCGATCGGCCTGCCGAGCGATGACGACCTTGCCGCCGCGCGTGAAGAGATTCTTAACCTTCTCTCGCCTACACCGCTCGCGGTTGACGAACTCGTCCGCCAATGCCATTTGTCGCCCGCAATCGTCGTGACGGTGCTCTTGGAGCTCGAGCTTGCCGGACGGATAGAGCGGCAGCCCGGGAACCAGGTCTCCTTGCTTTAGCCGCCGCGCATCGCCATCTGTTGCCGGGTCCAACAGCGACTACCTCCCCATGAACGTCGTCGTCGTCGAATCGCCCGCCAAGGCGAAAACCATTAACAAGTACCTGGGCAAGGGCTACACCGTCCTGGCCAGCTACGGCCATGTCCGCGATTTGCCGGCGAAGGACGGCTCGGTCCGACCCGATGAACACTTCGCGATGTCGTGGGAGGTCGACGGCAAAGCGGACAAGCGGCTGAAGGAAATCGCGCAAGCGGTCAAGGGCGCGGAGCATCTCTATCTCGCGACCGACCCCGACCGCGAGGGCGAGGCGATCTCCTGGCATGTCGAAGAGGTGCTACGCCAGCGCAAGGCGCTGAAAGGCGTCGATGTGCAGCGGGTCGTCTTCAACGAGGTGACGAAGCAGGCCGTGCTCGACGCCTTTCGTCATCCGCGCCGCGTCGACCGCGAGCTGGTGGACGCCTATCTCGCCCGGCGCGCGCTCGATTATCTCGTCGGGTTCACGCTCTCGCCGGTGCTGTGGCGCAAGCTGCCGGGCAGCCGCTCCGCCGGCCGCGTCCAGTCCGTGGCGCTGCGCCTCGTCTGCGAGCGCGAGGCCGAGATCGAAGCGTTCAAGCCGCGCGAATATTGGACGGTCGAGGTCGAGTTGGCGACCGCGGGCGGCGACACCTTCACGGCGCGCTTGACCCATCTCGACGGCAAGCGGCTCGACAAGTTCGATCTCAAGACCGAGGCGGAAGCGCGCGCCGCGGCCGACAGTATCCTCGGAGCACCCGGCTTCGCCGTGACCGCGATCGAGCGCAAGCAGATCCGCCGCAACCCGCCGCCCCCCTTCACCACCTCGACCTTGCAGCAGGAGGCCTCGCGCAAGCTCGGCCTCGGCGCGAGCCGCACCATGTGGATCGCGCAGCGGCTCTATGAAGGCGTCGACATCGACGGCGAGACGCAAGGTCTCATTACCTATATGCGCACCGACGGCGTCACTCTGTCGAACGAGGCGATCGACGCCGCCCGCCGCCTCATCGAGAGCCAATACGGCAAGGAATATCGCCCCGACGAGCCGCGCGTCTATCGCACCCAAGCGAAGAATGCGCAGGAGGCGCATGAGGCGATCCGCCCGACCGACATGTTCCGCCGCCCCGGCGACATCGCGGCGCAGCTCGAAGACGAGCAGCGGCGGCTTTACGACCTGGTCTGGAAGCGCGCGGTGGCGAGTCAAATGTCATCTGCGCTGATCGATCAGGTCGCGGTCGACATCGCGCCGCCCGATAACAGCGTCACGCTGCGCGCCACCGGCTCGACCATCGCCTTCGACGGCTTCCTTGCGCTCTACCAAGAAGACGCCGACGATATCGAGGACGATCAGGAAGGCCGCTTGCCGCCGCTCAGGGAGCGGGAAGCGCTCAGCCGCGGCAAGGTCGAGCCGCATCAGCACTTCACCCAGCCGCCGCCGCGCTATACCGAGGCGAGCCTGGTGAAGAAGCTCGAGGAGCTCGGCATCGGACGCCCCTCGACCTATGCCTCGATCCTGCAGGTGCTGCAGGACCGCAAATACGTGCGGCTGGACAAGAAGCGATTCATTCCGGAGGATCGCGGGCGCCTCGTCACGGCGTTTCTCGCCAGCTTCTTCGAGCGCTACGTCGAATATGGCTTCACCGCCGATCTCGAGAATTTGCTCGACGACATTTCCGGCGGGCGCATCTCCTGGCAAAAGGTGCTCGAGGATTTCTGGCGCGATTTCTCCGCCGCGGCCGCTGGCGCCAAGGACCTCAATATCAAGCAGGTGATCGCCGCGCTCGACGAGGAGCTCGGCCGCCATTTCTTTCCCGATGACGGCAGCGGCAGGGATCCGCGGCTCTGCCCGGCCTGCCAGAGCGGCAGGCTCGGCCTGCAGCTCGGCCGCTTCGGCGCCTTCATCGCTTGCTCGAATTATCCGGAATGCCGCTATACGCGGCCGCTCGGTCTCGAGCAGCGTGGCGAAGGCGAGAGCGCCGAACTCATTGGGCCGCGCGAGCTCGGCACCGATCCCGCGAGCAGCCTGCCGGTCAGCCTGCGCAAGGGCCCCTATGGCCACTACGTTCAGCTCGGCAATGGCGACGAACTCGGCGAAGGCGTCAAGCCCAAGCGGTCTTCGCTCCTCAAGGGGATGGCGCCGGCCGATGTCGATCTCGATACGGCGCTGAAGCTCTTGTCGCTGCCGCGCGAGATCGGCCGCCATCCCGAGACCGGCGAGGCGATCGTCGCGGCGGTTGGCCGCTTCGGACCCTATATCCGTCACGGCAAGACCTCGCGGTCGCTGACGGGCGACGACGACGTGCTGTCGATCGGACTGAACCGCGCCGTGAGCCTGCTCGCCGAGCCGCGCAAGGGCATGCGCGGCGCCCGCACGCCCTTGCGGGTGCTGGGCGACCATCCCGAGGATGGCGCGTCGGTCGCGGTCTATCGCGGCAGGTACGGACCCTATGTCAGTCACGGCGGCGTCAACGCGACCCTGCCGGGCGATGTTGCGCCGGAGGATGTGACCTTCGACCAGGCCGTCGCGCTACTCGCCGCGAAAGCGGGTATGGGCAAGCGCAAGGGCTCTGGAAAGAGCAAAACGAAAGCCCAGCGCAAGGCGAAAGGATCGAGCGGCGGTGCCAAGGAAAGCGCCCAGAAAACGCCACAGAAACGACCACCACGGCGCGCCGTCGCCTGAGCGGCCGGCGCAGCGCCGGACGCGCCGGCGCGAGCCCGGCCTGCCCAGCCGCGAGCAAATCCTCGACGTCATCGCCGAAAGCCCGACCCCGCTCGCCAAGCGCGACCTCATGCGCGCCTTCAAAGTGACACCGGCGGAGCGCCCGGCGCTCACGGCGATGATCGCGGACATCGCGCGTTCGGGCGCCGTCGAGCGCGGCCCGAAGCGCCGTTTGGCACCTCTCGAAAGCCTGCCCGAGATCGGCGTCATCGAGATCAGCGAGATCGACCTCGACGGCGAGATGCACGGCCGTCCCCTCGCCTGGCGCGGCGAGCCGCCGCCGATCATCGTCGTGGCGGAACGCGGCGTGCCGGCGCTCGGGCTGGGCGAGCGCGCAGTGGTGCGCTTTCGCCGGCTCGAAGACGGCAGCTACGAGGCCCGCATCGTCCGCGCGCTGGGTGGGGCGCCCGACCGGGTCATCGGCATCTTTCGCCGCGAGCGCGACGGCGGCCGGCTCGAGCCCACCGACCGCAAGGTCAAGAGCGCGTTCCGCATCGCGCTGCGCGATTGCGGCGATGCCCGGGATGGCGAGATCGTGCTCGCCGAGGCGCTGCCCGGACGCCGGCTCGGACTGCCCGAAGCGCGCATCATCGAGCGCATCGGCGACAGCGCCGATCCACGCGCCTTCAGCCTCATCGCCATTCACAGCCACGGCCTTCCGACCGCATTCTCCGAAGCGGCGTTGGCGCATGCCACCAAGGCGCAGCCGGTGACGCTCGGCGACCGCACCGATCTGCGGCACCTGCCCTTGGTCACCATCGACGGCGCCGACGCCCGCGATTTCGACGATGCCGTCTGGGCCGAGCCCGATGCCGAGCGCGATGGCGGCTGGCACGCGATCGTCGCCATCGCCGATGTCGCCTGGTACGTGCGGCCCGGCGACGCACTCGACCGGGCGGCGCGCGAGCGCGGCAACTCCGCCTATTTTCCCGATCGCGTCGTGCCGATGCTGCCGGAGGCGCTGTCGAACGAGCTGTGCTCGCTCAAGCCGGGAATGGACCGCGCCTGCCTCGCGGCGCATCTCCACATCGACCCCGAGGGCCGCGTCCAGCGCCATCGCTTCCAGCGCGGCCTCATGCGCTCGGCCGCGCGCCTCACTTACGAGGAGGCGCAGGCGGCGATCGACGGGCGTCCCGACGCGGCGGCCCGCCCGCTTCTCGATGCCGTGCTGCGCCCGCTGTATGGCGCCTATCGTGCCCTCGACCAGGCGCGGCGGCGGCGCGGCACCCTCGAGCTCGATCTGCCGGAGCGCCGCATCCTGCTCGATCATGCCGGCCGCGTCGCTCGCATCGAGCCGCGGGCGCGGCTCGACAGCCACAAGCTGATCGAAGAGCTGATGATCGCGACCAACGTTGCCGCCGCCGAGACGCTGGAGCGGCTGCGGCAGCCCTGCCTGTACCGCGTCCACGACGTGCCGGATCCGGCGAAGCTCGCGGCGCTGCGCGATTTCCTCGCGAGCCTCGGCCTGCCCGGGCTGGCGCTTGCCAAAGGCCAGGCCATCCGGCCGAGCCAGTTCAATGAGATCCTGCGCCGCGCCGTGGGAACGCCCTATGAGACGCTCGTTAACCAACTGGTCCTGCGCAGCCAGGCGCAGGCGGCATACAGCCCGACCAATCTTGGGCATTTCGGCCTGGCCTTGCGCCGCTACGCGCATTTCACCTCGCCGATTCGGCGCTACGCCGACCTCTTGGTGCATCGCGCGCTCATTGCCGGACAGCAGCTCGGCGCGGGCGCATTGAGCGCTGCCGAGGCCAAGGATTTCGCCGCGATCGGCGAGCATGTCTCGATGACCGAGCGCCGCGCCGCCGCGGCCGAACGCAGCGCCGCCGACCGCTATACCGCCGCCTTCCTGGCGGAGCGGATCGGCGCCAGCTTTGCCGGGCGGATCGGCGGCGTCACCCGCGTCGGCCTCTTCGTCACCCTGGCCGAGAGCGGGGCCGACGGGCTCATTCCCATCGGCAGCCTGCCCGGCGATTACTATATCCATGACGAGCCCCGGCACCGCTTGCTCGGCCGCCGCACGCGGCGCAGCTTCACCCTGGGCGATCCCGTGACGGTGCGGCTCAGCGAAGCCAATACGGTTACCGGAAGCCTCGTCTTCGACCTGGTCGACGAGGCCGCCCGCACGGAAGCGCGCCTGCGCCGCCCGTCCGGAACTCGCCGCCGGCGTTAGAAATTCGCGCCATTCCCATCGTATTCGACCGCGGCGGCTCATTCCGCTTGCCAGCTTCGCCGTAAGCAGGCAAACATTATTTGCATCCTTTTACGCGGACCGGGGGACGATGACCGACGCGGGGGCGACGCCGGGACCTGGCTCCGACGCCTATTACCATCACGCGCACTGGCGGGCGGCCTGCCGCAGCACTCTCGGCGCCGGAGCAGTGCTCGTCTTCTCGGCGCTGGCCGCTTGCGCCGGACCGCCCGAACGCGCTGCCACCAAGGCGGTCGAGCATCCCCTCTTCGGCGAGGTTTATCAGGACGTCATCGAGTACCACATCGACGCGGCACGGGCCGATTCACTAGCCCTTTCCGGATTGCGGGCCCTCGCCGCGATCGACCCGACGGTTTCGATCGAGCGCAGCGGCGACCGGGTCACGGTGCGCCAGGGCGACCGGGTCAAAACTTTTGCGGCGCCGCCGCCGCAGGACAGCGCCGCTTGGGGCGCGCTCACCGGCCACGCGATCGATTTCGCCCGCGCGCAATCCGCCTTCGTCGCCGCCGTTCCGCCCGACGAGGTGGACGAGCAGGTGATCGACGGCGCGCTTGCGACGCTCGATCCCTTCTCGCGCTACGTCCGCCCGGCCGTCGGGCGCGAGCGGCGTGCCGAGCGCGATGGCTTCGACGGCATCGGCATAACCATCGCCTTCCGTCAATCGCAGGTTTGGATCGCTTCGGTGCAGCCGGACACCCCGGCCGCTGCCGCCGGGCTTCTGGCCGATGACCGCATCGTCGCGGTGGACGGGGTCTCGGTCAAAACTCTTGCCGCCGAGGAGCTCCGCCGCCGGCTGCGCGGCAAGCCCGACACCATGGTCGTTCTGGCCATCGCCCGCCAGGGCGAGGCAGAGCCGCTGAACGTCTCGGTGCCGCGCGCGCATATCGTCGAGCCCGCGGTGACGCTGCAGACCCGCGACGGCATCGCCTGGCTGAAGGTGACTAGCTTCAACCAGCAGACCGGGCCGCTCGCCGCCGGGCTACTGCAGCGGGCCCACCGCCGCGAGGGTGCCGCTCTCCGCGGCATCGTGCTCGACCTGCGCAACAATCCGGGCGGCCTGCTGGATCAGTCGATCGAGCTTGCCAGCCTCTTCCTCGCGCGCGGGCCGATCGCCTCGACCATCGGGCGGCTGCCGGAAAGCTTCCAGAACTTCGCCGCGCCGGAGGGCCACCAGGCGGAAACGCTGCCGCTCGTCGTGCTGGTGAACGGCGGCTCCGCTTCGGCCTCGGAGATCGTCGCCTCAGCGCTCCAGGATTCCGGCCGTGCCGTCGTCATCGGCACCGCATCCTATGGCAAGGGAACGGTGCAGACGGTGATCCGGACCACGAATGATGGGGAACTTACCGTGACCTGGGCGCAGCTCATCACGCCGCTCGGCTATCGCCTCAATCATCACGGCGTAGTGCCGAGCATCTGCACCGACGGGCTGAGCGATATGCCAGCAAGCGCGGCGCAGTTGCTGCAGGCCGCCGGCGCGCCCCCCGACCTCGCCGCGCCGCGCGCCAATCTCGACGATTCCGGCTGGCTGAGCCTGCGCGCGCATTGCCCGCCGCGCCGCGGCGAGGGCGCCATCGATTCAGAGGTAGCGGAGCGCCTGCTCGACGAGCCCGCGCTTTACCATCGGGCCTTGGCCAGCATCCCTATCGTCGCCGCCCGCGCCAAGGAGGCGCATTTGCAGCAATGAGCGAGGCTACGATCCGCGCGGCGCGCTCAGGCGATGCCGGCGCTGCAGAAATGCCAAGTGCCGGAATGATGGCCGTACAGCAGCATGTACCGCTTGTCGCCGTTGTGGGTGATCAGCACCGTCAGCCGGTCGCCGAGACACGGGTCCTCCGGCTTCGCCGGCTCGGACAGGCGTTTGGTCGCGGCACAGCCGGCGACGCTCTTGGGCAGGTCCTGCGCCGCCACGGCGGTCAGCGGCTTGTCGTTCATCTGGACGAAATAGCGTTGCGCCACGCCGTCCTTGACCGTGGCCTTGACCTGGATCCGGCCGAAGCGGGATTTGTAGAGACCGGCATCCTGCTCGCCATCGGTCAGCCCCGACGGCACTGGGCGGAAGGCGATGGCGGCGCAGGCCGGCGGCTCCCGCTCCGCTGCGAGGGCTGCCATGGCCGACCAGGCGAGCAAGCCGGCTGCACCGAGAAGAAGAAATCTTGTCATTCCAACCTCATTGTTTGGGACTGCACGTCCGCGCGAACCGTCGACGGGTCGGCCCGCCCGGCAATTATGATTAACAGGACATGGGCTCGGCAAGCCGTACCTGCGATGCCGGTTTTCGCCGAGCCCGATCAGCGGCGCCACGGGTTGGGCGCGCAGCGACGGAGCGGTCGATGCGCCGCGTGATCGCCGGGTCCCTGCTGCTTTGCGCGGCGGGTTGCATGGGCAATGGCAGCCCGCTTCCGGCTGCCGGTGGCACGGACATCCAATTGACCGCGGCGGCGACCAGTTTCGCCCCGCTGGCGCCGCTGCCCGAAGCCCGGCTCGCGGACGACCGGTTCATCGCGCGCGACGGCACGCAATTGCCGCTGCGGCGCTGGCTGCCGGAGGGCGTGCCCGCCGCGGTCGTTCTGGCGCTGCACGGCTTCAACGATTATTCGAACGCCTTTGCCGGACTCGGCCCGGTGCTGGCGCGGCGCGGCATCGCCACCTACGCCTATGATCAGCGCGGCTTCGGCGCGGCGCCGGAACGCGGCAGGTGGGCGGGCGAAAACCGCATGGTCGCTGACGCCGCGACCGCGGTCGCACTCCTGCGCCGCCGTTATCCCGACATGCCGCTCTATCTGCTCGGCGAGAGCATGGGCGGCGCCGTCGCCATCCTCGCCGCCAGCCGCGCCGGCGCAGCGCGCGCCGATCTCGACGGCGTCATCATCGTCGCTCCCGCCGTGTGGGGCCGCCAGGCCATGAGCCTGGTCGAACGGGTCGGCTTGTGGCTCGCCGACCTCATGCCGGCGATGCAATGGTCGCCGGACACCCTGCCGGTCAAGGTCCTCGCCTCCGACAATTTGCCGATGCTGCGCGCGCTCGGCGCTGATCCGCTGGTGATCAAGGCGACGCGCTCCGACACCATCAACGGGCTCGTCGATCTCATGGGCGACGCGCTCGTCGCCGCGCGCCGCTTCGACCTCAGGGCGCTGCTGCTCTACGGCGAGCATGACCAGATCGTGCCCCTGGACCCGGTGCGGCAATTCGTCGAGGCGCTGCCTTCCCGATCTGCGGGACGGCAGAGGATTGCCTTCTATCCCGAGGGCTACCACATGCTGACCCGCGACCTCGAAGGTCCGCTTGTGGTCGGGGACATCGCCGCCTGGATCGCCAACCCTTCGGCAGCGCTGCCTTCGGGCGCCGATCGCGAGGGCCGCGCCCGGCTGCTCGGCCGGCCCGAAGCGGACGAGCCGACGCCCGAGCCCGCCCCGATCGCCGCCGCCAATCCCTGAGCCGTCGCCGTATTGATGGAGTTTTTATGCCGCCGTTCGCCGCCCGCATTCTGTTGGCTGCGCTCGCCTTCACGCCTTTGTCCGCGATTTCAGCCGCCGCGCGCGCCGCCGATGTCGATGCCGCGCTGGTCTTCGCCGTCGACGTCTCGGAAAGCGTCGACGCCGAGGAATATCAATTGCAGCACGAGGGGATCGCCCGCGCCTTCGAGAGCCAGCCGGTGGTGGCGGCAATCACCGGCGGAGCCCATGGCGCCATTGACGCCTTGGTGCTCGAGTGGTCCGACCGCGACAAGCAAGTGGTGACGGTCGGCTGGACGCGCGTCTCGGACGCCAAATCCGCCGCCGCCTTCGGCGCCGCGCTGCGCGCCAGCAAGCGCAGCTCGGCTGGCCTCACCGCGATCGGCGACGCGCTCCTCGCCGCGGCGGCGGCGTTCGAGCAATTGGGTGATCACCCCGCCCGCCGGATCATCGACCTCTCGGGCGACGGCATGGCGAATATCGGCCCGCCGCCGGACCAGGTGCGCGACGCGCTGACGGCGCGGGGGATCGTCATCAACGGGCTCGCCATCCTCAAGACCGAACCCTGGCTCAACCAGTACTACGACCAGTACGTGGTCGGCGGCGAGGGCTCGTTCCTGCTCGAGGTCAACGACTTCCGCTCCTTCGCCGTGGCCATGCAGCAGAAGCTGCTGACGGAGATCTCCGCCCGCCCCTCCCGGCGCAAGACCGCAGCGCTTCAGATACAGTAGGTCCTGAGCGGAGCGAAGCCGTTGAAGCCGACCGAGGCGTAGCTCGAGGTATAGGCGCCGGCCGAGAGGATCTCCACCTTGTCGCCGACCTTGAGATCGAGCGGCAGCCGGTACTCGGTCTTCTCATAGAGGATGTCGTAGCTGTCGCAGGTCGGTCCGGCGATGACGGTCGGTCCCGTCGGCCCGCCATCCGCCGGCGTCCGGATGCGATACTTGATGCTCTCATCCGCCGTCTCGGCCAGCCCGGTGAACTTGCCGATGTCGAGATAGACCCAGCGCCTCTGGTCGGCGAAAGACTTGCGCGAGATGAGCACGACCTCGCTCTGGATCACGCCGGCGTCGCCGACGATCGAGCGGCCGGGCTCGATGATGATCTCCGGCAGGGCATTGCCGAAATGGCTGGTGAAGGCGGTCATCACCGCCGCGGCATAGCGCTCCACCGGCTGGACGCGGCCGCGATAGCGCGCGGGAAAGCCGCCGCCGATATTGACCATGCGCAGGTCGATGTCGGCCTCCGCCAGGAGCGAGAACAGGCGCGCCGTTTGGCCGATGGCGCCGTCCCATTGCGACAGGTCGGTCTGCTGCGAGCCGACGTGGAAAGAGACGCCATAGGGGTCGAGGCCATAGTCGCGGGCGCGGCGCAGGAGCTCGACCGCCATGTCGGGCGCGCAGCCGAACTTGCGCGACAGCGGCCATTCCGCGCCCGAGCACTCGATCAGAATGCGGCAGAAGACGCGCGCGCCCGGGGCCGAGCGCGCCAGCTTCTCGAGTTCGGGCGCGCTGTCGAAGGCGAAGAGCCGGATGCCCTGCTCGTAGGCGAAGGCGACGTCGCGCTCCTTCTTGATGGTATTGCCGAAGGACAGGCGCTCCGGGCCGACGCCGCGGTCGAGGCACAGCTCGATCTCGTTGCGGCTCGCCACATCGAAGCTCGAGCCGAGATTGCTCAGATGGGTGATGATCTCCCCCGCCGGATTGGCCTTCACCGCGTAAAAGATTCGGGCAAGCGGCAGCCAGCGGCGCAGCTCCTGGTAGCCCTCGGCCACGACGTCGAGATCGACGACGAGACAGGGCGTCACGGGCTGATGCTCGGCGAGATAGCGAGCGATCTTCTGGTTTACTGTGGCGGTCCTTGCACGGACCACCTGGGCCGACCGACGACGCGGGCGGGGCAGCGATACGTCCGGCACATCCGTGGCGGGCGCACGAGCCTCGACGCGAGCGGCGGCGCTGACACGAGCCACCATTGCTCTTCCCTTTACGAAGGGTGGTGAAACGACATCGCGATCCGAGACGACAGGTTGAGGCCTGCGACCGGAGAACCGCTCAGATCAGACTGCTGGGTTCGTTTGCCCCTCGGCCGCCACAGCCGCGGGCGACCCTGATGTGCCGGGGAGTGGCGTCAAGACAGGGCGCGGCGGCCCTGCGTCGGATAGCAACCATATCGTCCTCCCTCTCGGGACCGGTCCACGATGACCGGATCTGCCAAAAAGGACGCGTTACGTCGTTGCATAACCACGATGGGCCATAGGCACGTGCGAGTGCGTCGCGATGTGGATAAATATACGCATCCCCGTGGGATGCAAGGGGAAAAATCGGATTAAGCAAAATTTTTTCCAAAATTTTCCAAAATTGTCGCCTATCGCCGGTTAGCGACCAGCCGTTCGGGCGCCGCGAGCGCGAGCTGCGGCCGCTGTGCCGCCACGCGCTCTTGCGCCGCTTCGAGGATGAGCTTCAACATCTCGGAGTAACGCAACCCGGCGAAGGTCGCCATCAGGTTGAGCTTGCCGTCCCAGCACCAGCCCGGGTTGGGATTGACCTCCAGGAGCTTGATCTCGCCCTCGGCGTCGCTGCGGAAATCGAAGCGCGCGAAGTCGCGGCAGCCCAGCCGCTCGAACAGCAGCGTGGAATAGTCCGCCAGCTTGCGCCTGGTGTCCTCGTCGAGCTGCGCCTCGCGGTAGGCGATCTGGGACCAGTAGGGCGAATCCGGGATCCACTTCGATTCATAGGAAAGGAGGCGCGGCAGCTCGCCGTCGAGGCCGGAATAATCGACCTCGAGCGCCGGCAGCACGCGCAAGCCGGCGCCGGGATTGCCGATGATGCCGACCGAGTATTCGGCTCCGGTGAGGAACTCCTGAATGAGGATCGGCCGGCCCGGCATCTGCTCGCGCAGCTCGCCGAGGCAGTTGAGCGCCTGCTCCCAGGTATGGACGACGGCTTCGCTGGTGATGCCGATCGAGCTGTCGCCGTAGTTCGGCTTGATCAGCGCAGGAAAGACCGAAGGAATGGTGGCCGCTTGATCGTCCGAGCTGAAATAGGTCTCGAGCGGCACCGGCACGTCGAGCGCGGCAGCGATCGCCCGGACCAGCGCCTTGTTGTAGCACAGCCCGAGACAGAGGGGCCCGGCGCCGCTGTAGGCGATGTCGAGCATCTCCAGCAGCGCCGGGACATGCGGCTCCATGAAGGCGTCGTTGTTGTAGCCCTCGTCGCAGAGGTTGAGGACGAAGCGCGGCCGGCTGCCGCGCAGGTCGGACAGCAACGAAGCATGATTGTCGAGGTAGGTGAAGCGGTAGCCGGGGATCTCCGCAAGCGCGCTCTTGAGCCGCTGCACGGTCTCGAAATCCTCGCGGTTGAATTGGCCGCCGCGCTTGACCGGGTCGGGCAGGCGCGGATCGCCGAGCAGCACGGTGACGTCGGCGAAGCGAACTTCGCTGCGCCGCCGCTCCGCCTTGCGCGGCGCCTCGCAGGTCAGGAACATGCGGTGCGCCATCATGCCGAGATCCTGGTTGCGCGGCGAATCGGAGGCGAGTACGGCGTGGAAGCGCAAATTGGCGAAGCCGACGCTGGCGAGCAGCGCCTGGATGCGGTCGCGCGAATAAAGCCGCTCGGCATAGAACTGGTCGGCGATGACGCCGCGCTCGGCATGGACCACGACCTCGCGGCTGATGAGCCGCTCGCCGTCGCCGGTGAGCGCGCGCTCGCGGCAGACGAAGTGGTTCTGATCGATCCATTCCCAGGAGCGCGGCTCGAAATGGCCGCGCATCCACGCGCCGTCGGTCAGATCCATGACCAGCGTGCCGCCCGAAGCGAGCGCGCGCTTGACCGACTCGAGGACGGCGATGTCATCCTCCTCGCGGTCGAAATAGCCGAAGGAGTTGCCGAGGATGCAGACGCAGTGGACGCTGCTCTCGGGAACCTGGAACTTGCGCGCATCGCCCTCGTGGAAGGAGACGGGAAAGCCGCGCTGGCGGGCGCGCTTGCGGGCGAGCCGCACGAGGTAGCGGGAGCGGTCGATGCCGGTGACGTGCTTGAAGCCGCGGCGGGCGAGCTCGAGCGCATGGCGCCCCTGGCCGCAGCACAGGTCGAGGATCCGGTCGTTGGGCTCGAGGCCGGTCGCGCGGATGAGCGCGTCGATCTCCTGCTCGGTGTTGCGGTCGTTCTCGACCACGTCGCCGTCGGTCTCGAGATAGAGCGCGTTGAAGAGCGTGCGCCACCAGTCGGTCGGCAGATGGCGCTCCAGATCGGACACCGGCCCCAGAGTGCGCACCGGCAAGGCCTTGGCGGCAGGCTTGCTGTGCGCGGCGGGCGGCTTCACGGCCAGCCCGACCGGCGGGTCGGTCGGTTCGCTATTTTTCCTTGGCATCGATGGGCGCTTGACGAAGGGACGAGAATTGACCGATGGAGAACGCAACCGTATGCCAGCTTCTTCCGCAAGCGTTAAAATTAACTTTGCAACGCCAAGCAATGCCTTGAGTTGGTCGGCCTCGGGTCCACTTCAAGCGTGATGATCACCGATCCGCCTGCCCTCGACGATCCGACCGCGCTGCTGCGGCAGGTGACGGCGCAGCCCGCCGAGGCCGGTGCGCGTCTCGACCGGCTGCTGGCGGCGCATTTCGCCGATCTTTCGCGGACGCGCCTAAAGCATCTCGTCGCGTCGGGACAGGTGACTGCGGATGGCGCGACCGTATCGGACCCGTCGCTGCGGGTCCGCGCCGGCCAGAGCTTCACCCTGCGCCTGCCGCCGCCCATCGCCGACAGGCCCGTGCCGCAGGCCATGGATCTCGTCATCGTCTACGAGGACGAGCATGTCATCGTCATCGACAAGCCGGCCGGGCTCGTGGTTCATCCCGCGCCCGGCAATCCCGACCGCACGCTGGTGAACGCGCTGCTTGCGCATTGCGGTGCGAGCCTCTCCGGCATCGGCGGCGTGCGCCGGCCCGGCATCGTGCATCGCCTCGACAAGGACACCTCCGGCCTCATGGTCGCGGCCAAGAGCGAACGCGCGCATACCCGCCTTGCCGCCGACTTCGCCGCGCGCCGCATCACCCGCGCCTATCAAGCCGTGGTCTGGGGCGTGCCGGCGCCGAGCGTGGGCGAGATCGACGCGCCCATCGGCCGCTCCTCGCGCGACCGCAAGAAGATGGCGGTGCGCGAGAGCGGCAAGCCGGCGCTGACCCGCTATCGGGTACTGCGCGCTTTTGCCGCGCGCGCGGCGCTGATCGAATGCCGCCTCGCCACGGGACGAACGCACCAGATCCGCGTTCACCTGAGCGCGCGGGGCCACCCGCTGGTCGGCGATGAAGCCTATGGCGGGCGCCGCGCCCGCGCTTGGCGGACGGAGATGCCCAGCGGCATCGCCGACTTCAAGCGCCAGGCGCTGCACGCGAATGTGATCGGATTCCACCATCCCGCGACTTCGGAATATCTCACATTCCATAGCCCGTTGCCGAGCGATATTGAGGGGTTGCTGCAAATGTTGGAGCAACTCTAAATTGGACATGGCCGCCGATCTGAGCTAAGCTTCAAACTTAGGAACAGGAGTTCAGCGGCGATGGCAATGTCCCCTGCCCTGCCGAGCGTCGCATCGGAAGGGAATCTTGCGCGCTATCTCCAGGAGATCCGCAAGTTCCCGATGCTCGAGGCCGGCGAGGAGTACATGCTGGCGAAGCGCTGGCGGGAGCACGACGATCCCGAGGCCGCGCACAAGCTCGTCACCAGCCATCTGCGCCTCGTCGCCAAGATCGCCATGGGCTATCGCGGCTATGGCCTGCCGCTCTCGGAGCTCATTTCCGAGGGCAATGTCGGGATGATGCAGGCGGTGAAGCGCTTCGATCCCGACCGCGGCTTCCGCCTGGCGACCTATGCGATGTGGTGGATCCGGGCGTCGATCCAGGAATACATCCTGCATTCTTGGTCGCTGGTGAAGATGGGAACGACGGCGGCGCAGAAGAAGCTGTTCTTCAACCTGCGCAAGCTCAAGGGCCAGCTCCAGGCGATCGAGGAGGGCGATCTCTCGCCGGAAAATCTGAGCAAGATCGCCAAGGAACTCGACGTGCCCGAGGCCGACGTCGTCAGCATGAACCGGCGCCTCGCCAGCCCCGACCATTCGCTCAACGCGCCGCTCCGCGGCGACGGCGAAGGCGAGTGGCAGGACTGGCTGGTCGATGAGGTTGATGACCAGGAAACCATCCTGGGCGAGCGGCAGGAGCTGGGGCTGCGGCGCGATCTGCTGCGCGACGCGATGACCCATTTGAGCGAGCGCGAGCGCGACATCCTGATCGAGCGCCGGCTGCGCGACGAGCCCACGACGCTCGAGGATCTCTCGCAGAAATACGGCATCTCGCGCGAGCGGGTGCGCCAGATCGAGGTGCGTGCCTTCGAGAAGCTGCAGAAGTTGATCAAGGCTGCGGCGCTCGAGCGTCACCCGCTGCCGGGTTGATCGTCCGCGTCATTCGCATCGAGGACTGCATCCGCCATGGCCTCTGAACGCGCCGGCCCCGGCGCGCGATGGAGCCGGCCACCGCTCACCGGCACCCGCGCGCCGGTCGTCGAGGGCAGGCTCAGCGGCAGCCGCTCCAAAGCCCTGACGGCGAGATAAGCGAAGGCCTGGGCCTCGAGCGCATCGCCTGCCCAGCCGGCTTGCTCGACCGGCTCGACCGGCACGCCGAGACGCTGCGCCAGCATTGCCATCAGCACCGGATTGTGCCGCCCGCCGCCGGTGACCAACCAGCGCCGCGGCGGCGACGGAAAATGCCGGACGGCCTCGGCGACCGAAGCGGCGGTCATCGCCGCGAGCGTGGCGGCTCCATCCGCCGCTCCGAGCCCCACCGGCACGCAGGCGGCGAAGTCGTCGCGGTCGAGCGATTTGGGCGGCAGCCGCTCGAAATAGGGATGGGCGAGAAAGCGCTCGAGCGCGGTCTCGTCGATGCGTCCCCGCGCCGCCAGCGCGCCGCCCTCGTCGATGGCCCGCCCGGTATGTGCCAAGGCCCAATCGTCGATGAGCGCGTTGCCGGGGCCGGTATCGAAGGCCAGGATCTCGTCGGCGCCGGTGCCGAGCCACGTGACGTTAGCGACGCCGCCGAGGTTGAGCACCGCAATCGGCCGCGGCAGCTTACCGGCCAGCGCCCGATGATAGAGCGGCGCCAGCGGCGCGCCCTCGCCGCCGGCCGCCATGTCGGCGGAGCGGAAATCCGCGACCACGTCGATGCCGGTGAGCTGCGCCAGCAACCCGCCGTCGCCGATCTGCCAGGTGCGCCCCTCCTCCGGGCGGTGCAGGATAGTGTGGCCATGAAAGCCGATGAGCTCGACCGATTCGAGCTCATGGCGCTCGATCAGCAGGCGCACGGTCTCGGCGTGGACATGGGTGAGCGCGCGCTCGACCTCGGCGATCGGGCCGCGGCCGCCGAGAATGCGGCGCAGCCCCTCCTTGAGCGCGGCTTCGTACGGGACCGTGATAGCGGGGCCGGGCGCGATCTGTCCGCGCCCGTCGGTGATGAGAAAGGCGGCGTCGACGCCATCGAGCGAAGTGCCGCTCATCAGCCCGATGACGCGGCGGCTTCGCGCCGGCACCGACGCGCTCACGCCGGTGCCGTCAATTGTCGCGCTCCGGTGATTGTGGTAGAGCACCGGACCCATCCTTGGCCGCCGAGGCTCGCGCTCACGCCGATGTCCCCTGCCCGTTCGTCCTTCCTCGCTGCCGCCGAAGAGCGCGGCTACGTCCAGCAATGCACCGACCGGGACACGCTCGACGCCCGGCTCGCCGCCGGGCCGCTGGTCGGCTACATCGGCTTCGATTGTACCGCAGATAGCCTGCATGTCGGCAGTCTCTTGCAGATCATGCTGCTGCGACTCTGGCAGCGGACCGGAAACCAGCCCATCGTGCTCATGGGCGGGGGCACGACCAAGGTCGGCGACCCCTCCGGCCGCGATGAATCGCGCCGCCTCCTCACCGACGAGGAGATCGCCGCCAACATGGCGGGCATCCGCCGCGTCTTCGAAGGCTTTCTCAAATTCGGCGACGGGCCGAGCGACGCCATCATGGCGAATAACGCCTTGTGGCTCGACCGACTCGGCTACATCCCGTTCCTGCGCGACTACGGCCGGCATTTCTCGGTCAACCGCATGCTGAGCTTCGACAGCGTCCGCCTGCGGCTCGAGCGCGAGCAGCCGCTGAGCTTCCTCGAATTCAACTACATGGTGCTGCAGTCCTATGATTTCGTCGAGCTGGCGCGGCGCCATGGCTGCAGCGTGCAGATGGGCGGCTCGGACCAGTGGGGCAACATCGTCAGCGGCGTCGAGTTGGGCCGCCGGGTCGCCGATCTCGCGCTCTACGGCATTACCTCGCCGCTCATCATAACCGGGTCCGGCGCCAAGATGGGCAAGACCGCGCAAGGCGCCGTGTGGCTCAATGCCGAACGGCTCCGCCCCTACGACTATTGGCAGTTCTGGCGCAACACCGAGGATGCCGATGTCGGCCGCTTCCTGCGCCTCTTCACCGAACTGCCGGTCAATGAGATCGCGCGCCTCGAAACGCTCGCGGGCAGCGAGATCAACGCCGCGAAAGAGGTGCTCGCAAATGAAGCGACGGCGCTGTGCCACGGTGGCGCCGCCGCCCAAGCCGCGGCCGAGACCGCGCGCCAGGTCTTCGCCGAAGGCGGCATCGGCGGCGACCTGCCGGTCATCGAGACGCCGCGCGCCGCGCTCGCAGCGGGCGAGGCGGCGATCCACTTCTTCCATCGCTCGGGCCTGGCCGCGAGCCTCGGCGAGGCGCGGCGGCTCGTGCGCGGCGGCGGCGCGCGGGTGAACGATCAGGTGGTCACCGACGAGGCCCGGCAGCTGACCCTCGCCGACCTCAACGCCGAGGGATTGATCAAGCTCTCGGCCGGACGCAAGCGCCACGCGCTGGTGAAGCCGGTTTAGGCGACGACGCGCGCGATGGCGTTGATGCTGGCGCCGTCGCCGATCATGGCCGCGAGCTGCGCGGGGTCGTTCGGCAGCTGCGCCTCGTCGCGCTCGCGATAGAAGCGATAGCCCAGCGGGAGGAAGCAATTCATGAGCCGCGCCAGCGACGCGCCGTGCTCCTCCAGAACGTAAGGCGACAGCTCCATGATGAAGACCGGCCGGCTGCGCCGCAGCATTTCTTGGGCTCCGGCCAGGACCTCGCACTCATAGCCGTCGACGTCGAGCTTGACGAAATCGATGCGCGGCGAACCGCGCTCCGCCAGCACGCTGTCGAGGCTGCGCAGGACGGCGCCCGCGGTCGGCATCGCCTCGCCGCGATGCTTGGCATGGAGCTCCTTGCCGCCGACGAGCGGCCAGCCGGCATAAATGCGCTCGACAGCGCGCGCTTCGTCGCCGGCGCCGAGAAAGCATTGCAACGCGGTGACGCGCGGCGCCAATTCCGGATTGAGCGCCAGATTCCGCTGCAGCTTGGCGAAGGCATAGGCCGTCGGCTCGAAGGCCAGGACATGCCCGGCCGGCCCCGCCAGCCGCGCCAGATTGAGCGTGTGCGCGCCGATATTGGCGCCGATGTCGAGAATCTCAGCGCCCGGCCGCACCAGCCGCGCGCAGGCCCGCGCCGTGCTCGGCTCGAAATGGCCGAAGAGATAGATGGCGAAATCGATGCCTTGCGCGAGATCGAGGGCGTAGTGCAGGCCGTCGCGAGTGACCGCGATCTCGTCGCCACGGCCGATGAGAGCGCGGCAAGCGTGGACGATCCGGTAGGCAAGTCCGGCCGCGGCAATCTTGTGCGCCGTCTTCATCGCGCGGTCAGGACCCGGCTGCGCCGGGACAGCTCGCCCCCGCAACGAGAATGAACTCGCTGCCGGCGCGGCAGGTCGCGGCGCGGTCGAAGAGCGGGCCGAAGGACGCGCCGAGCGCCGTGAGCGGCGCGAGGCTCGTGCCGCGGAGCGCGATGCAGGAATAGCGCGCCGCCACCGAAGCCGGCTCGACAAAGCCCGAGCGATCCTGCAACCGCCCGACCCAGGAGAGGTAGCTGTAGTCGTCGGCGGGAATGAGCCCCGCAAGCCGAACCCGGAAGGGATGCGATCCGAAGTTCAGATTGTAGAGCCAGGCTTGGCTCGGCGACGAGGCCATGTCGTAATAGACATGCGCGCAACTCGGCAGATCGCGCGCCAGATCGATGGACAAAGCGCCGGCGGCTTCGCGGGAAAGTTCGCGGTCCTGGCGATAAAAGGCCAGCGCTTGCGCAACGATGATGACGACGAGCGCCGCGACGAAGCCGAATTGGGCGACGGCGCGGGCCTGCGCGCCCTGCGCCAGCTCGTCCGCCACGGGCCACAGCAAGACCATCGCGGTTCCCCCCAGCTCCAGCGCCGGCAGGATGTAGTGGCCGCTCGGATGCTTGGCGACCAAGAGAATCTGCACCAACTGCGCCATGAGGATGGCGAAGAGGGCGCGCGCGTAGCCGCTGGCCCTGAGGCCACGGAGCCGCCGCCACGCCAGCACCGCCGCCGCTACGAAGAAGGGCGCGAGAAAGAGCGGCCGGGCGAAGAAGAGCTTGACGACCGCGTGCGGATAACGCTCGGGATCGACCACGATCGGTCTGCCGCCGCCGTAAGTGCCGCTGCCGATCGCGAGATCGGCAAACCAAGTGGCGGCTTGCGCCGCGCCGCCGATCGCCGGCAACAGGAAGATCGCGAAGGACAGCGCCGACGCCGCGACGAAGAACGCCCGCGCGCGCCACCCCGCAATGAGCAGCAGCGGCGCCAGTCCGAGCGGCGCGAAGGTGATCTTCGAGGCAGAACCAAGACCGATGACGACGCCCATGGCGACGATCAACCAAAGGCGTGGGCGGCTCGCGTATTCGATCACGGCCGTGCCGAGCAGCAGCACGCCCAAGAGCAGCATCGGCTCGGGCTCGACTTCGATCCCGTGCTTGAGAGTCAGCATGGTCAGGAACGGTGTCGTCTGCGCCAGCAGCGCCGGGATCATGCCGAACCGGCGTTCGGCCACCCACCCCAACAGCACCAGCGCCGCGGCGTCGAGCGCGAGGATGATTGTGCTCGCGCTTCTCAGCAAGGATTCCGCCGCGGCGAAGGTGGCGTCGGATATGCCGCTCGGCGAGCCCAGCCCGGAGAGCCAGACCACCAGCGCCACGATGCATTGCACGGGCGTTCCCGGATGATTGACGTTGCCGGGAGTGACGCCCTCGAGGAGCTGCATGCCGTCGAGGAGGTAGAGATAGGACGGGTCGAGATTGAACCACAGCCAATACGGCAACGCATGCGCCCTGAGCGCGAGTTCCGCGGCGAAAAAAGCGGCCGGCAGCACGAAGACCACGGCGCCGAGCGGGCGCCACCGGCCGTTCATGGCATCGCCTTCAGCTTGAGATAGGCGAAGCTCACCATGCGCAGCAGCAGCCAGCCGTGCCGGAAGCGCGAGATCTGCGTCGAGCCATAGACCCGCGCGAGATAGCGGACCGGCACCTCGATGATCTTCAAATTCAGCTTCGCCGCGCCGAACAGCAGATCGAAGTCGCCGAAGGGATCGAAATCGCCGAAATAGGCCCGGCTCGCCGCGATCCGCTGATAGTGGCTGCGGCGCAGGGCCTTGGTGCCGCAGAGCGTATCGGTGAAGCGCTGGTTGATGAGCCAGGAGAAGAGCAAAGAGAAGACGTGGTTGGCGACGCGGTTCAGGAACTGCATCGCGTCGCGCTCCATCGGATAGACGAGGCGCGAGCCGTTGATGAACTCGCCCTTGTCGCGCGCAATCGCGTCGTAGAATTTCGGCAGCTCTTCCGGCGGCACCGTCATGTCGCTGTCCAGGATCATCACGACATCGCCGCGGGCTTGCGCCAGGCCCTGGCGCACCGCGTCACCCTTGCCCTTGCCGTTCTGACGCAGAACCTTGATGTCGCGCGCGGGATAGAGCGGAATGATCCGCTCGATCTCTTCGTAGGTGCCGTCCGCGCTGTTGCCCTCGACGAAGAGGATCTCGACCGCGGGCGCAAAGGCGGGAATGCGGCGCACCAGCGCCTCGATGGTGCCGCGCTCGTTCCGGCACGGCACCACCACCGTCGCCGATGCGGGCTTCTCCGGTTGCAGCCCCATGGGCCGCGCGACCAGATAATTCCTGAGGCAGAGGCGGCGGATTCCCGGCAGCGTGCCGATGAAGCGATTGATCAGCGAACCCAGGCCGAAGAGCCGAGCCGGGATGAGCTGGCGCCATTCCTGGCGGACCGGCTCGAAATCCGCGAGCGACAGCAGGTTCATCATGTCCGGCGGTTGCAGCCAATTGGTGTTGGGCTCGGGCAGGCGCAGGCGCAGCGCCTCGGCCAGGCGCAGCACCGGCTCCCAGAGATAGTTGTGATAGGCGATGACCAGCCGCGTGCCGCCGTGGCAGAGCCGGCGCAGGCTCGCCAATGTCGCCTGACAATCCTCGAGCAGACCGATTGTGCCGGCCATGACGATGACGTCGAACGGCCCGCCCAATGACGCGATCACCGCCGGGTCTTCGATGTCGCCGACGGCGAAGCGCAGCTGCGGATGATCGGCGCGCGCGATCTCGACCACGCCCGGGCTGAGATCGACGCCGACGCCGCGCGCCGGCCGCAACTCGGCCAGAAGCCGGCCGGTGCTGCAACCCACTTCCAGGACATCGAGCCCCTCCGGAACGAGAAAGCGGAGATAGCGGAACTCGTCCTCGTGGAAGGCGCGGTTGCGCTCGATGAAGCGGTTGCGGCGCGGCGCCCATCGATCGGCGAGATCGCGCAGCGCCGCCTTGCGCGGCGACAGCGGCCGTTCCGCAACGGTCTCGATGGTGGCCTCGGGCATGCCGCTTTCTTCCGCTCGCGCCGGCGTGTCTAGCCGAAACGCTTGGCGCAAGCCAGCATCCCGTCCTTCCGGATTCAGGGTTTCGCCGCGCCTTCGGCCGGCGGTGCGGGCGCGGCAGGCGCCGGATTGCCGGGCTCGAAGAGGAAGAGCTTGCGCAGCACGCCCGGCGCCAGCGCGCTCAAGGGATTGACCGAGAGCTTGGGGTCATTGAGCGGGCCGGCGACGCGGAAATTGGCACCGAAAATTCCTTGCCCCGCGCCCCCCATCAGCCAATTGCCGAGCAAGGGGATGTTGCCAAGGATGGTGTTGAGCAAATAGGCCGGCACGAGGGTGCCGGACACGTCGATCGTTCCGGCCTGCTCGTCCACCGTCCCCGAAGCGTTCACGCCGATGGCGCCGCCATAGGCGCGCAGATTGTCCGCGGCGAGCCGGCCGTCGCCATAGACGACATCGGCGGTGAGGCGGCTGAAGGGAATGCCTTCCCCATTGAGCAGCGCGCTGATGCCCGAGAGCGATGCGAGCGAGAGCAGCCGCGCCAAAATCGGCGCGCCGACCACGCGATAATCGGCGCCGTCGGCATGGCCCTTGAGAACGCGGCGAGCGCCCTCGTCCACGGCATCGCCGTCGAGGCGAAACTGGCCGCCCCTGACGTTGTCGCTGAGATCCAGGAGACGCAGGAATCCGCCGAAATCGTCGGTCGTCAGATTGAACTTCCGGTTGCCCGCCGCGGTGCCGAAGCGCATCTGCAACTTGCCGCCGCCGGGCTGCGTCGCATCGAGGGTCGCGGCCTGCCAATGGGACCCGTCGCTCACCAGCACGGCAGCAACGTCGGTCGCCTCACGCCCGGCGCCGAGCAAGAGCCGACCGAGCTTCGCATCGATGAACAGCGGCGGCTCGGGTCCGGTCGAGGGCGGCGCCTTCTGTAGTTCCTCGATCAGGCCGGCGGCGTCGAAGCTCGGGCCGGTGACCTGGAGCCGCCAGCCGCCCTCGGGCCGCTGCGCCAGGCTGCCCGTGACGTTGGTCTTGCCGAGGACGAGACGGCGCATCTCCAAGCTGGTCAAACTGTCCTTATCGCCCGACGGCGAGAAACCTGCCGCGAGCTGGGCCTCCACCCCTTCGCCGGTGATCACGGCATCGCGAATCGCCGTGAGGCGGTCATCGGCGAAATCGAGCTTGAGCTGAGCCGTCGCCGGAATTCCCGGCGACTTGCTCCAATCGAGCTTGGCGATGTCGAGAGCGGCATCGCCGAGGCCGAGCTTCAGCGTCGCTTGGGCCTGGCGGGACGCGCCCACGGTGAAATCGAGATCGACATCGACCGGCCCTTTCAGCATATCCGCGAAGAAATCGAGACCGAGATTCTCGCGCCCCGTGTCGTCGACGCGCCCGCGGACCGTGTAGCGCGTGCGAATGGCGTCGCTCGCGTTCAGGCTCTGCGTCCAGGTCAAGGCTACCGGCACGCCGGCGAGCGCCGCGGTGCCGTCGAGCCGCATCGCCGTGCGGCCGAGCTGCATGTCGAAATGGCCGTTGCTGAGATCGCGCTCGAAGATGGCCTTGCCGGCCGCGACGCCATCGAGCGTCGCCTGGACATTGAAATCGACCTGGCGGAGCGAAAGGCGGTCGACCAGCGGAAAGCCGAAAGCGAGGTGCGCCGCAAAATCGCCCGCCACGGTCCGGGGGTCGATCGACAACGACCGCGCATAATGCAGCGGGTCGGAATCGATCACTGTGAGCGCGTCCTTGAGCGGGCCGTTCAACGCCAGCGCAATGGCGATCTGCTCGTCATTGGTATCGAGCTGATAGAGCTTGACCGAGCCGCCGGTCACATGGACTCCCATGAGCGTGCCGCTCGACGGCGTGAACACCAGCGTCGCGCGATCGAAGATCGCGGTGCCATCGACGGCGCGCACCGGCGGTAGCGGCTTGAAATAGTCGATCGCGAGATTGCGATAGGCGAGCGTGCCGTTGATCTGCTCCATGTGAAACTGCCGTGCCGCGCCGGCGGCGAGATCGAACTGGCCGGTGAGCTGGACCTTGAGCTGATCGACCGTGCCGTCGTGGATATGATCCACCACCCAAGCGCGGGTGTGCGGCGAAACCTGCTCCGGCCATAAGCGCGGAAAATCATTGGCCGGGAGATTCTGAACGTCGAGATCGAGCGAGGCGTCGAGCGCATGCGTGAGCACGCCGGCCAACAGCTCGTTGCCGACGCCGTCGATCGTGCCGCTGACGGCCACTTGCGGACCGTTCAGCGACAAGGCGAGACGCTCGAGCTTGATGCGGCCTTGGGCGGGGTCGAAGGACCCGGCCACGCCGCCGCCCGACACCACCAATTCGCCGCCCGCCAGCGCCTCGTGCCGCAGCATGCCCGGGCCCAGGACAATATTGGCCGATCCTCCGGTGATGGCGATCCGCGTCGGATCGAGCGTCGTCTGCAGCGTGCCGGAGAGCGGCAGGTCGAGCGTCGCCAGCGGCGCGAGCACGGGCGCGGCGGCGGCCCAATCCGCCGGCCGCAGGCCCGCGAAGTCGAGCTTGGCGTCAAGCTGCGCCTGCGCCGGGCGATAGATCACGACGCAATCGACTTGCGTCACCTTCTCGCCCACCGCCGCGGCCAGCCGGATCTCGCCGCGCACGCCCTCGCTACTGCGATGCACGAGTATGTCGACATCGTCCGCCCGCCAGACGATGCCGAGCGAGCGATCGTCGACGATGAGTCGCGCGCGGCGCACCGCGACGTCGGTCAAGGCGCCGAGCGGCTGCGACGGATCGGGCGGCCCGGCGAGATCATGCCCGAACCGCGCCGCCCAGTCCTCGGAAATGCCGGCCTCCTCGCTGCCGAAGCCGAGGTGGAACGAGCCTTCGGGATCGCGCACGACCCGCAGATACGGCTCGGTCAGGACGATGCGCGCCGGCGCGATGATGCCGCGGAGCATGGCGCGAAGGCTGAGATCGATCGCCATCTCCGGCAGAGTCAGGGTCGAGCCGGTATCGCGCTGGCTCAGATGGACGCCTTGCGCCACCATCTCGAGCGTTGCGCGCTCGCCGAGGCTGAGCGCCGCACGGTCGACCGCAATGGCGATGCCGACGTCCTCGCTGCCGAGCGCCCGCGCGACATAGGGCGCCAGAAAATCGACCGCAATCGGCCCGCGCTCGAGTCGCCACAGCAGAAGACCGCCGAGCACGATGAGCCCGGCGATGATCCCCGCGACCAGACGCAGCAGATAATGAGCCGTGCGCCGGATCATCGCGGCGCCGCGCTGCGCCCGCCCTTGACCCCTGGGCGGCGGGCGCGCAGTCTCCGGCGCAGTGTCCCGCGAACTCCCGTCGATGCCACCGTTGTTATCGCCGATCTCCTCTCACCGCGCTCTGCCGCTGCCGGCGGACGAGCAGGCGGTCAACATCGGCTTCGCGCGCTGGCGCGACGCCGGCGAGGGCGCCGGCGATCCCGCAGTCGCTGCCTTCGTCCAAAGTTTCGCCGGCGATGCCACCGGGCAACCGCTCCTCGCGTCGATCTTCGGCAACAGCCCATTCCTTACCAATTGCTGTCTCAGGGAGCCCGGCTTCCTGATGCGCCTCGTGCACCACGGGCCGGACGCTACTTTCGCCGAAGTCATGGACCGGCTCAATCGCCATCTCGCACCGGCGATCGACCGCCGCACTTTGATGGACGAGCTGCGCATGCTCAAGCGGCGCGCCGCCCTGCTCATCGCGATTGCCGACATCGCCGATCTCTGGCCGCTCGAACGGATCACCGGGGCGTTGAGCGATTTCGCCGAGGCGGCGCTCGCGCTCATCGTCCGTCATCTGCTGGCGAGCGCGGCGGCGGCCGGCGATTTCGCGCTGGCCGACGCCGAGGATCCGGCCCGCGACAGCGGCTTCATCGTGCTCGGCCTGGGCAAGCTCGGCGCCCGCGAACTCAATTATTCCAGCGATGTCGACCTCATCCTGCTCTACGACGGCGAGACCGCGCGCTACACCGGGCGGCGCGGCATTCAGCGCTTCTTCTCCCATCTCGCCCATGAACTGTCGCGCATCATGGTCGAGCGCACGGCCGAGGGCTACGTCTTCCGCACCGATTTGCGCTTGCGTCCCGATCCCGCATCGACGCCGCCTGCGGTCTCACGGCTCGCGGCGCTCGCCTACTACGAGAGCACCGGCCAGAACTGGGAACGCGCCGCGCTCATCAAGGCGCGGCCGGTGGCGGGCGACCGCGCCGCCGGCGCCGCGTTTCTCGCCGAGCTCACGCCCTTCTTGTGGCGCAAGCATCTGGATTTCGCCGCGATCGAGGACATTCATTCGATCAAGCGCCAGATCGACAGCCACCGCGGCGGCGGCAAGATCGCCGTCGCCGGCCACAACATCAAGCTCGGGCGCGGCGGCATCCGCGAGATCGAATTCTTCGCGCAAACGCAGCAGCTCATCTGGGGCGGACGGCGGCCCGAGCTGCGCGTCGCCGAAACCTGCGCCGCGCTCGCGGCGCTCGCCCGCACCGGCCATATGTCCGCCGAGGCCGCCGCGGCGATGACCGAGGCCTATCGCTTCCTGCGCCGGCTCGAGCATCGCCTGCAGATGGTCGATGACGCACAGACCCACAGCCTGCCGGTCGATCGCGCGGGGCTGCGGCATATCGCGCTGTTTCTGGGCCTCGCTTCGAGCGATGCCTTCGCCGCCGAGATCACCCGCCATTTGAGCGCGGTCGAGCGCCATTATGCGCGCCTGTTCGAGGCGGCGCCGAGTTTGGCGGGACCGGGCAATCTCGTCTTCACCGGCAGCGAGAACGATCCTGAGACGCTCGAGACCCTGTCGCATCTCGGCTTCGCCGACCCGGCCGCAGTGGCGAGCATCATTCGCGGCTGGCATCACGGCCGCTATCGCGCGATGCGCAGCCAGCGGGCGCGCGAACTTCTGACGGAATTGGTCCCGCCGCTGCTCGCCGCTTTCGCCGCGTCGCCCAATCCCGATGTGGCCTTTCTGCGCTTCGACCAGTTCCTCGCTCGGTTGCCGGCGGGCGTGCAGCTCTTTTCGCTCTTCTACAACAATCCGCCGCTGCTCGAGCTGATGGCGGAGATCATGGGCGCGGGACCGCGGCTCGCCGATGAAGTCGCGCGCCGGCCCGGTCTCTTGGACGGCGTCCTGACCGCGGGCTTCTTCGATCCACTGCCGCCGCGCGCCGCGCTCGCCGCCGAGCTCGCGGCGCTGCTCGACGGCGCACGGCATTACGAGGAGATCCTCGGACTGGTCCGACGCTGGGTTGGCGACCGCAAGTTCCAGGTCGGTGTCCAGCTGTTGCGCCACCGGCTCGACGGCGAAGCGGCCGGAGCGGCATTCTCCGACATCGCCGAGGCGGCGATGACTGCGCTAATGCCGCGGGTCGAGGCGGAGTTCGCGCGGACGCATGGCCGCGTCATGGGCGGCGCGATCGCCGTGCTCGGCCTGGGCAAGCTCGGCAGCCGCGAACTGACGGTGACCTCGGACCTCGATCTCATCCTCGTCTACGACGCGCCGCCCGAGGCCGAATCGTCGGGCGGCCCGCGCGCGCTGTCCGCGCTCGCCTATTACGCGCGGCTCTCGCAGCGCTTCATCAACGCGCTCACCACGGCCACGGCCGAGGGCGGCCTTTATGAAGTCGACATGCGGCTGAGGCCCTCGGGCGCCGCCGGTCCGCTCGCCTCGAGCTTCGCGGCCTTCCGCCGCTATCACGACGAGGCCGCCTGGACCTGGGAGCACATGGCGCTGACCCGCGCCCGCGCCGTCGCGGGGCCCGAGGAGCTGACGGCCAAGGTCATGGCCGCCATCCGCCGCGTGCTGCTGCGCCAGCGCGATCGGAACCGGCTCGTCCTCGACGTCGCGGACATGCGCCGGCGCATCACCGAGCAGCATCGCGGGCCCTACGACTTCGATTTGAAGCACCGCCGGGGCGGCATGATCGACATCGAGTTCATTGCGCAATATCTGCAACTGCGCGACGCCGCCCGGCACCCGGAGGCGCTGCGGCAGAATACGCGCGCGGCGCTGCTGGCGCTCGCTGCGGCGGGAGCGCTCGACCCAGCCGCGGCGGACGCGCTCGCGCGCGCGCTCATGCTCTGGCGCAATCTGCAGAGCCTGATCAAGCTCACCGTGGACGAGCCCTTCGACGAGGAAGCGGCCAGCCCGGCGCTCAAGACGATCCTCGCCAAGGGCGCGGGCGCCGCGGATTTCGCCGCGCTAAAGGCGGAAATGGCCGCCGCCGCGAGCCGCGTCCTTGTGCTATATGACGCGCTCATCGAAAGCCCGGCCGCAGCTTTGGGCGCGGCGAAGCCCCAAGCGGAGGAGCGAACACCATGAGCCCAAAGATCGGCGACAAGGCCCCCGACTTCACGCTACCTACCGACGGCGACGGCTCGGTTCATTTGTCGAAGCTCAGGGGGAAGAAGGTCGTGCTCTATTTCTATCCGAAGGACGACACCTCCGGCTGCACCGCCGAGGCCTGCGGCTTCCGCGACACTTTCCCGAACTTCCGCCGGATCGAGGCGACGGTCATCGGCATCTCCAAGGATTCCGTCGCCTCGCACGACAAGTTCAAGAAGAAATACCAGCTGCCCTTCACCCTCGCCTCGGATACCGAGGGCAAGGTCTGCGAGGCCTATGGCGTGTGGATCGAGAAGAGCATGTATGGCCGCAAATACATGGGCATCGAGCGCGCGACCTGGCTCATCGACGAAAAGGGCGTCATCCGCAACATCTGGCACAAGGTCAAGGTGCCCGGCCATGTCGCGGAAGTGCTCGCGGCGATCAAGGCGCTGTGAGCCCGGATGATCCAACGACCCTTTCCGCCGCTGCTTGCGCGGTGCTGCGCGCGCCTGACCCGGCGGAAAAGCTTGGGCTGACGCGGCGCACTGCCATCCTCTGGCGCGAAGGGGCACTCGCCATCGGCCGCGCATTGCCGCCCGGCCGGCCGGCCCGGCCGCCGCGGCCGGAGGTCCGGCCGCCGCGCGAGATGCCGCGCCGCCGCGCCGCCGGCTCGCTTGCCGGCCGCGTCGCGCTGCTGCATGCGCTCGCCCATATCGAATTGAACGCCCTCGATCTCGCCTGGGATTTGATCGCACGCTTCACGGCGGAGGATTTGCCGCGCGCGTTCTACGACGATTGGGTCGTGGTCGCGGCGGAGGAGGCGAAGCACTTCGCGCTGCTGGCCGACCGGCTTGCTGCGCTCGGCCACGCTTATGGTGATCTCGCCGCGCATGATGGGTTGTGGGAGGCGGCGCAGGCGACGGCGGGGGATTTGCTCGCGCGGCTCGCAGTGGTGCCGCTGGTGCTGGAGGCGCGCGGGCTCGACGTGACGCCGGACATGATCCGCCGTCTCGAACAATTCGGCGACCGCGACAGCGCGGCGGTGTTGGAGATCATCTATCGCGATGAAATCGGCCATGTCGCCGCGGGCTCCCGCTGGTTCGCCTGGTCCTGCGCGCGGCGCGGCCTGGCGCCGGTTCTGGCATATCGGGAGTTGGTCCGCCGACACTTCAAAGGCAGCCTCAAGCCGCCCTTCAACCGCGCGGCGCGCGATGAGGCAGGCTTTGGCGCCGCTTTTTATGAAGGCTTGGCCGTGGAATAGAGGCCAACGGCCGGCAATGAAGGCGTGCCTGTTCATCGAGCACTCGGATGCGCCTGGCGCGGACGGGGAGCAATCGTTTCAGCGCGCGGCGCCATGCCGGGGAACCATTTGCCGCGGTGGACGTTTATCTGGGATCAGTTATGGAACTCTTCGGAGTTTGGCAGAGATGAGCCCCGACCACGCCCTAGCTCGGATGGAGCGGTATCGCTGGGTGTTCGCCGCGCAGGAATGCCGAGACGAGCTGGCGCTCGCGCGAGCCATCCTGACCGCAACCGCTTTTGGTGTTGTGTTGATCGCCATCGCAGCCGTAGTGGTTGCGATGACGCTCGGCCTGGGCCTCCTTTTGGACATCGTTCTCGGGTATGGGTTGAATGTCGCGTCTCTCATGCTCGCGCTCTTTGCCGTCCACTTATGGCGGGCTCGGCAAATCCAGCCGAGATAGGCGAAGATGCGATAGGATAGCAGACGGCGAGCTCGACCCGCGCCGCCCGTTCCTCGGCGCTGAACCGGCGCGGCCGATTGGTTGTTGCTTCGATTTCGCGACTTGCCGTCGCTTCCTTCTAGCTTGTTTCCTTGGCGGCGGCATCGGCGCCGACGATGCGCTGCGCCAGCGACGCCTCGAGGAAGCGATCGAGATCGCCATCGAGCACCGCGCCCGCGTTGCCGACCTCCACGCCGGTGCGCAGATCCTTCACCATCTGATAGGGCTGCAGCACGTAGGAGCGGATCTGGTGGCCCCAACCGATATCGCTCTTGGTGGCATTCATCGCATCGACTTGCGCCTCGCGCCGCTGCAGCTCGTTCTCAAAGAGCCGCGCCTTGAGCATGGACATCGCCTTGGCGCGGTTCTGATGCTGCGAGCGCTCGTTCTGACAGGCGACGACGATCGGCTCGGCGCCGGGCGGCGCATAGGTGAAGCGCACCGCGCTGTCGGTCTTGTTGACGTGCTGCCCGCCCGCGCCCGACGAGCGATAGGTGTCGACCCGCAGATATTTCTCCTGGACCTCGACCTCGATCTTGTCGTCGACGACGGGATAGACCCAGACCGAGGCGAAGCTGGTGTGTCGGCGCGCATTGGAATCGAAGGGCGAGATCCGCACCAGGCGGTGGACGCCGCTCTCGGTCTTGAGCCAGCCATAGGCGTTTTCGCCGACGATCTTAACCGTCGCCGATTTGATGCCGGCGCCTTCGCCCGAGCTCTCTTCCAGCCATTCCACCTTGAAGCGGTGCTGATCGGCCCAGCGCGTATACATGCGCAGCAGCATCTCCGCCCAATCCTGCGCCTCGGTGCCGCCGGAGCCGGCGTGCACCTCGAGATAGGCGTCGTTGGCATCGGCCTCGCCCGAGAGCAGGCTCTCGAGCTCGCGCGCCTTGACCTCGTCGCGCAGCCGGCTGAGCGACGCCTCGGCTTCGGCGAGCATGGCCTCGTCCTTCTCGCCCTCGGCAAGCTCGGCAAGCGCCACCGTGTCCTCGAAGTCGCGCTCGATCCGGCGATAGCCGTTGACGCCGCGGTCGAGCCGCGTGCGCTCGCGCATCAGGCTCTGGGCGCGCTGCGAATCATCCCAGAGCTTCGGATCCTCGACCAGCGCATCGAGCTCGGCGAGCCGCCGCGTCGCGTTGTCCCAGTCAAAGATGCCTCCTCAGCAGCGCCAACGAGCGCCGGATCTCGTTGGCGACTGCCTCTGTCTCAGCACGCATAGAAGGCTCCCGGGGACGCGACTGCGCTCAATATAGACCACCCGTGCCGCTCGCGGGAGCGGTCTGCGGACTCGCCGGCCCGTCGGGCGCGGTGGCCGCGGCCGGCGTCGCCCCGTCGCTGCCTTCCTCCGCTCCGACGCTGTTGCCGGTCACCACCACGCCCGGCGATGCCGCTCCCGGTTCGGTGCCGGGCTTGAACGCTTCCCAGATCACGCTGCGGTCCCCGGCGGCGGCGAGCTTTCCGGTGGCAGGATTGACGCGGACGAGACGGATGCCCGACGGGATACGAAAAGGAATGGCCGGCTTGTCCTTGAGCGCCGCCTCCATGAAGGCACGAAACGCCGGCAGCGCCACGGCGGCGCCGGTCTCGCGCTTGCCGAGGCTGCGCGGCGTGTCGAAGCCGACATAGACGCCGGCGACGAGGTCGGGCGAGAAGCCCATGAACCAGGTATCCTTGGATTCGTTGGTCGTGCCGGTCTTGCCGGCGAGCGGCTTGCCGAAATTGGCGAGGCTGCGGCCGGTGCCGCGCTGCGTCACGCCCTCCATCATCGCGACGATCTGATAGGCGCTGCGGGGATCGGCGATCTGCTCGCGCGCGTCCGGCAGTTCCGGCGGCGCCTGTCCGGTCCAGGCGACGCCGCTGCACTCCTCGCAGCTGCGGCTATCGGCGCGGTAAATGGTTTGGCCGTTGCGGTCCTGGACCCGATCGATGTAGGTCGGCGTGATGCGCTTGCCGCCATTGTCGAGCATCGCATAGGCCGCCGCCAGCCGCAGCGGCGTCGTCTCGCCCGCGCCGAGGATGAAGGCATCCTCCTTCGGCATGTGATCGAGGATGCCGAAGCGCTCGACATACTGGGCGATGATGTCGAGCCCGACGGTGATGCCGACCCGCGCGGTCACGAGGTTGAGCGATTCCTCGAGGCCGACGCGCAAGGGGACCGGGCCATAGAATTTGTGCTCGTAGTTGGTGGGGTTCCATTTCGGCAGCCCCGGCCCCTGATCGACGACCAGGGGTCCATCCACCACGATCGTCGAAGGGGTGAAGCCGTGATCGAGCGCCGCCAGGTAGATGAACGGCTTGATCGCCGAGCCGGTCTGCCGATAAGCCTGATTGACGCGGTCGAACTGGCTGATCTCGTAGCTGAAGCCGCCGCTGTCGGCGAGCACGCGCCCGGTGTGCGGATCGAGCGCCACCAGCGCGCCCGAGACTTCCGGGATCTGGCATAGGCTGTAGAGCGGCTCGCCGCCGCGTGGCTTGCCCTCGCTTTCGGCCGGCTGGCCGACCAGCGCGACATCGCCGACGGCGAGCGCCTCGGCCGCGCTCGCCGGCGTTGGGCCGAGGCGGTCATCGTCGAGCATCCGCCGCGCCCAGCGCAGTTCCTCGTAGGGAATAGCGCCCCGCGTGCCGTCGGCGAGACCGATCGCCGCGCCGTTCGCGCTCGTGCCCAGAACCAGCGCGAGCCGCCAGCCGACATCGGCCGCGCCGGCCGGCAGCGGCACGGTCGCCAGCCGCGCGCGCCACTCGCCGCGCGCGTCGATATGCGCGATCGGGCCGCGATAGCCGTGCCGGCGGTCATAGGCGATGAGCGCGCCGCGCAGCGCCCGGTCGGCCACCGCTTGCAATGCCGGATGGAGGCTGGTGCGGACCGCCAGGCCGGATTCATAGAGCGCCTTCTCGCCGTAGCGCGCGAGCAGTTCGCGGCGAACCTCTTCGGTGAAATAGGGCGCTTGGACGAGCGCGGTATCTGAGCGCCGGCGGATGACGATGGCCGTCGCCTTGGCCGCATTCGCTTGCTCGGGCGTGATGAAGCCGGCGTCGATCATGCGGTCGATCACCCAATCCCGCCGCGCGGTCGCGGCCTCGGGATGGCGCTGCGGATCATAGTTGTTGGGCGCCTTGGGCAAGGCCGCGAGAAAGGCGGCCTCGCCGACCGTCAGTTCGTCGAGCGACTTGTTGAAGTAGTTGAGCGCCGCCGCCGCCACGCCATAGGCGCCGTTGCCGAGATAGATCTCGTTGAGATAGAGCTCGAGAATTCGGTCCTTGCTCAGCACCTGCTCCATCTTGATGGCGATGAGCGCTTCCCTGATCTTGCGCTCGACCGAGACCTCGTTGCTGAGCAGGAAATTCTTCGCCACCTGCTGCGTGATGGTCGAGGCGCCTTCGGGCCGCTTACCCGTGCGCAAGCGCAGCAGATCAGTCACGGCCGCGCGCAGCATCGACACGGGATCGATGCCGGGATGCGCGTAGAAGTTGCGGTCCTCCGCCGCCAGGAACGCGTGGATGAGCAGCGGCGGCATGGCGTTCACCGGCACGAAGACGCGCTTCTCGATGGCGTATTCGGCCATCGGCCTGCCATCGCCGGCATAGACCCGGGTAACGATCGGCGGCTGGTAGTCGGCGAGTTGCTGGAACGGCGGCAGGTCGCGGTCGAAATACCACACCGCCAACCCGACGATTCCGGCCCCAGCCAGCCCGGCGAGCACGAGCAAGAAGAACAAGAACTTCAGAATTCTCATGCTGTCCGTCGGCGGCGTGAGCGCGCCCGCGGCCGGCCGCGGCGGCGCCTATAAGGTGCGGCGGCTTTATGGCGCCTTCAAGGCGTCTTTCCAACCGCCGGCGGCAATTCCCGGCCGGACCGCCTCCGGGCCGGCGCCCAGCCGCACGAAGCGGTTGTCCCTGACAACCCCGGCCTGTATCCTGGGGGTGCGAAATGCCGCGGTCTGCCGAGCCGGCCTCAGGGCCGGGGAGGCGGCGCCATGGCGGGATTTTTGGTCGGGCACCGACGCCTGCTCCCGCTGGACAACGGTGCATCAGTGCCGTTTTCCGCGAGCGACGGAGACAAGGCCCCGGCACCGGCCAGCAAGATCGGCCGGCAGTTGGGCTGTGCCACCCCTTCCCGTCGAGACGCTCGGACCTTGCGGTTTGGACGAAACCCGAAGCGCGTCCCGGCGCCGTGCCGGGATGCGGCAGCCTCGAAAGAGTTCCGCCATGGCCCTGATTCCTGCGCCGTTCGACGGATCGTCCGGAGGCGCCGCCCGCTTCGCTCAGATCAGGAAGACGCCGCCGACCGTTGTTCGCGCGGGCGCAGCGGCGCTCCTCGGAGTTGCAGCCTATGGCAAAGCGTATGCTGATCGACGCCGCGCATCCGGAAGAGACCCGCGTCGTCGTTCTCAGTGGTAACCGGCTCGAAGAATTCGATTTCGAGACTTCGACCAAGAAGCAGATCAAAGGCAATATTTACCTCGCCAAGGTGACGCGCGTAGAGCCGTCGCTGCAGGCGGCGTTTGTCGAGTATGGCGGCAACCGCCACGGCTTCCTCGCCTTCAACGAGATTCATCCCGACTATTATCGGATTCCCGTCGCGGACCGCCAGGCGGCTCTCGCCGCCGAACGCGCCGCGGCAGAGCACGAGGAGGAGGATGACGTCGAAGGGGCGCAAGAGGCCGCGCCCGAGTCGCGGGTGATCGCTCCCGATAACGGCGATGCCATCGAGTCGTCGGCGCAACGCGCGGCGCAGGAAGCGCCGGCTGAGGTGGCGCGCAGCCCGTTCGAGGAGCCGCCCGAAGGCGAGCCGGCCGTCGCCGAAGCGCCGGCACCGGCCGAAATCGAGCCGGCGCTTGCCCGCGCGCCCGAAACGTTTGGCGCCGAGAGCGAGATGGCGTGGCAGGAAGCCGCGCCGAGCGAGGCGGGAGAGCCCGCCGCTGCGGAAACCGCAGCCGCGACGGCTCGGGCCGAAGAGCGGATGAACGGCGGCGAGGCCATTCACGACCGCTCGATCGAGACGGTCGGCGGCGATGAGATCGAGGAAGCGACTCGTCCACGCGCCCGGCCCTTCCGTCACTACAAGATCCAGGAAGTGATCAAGCGGCGCCAGATCATGCTGGTCCAGATCACCAAGGAAGAGCGCGGCAACAAGGGCGCGGCATTGACGACCTATCTTTCGCTCGCCGGCCGCTACTGCGTGCTGATGCCGAACACGCCGCGCGGCGGCGGCGTGTCGCGCAAGATCACCAACAGCCTCGACCGCCGCCGCCTCAAGGAGCTGGTGAGCGATCTCGACATGCCCGAGGGCATGGGCGTGATCGTGCGCACCGCCGGCAGCGAGCGCTCCAAGGCCGAGATCAAGCGCGACTTCGAATATCTCCTTCGCCTGTGGGACGAGATCCGCGACGTGACGCTCAAATCGACCGCGCCGGCGCTGATCTACGAGGAAGGCAATCTCATCAAGCGCTCGATCCGCGACCTCTATGCCCGCGACATCGAGGAAGTGGTGGTCGACGGCGAGGAAGGCTATCGCACCGCCAAGGCCTTCATGAAGATGCTCATGCCGAGCCACGCCAAGCGCGTGAAGCTCTATCGCGATCCGACCGTTCCGCTCCTCCACCGTTTCCAGGTGGAGAGCCAGATCGACCTGATCCATTCGCCGATCGTGCAGCTCCGCTCTGGCGGCTATATCGTCATCAATCCGACCGAGGCCCTGGTCGCCATCGACGTCAATTCCGGCCGCTCGACCAAGGAGCGCAACATCGAGGAGACCGCACTCAAGACCAATATCGAGGCGGCGGAGGAGATTGCCCGCCAACTCCGGCTCAGAGACTTGGCCGGGCTCATCGTCATCGACTTCATCGACATGGAGGAGCATCGCAATCAGGCGGCGGTCGAGCGCCGGCTCAAGGAGGCGATGCGCCACGACCGGGCGCGCATCCAACTCGGCCGCATCAGCCCCTTCGGTCTCCTCGAGCTGTCGCGCCAACGACTGCGGCCGTCGCTGCTCGAAGCCTCGACCCAGCCTTGCCCGCATTGCAACGGCACCGGACACATCCGCTCGACCGAGTCGACCGCGCTGCACGTGCTGCGGGCGATCGAGGAAGAGGGCATGCGCCGCCGCTCGGCCGAGATCGCCGTCGCCGTGCCGACCGTGGTGGCGCTCTATATCCTCAACCAGAAGCGGCCGACCTTGCAGCAGTCGGAAGCGCGCTATGGCTTCCACGTCACCATCACCAGCGACGACAGCCTGGTTCCGCCGGCCTTCCGGCTCGACCGGGTGCGCGTGCTCACCCCCGCCGAGGTGGCGGCATTGCCGGCCGTCACTGCCCCGCCGCCCGCGCCCGAGGAGGAGGAGGAAGAGGAAGAGGTGCTCGAGGAAGAAGTCCTGCCGGCAGCCGAGGGCGAGGCGCCGCAGGCGGAGCAAGCGGAGCAGGCGGAGCAGACGGAGCAGGCGGAGCACGCGCAAGAGAAAGCCGGAGCCGGACGCCGCCGCAAGCGCCGCCGCCGCCGCCGCGGCGAGGAAGGCGGCGAAGCGCGGCCCGCGCGTCCGGCCGCTGGCGAGTTGATCGCATCATTGGCGGAGGGCGAAGCCGTCAGGCCGGAGGCGGCCGAGGCGCCATTCCCCGAACGGCCGGCGCCAGAAGAGCGCCATGTCGGCCAAAGACGCGAAGCCGAGGCTCGCCCGAGCGAGCTGCGCGGCGAGAATGGCGATGCCGGCGAGCGCAAGCGGCGGCGGCGCGGCCGGCGCGGCGGGCGGCGCCGGCGGCATGGCGAACGCGGCGAGGGATTGCCGCAACCGCGACAAGTCGAGTCCGCAGCCCTCCCGCAGGCCGAGATCATCGAGCTGATTCCGGCACAGGGCGGCGACGGCGAGGCCGAACGCGAGATGGTCGAGGCCTTCGCCGCGCCATCGAGCCCGCCCGTCGCCGCGCTCGCGACCGAGATCGTACCGATCGCCGAGCAGGGCGATTTGGCCCGGCCCGAGCCAGCCGAGCCTGAGGCGCCGCCGGCGCCTGCTGCCGCCGCTCCGATCGCGCCCGAGCCGGAGCAAGCCCCGGCGCAACACAACGTGCCGCCGTCGCAGGAGATCCGAGGGCCGGTCAACAACCCGCGGCGCGGCTGGTGGCGCCGTTAGCGGGTCTCGATCAGCGGCGCCAAGCCCGAAGCCGGCGCGCCGCCTCGGCGATGGTTGCGGTCGAGCCGGCAAAGCACAGGCGGACGGTCGCGCTGCCGCGCCTCTGGTCGAAATCGACGCCGGGCGTGCAGGCGACGCCGATCTCGCTGAGCCAGCGCCGGCACAGTTCGCGGCTGTCGTTGGTGATATGCGCGACGTCGGCATAGAGATAGAAGGCGCCGTCCACCGGCGCGAAGCGCTCGATCCCCGCCTTGGGCAGCTCTTCCAGCAGCAAGGCGCGATTCACCGCATAGCGCGCGACATTGGCGTCGAGCTCCGCGCGGCAATCGAAGGCGGCGAGCGCCGCATGCTGCGACAGGCTCGGCGGCGCGATGAACAAGTTCTGCGCCAAGCATTCGACCGCGCGCAGCATGTCCTCCGGCACCACCATCCAGCCGATGCGCCAGCCCGTCATCGAGAAGTATTTGGAGAAGCTGTTGACGACGATCGCGGAATTGCTGCTGACGAGCGCCGTGCGCGCGACCGTGCCATAGGTGATGCCGTGGTAGATCTCGTCCGAGACGAGCCGGATGCCCGCGGCCTCGCAATGGCGCGTGAGGGCCGCGAGCTCCTGCGGCGGCAGCATGGTTCCGGTCGGATTGGCCGGGCTGGCGACGATCAGGCCCTCGATGCCCTGAGCGTGCTTGTGCAGGAGTTCGATGGTCGGCTGATAACGCTCATTCGGACCCGTCGGCAGCTCGACCGGGACGAGTCCCAAGGCCTGGAGAATGTTGCGGTAGGCGGGGTAGCCCGGCGCCGCCAGCGCGACGCGATCGCCCGGATCGAAGGCGGCAAGAAAGGCGAGCACGAAAGCCGCCGAGGAGCCGGTGGTGACGACCACCCGCGCGGGATCGAGCGCGACACCATCGCTCCGCGCATAATCCTTGGCGATGGCCTGGCGCAGCGCCGGCAGCCCCAAGGTCTCGGTATAGCCGAGCACCTCGCTGTCGAGCGCGCGGCGCGCGGCGGCGAGGACGCCCTTGGGCGCCGGCGTCGAGGGCTGCCCGACCTCGAGGTGAAGCACGTCGCCGCCGGCGGCGGCGCGCTCGTTGGCAGCCCGCAAAACGTCCATCACGATGAAAGGCGCGATCCGGCTGCGCTGCGCCAGCTTGAGTGTCATCGGCGGCGGTCGCGCCGGCCGGCATAGGTGATTTGACGCCGCCCGGCCCGATGGCCGATGCTGGGGGCGAGCGAGGAGAGAAATCGAGTGTCGTTACGCGTTTTCATTCGGACGCTTTGGCTGGGATTGGCGCTGAGCTGCGCGCTGGTCAAAGGCGCCGCCGCAGACGAAATTTCCTTCATTCGCGACGCTGAAATCGAAGGGATGATTCTGACCTGGTGGACGCCCATCCTGCGCGCCGCCGGTCTCGACCGGCAAGCCGTCCATATCTACCTCGTCAACGATCCCTCGCTCAACTCCTTCGTCGCCGGCGGCCAAAATCTCTTCCTCAACACCGGGACGCTGCTGCGCAGCGAGAGCCCGAACCAGCTCATCGGCATCATGGCCCACGAATCCGGTCATATCGCGGGCGGCCATCTCGCGCGCTCCGAGGAGGCGATGCGCAACGCCAGCATCGAGAGCATCATCGGCATGGTGGTCGGTGCCGCCGCCGCCGTGGCGAGCCACGGCTCGGCCGCCGGAGGCGCCGCCATCCAGAGCGGCGCCGATGTCGGAATGCGGTCCTATCTCGCGTTCTCGGTCGTGCAAGAGGCCTCGGCCGACCAAGCCGCGATGAAGTTTCTCGATCGCACGCATCAGTCGGCGCGCGGCCTGCTGCAATTCTTCGAAATTCTCGAGCAGGAAGAGATGCTCTCCGGCCAGCACGAGGATCCGTATCTGCGCACGCACCCGCTCACCACTCAGCGCGTTGAATACCTCCGCGAGCATGTCGCGCACTCGCCCTGGTCCGACGCGAAGGATCCGCCGGAATGGATTGCGATGCATCAGCGCATGAAGGCGAAGCTCGGCGCCTTCCTCGATGCGCCGGCGCAGGTCCTGGCGCAATACAAGCCCGACGACAATTCGGTTCCGGCCCGCTATGCCCGTGCCATCGCGTATTACCGCATTCCCGAGCTCAACAAGGCGCTCGAGATCATCAACGGGCTCATCAAGGATTACCCGAACGACCCCTATTTCGCCGAGCTCAAGGGCCAGATGCTGTTCGAGAACGGGCGAATCGCCGAGGCGCTTCCGCCCTACGAGCGCGCCGTCCAATTGCAGCCGGACGCGCCTCTCCTCCGCATCGAGCTTGCGCAAGTCGAACTCGAAACCAGTGATCCAGCGCAAGCGTCGAAGGCGCAGACGCTCCTGACGAATGCCTTGACCTACGAGGATCGGAACCCGGAAGCGTGGCGGCTACTCGCGGTCGCCTATGGGCGGAGCGGCAACATGGGCATGATGGCGCTCTCGCTCGCCGAGCAGGCGATGGCCAGCGGCGACTACAAGGAAGCGCGGCAGCAGGCGGCGCGGGCGCAAAAGCTGTTGCCGTTAGGCGCGCAGCGCCAGCGCGCCCAGGACATCGCCGACGAGGCGCGCCGCAAGCACGACAGCAACTGAGCTTCCGCAAGGATCCGCCATGCATTTTCGCCCGCTCTGGTGTCTTCTCGCTTGCCTCTTGCTGGCGGGAGCGGCGCCGCCTGCCCACGCCGATGCGTTGTCGCCGGAGCAGAAGAGCGCGGTCGATCAGCTCGTCCATGACTACCTGATGAAGCATCCCGAGGTGATCATCGAGGCGCTCAAGGCGGCACAGCAGGACAAGGAGGAACGCTCGGCCGAGCGGGCGCGCCAGGCGATCGTCGAGCAGCATGCTCGGCTCTATACCGATCCGGACTCGCCGGTCGGCGGCAACCCGCAAGGCAAAGTCTCGATCATCGAGTTCTTCGACTACCGCTGCCCCTACTGCAAGGAGGTCGAACCCTCGCTCGAGGCGCTCCTCAAGGAGGACTCCGATCTCAGGATCGTCTACAAGGAATTTCCGATCCTGGGCCCCGCCTCGGTCTATGCCGCGCGCGTCGCGCTCGCCGCGCGGCGGCAAGGCAAATACGACGAGTTTCATCGCGGCATGATGGCGAAGAAGGGCAAGATCGACGAAGGCGTGGTGCTGGAGACCGCGGCGTCGGTCGGCCTCGACATCGACAAGCTCAAAGCCGATCTTCTAGCCCCCGAGGTCGGCCGCATCATTCAGCGCGACTACGACCTCGCAGAAGCCCTGGAGATCCAGGGAACGCCCGCCTTCATCATCGGCGACACGCTGGTGCCGGGGGTCGCCGACATCGCCACGCTGCGCCGCCTCGTCAGGGACGCACGCCAAGGCGGCTGAGGCAAGCTAATAGTTAAAATCTGACGCTTGGTACCGACAATGCGAGAAACCGCGCGCGGTTGCCGCTGGACCGGGTTTGACGCAAACCGGACGTGAGCGCGGGGTCCTGCGTTTATTTCGAGAGCCCAATTTTCGACAGGAATGTCCGGCAACGCCATGCCTCTTCCCTCAATTCGTGGCGTGCGTTATATTTGTATGTATATGACGAGAAACGGCGTCGGAGGGGATTGATGCGTACCTTGAAATTGCTTGCGGCAACAGGTGCGCTGGCATTGTTCTTGACCGGTCTTGCACTTGCGCCCGCTGCGCGGGCGGATGAGGTTCTGGTCTTTGCGGCGGCCAGCCTCAAGAACGCGCTCGATGACGCTTCCGCCGATTTCCAGCGCGGGAGCGGCGAAAGCGTCAAGATCTCTTACGGCGCGAGTTCGGCGCTGGCTCGGCAGATCGAGAATGGCGCGCCTGCCGATCTTTTTATCTCCGCCGATCTTGATTGGATGAACTACCTTCAGGATAAGCATCTCATCAAAATCGAGACGCGCACCAACCTGCTCGGCAACCGCCTCGTCTTGGTGGCACCCGCGGATCGCGCCAAGACCGTGGACATCAAGCCCGGCTTTCCATTGGCTGCGCTCCTCGGCGATGGCCGTCTGGCGATGGCCGATCCCGATGCGGTGCCAGCCGGCAAATACGGCAAGGCAGCGCTGCAAAAACTTGGGCTGTGGGACACGGTCGCGGACCGGGTCGCCCGCGCCGAGGATGTGCGCGCCGCGCTTCGGTTCGTCGCTCGCGGAGAGGCGCCGCTCGGCATTGTCTACCAGACCGATGCAGCGGCCGAGCCTGCCGTGAAGGTCGTCGGCTATTTTCCCGCCGATTCCTACCCGACGATCATTTACCCGGTGGCGGTGACCGCCCGCAGCAGCAATCCCGCCGCAAAGGAACTGCTCGATTTTCTTCGCTCGATCGCCGCGCGCCCGTTCTTCGAGAAGCAGGGGTTCACGGTATTGGCCATGATGCCGTCGCACCTTCTCGCCCAGGTTGGAGGTACAAGATGAAGCTCAGCGCCCGCAATCAACTCAAAGGCAGAATCGCGGAAGTGCGCAAGGGTGCGACCACCGCTCACGTGCGCATCGACATCGGGAACGGCAGCGTCGTCATGTCTTCGATTACCAACGAGGCGGTGGACGATCTCGCATTGAAGGTCGGAGACGAGGTGATCGCCGTCATCAAGGCTTCCGATGTGATGGTTGGAAGGTGACGCGATGAAACGCGCCCTCCTTTTCGCAACTCTCATCTCGTTCCTGTCGCCGGCGGGGATGATGGGAAGTACGCAGGCGGCCGATAGTTCCCCACCGCTCGTGATCGACGGTCTTGTCAAGCAAGCTCAGGATCTTACCGTCGAGGACCTTCGCGGCTTAGCCGCTGTGCGGCGCGAGGTCACGTTTCTGACGGACCGCGGCGAGCAAAAGGCAACCTACGTTGGGGTTCTCCTCTGGGCTGTAGTCGAGCGTGCCGGCGTCGATGATCCGGCGAAGAAGTGGGGCGATCTTCATCACGTCATGGCAGTCACCGCCAAGGACGGTTACCTCGTGATGTTCTCGCTGGGTGAGATCGATCCCAATTTCGGCAACGCCCCGATCATGATCGCCTATGAGCGGAACGGTCAGCCTATCGAAGGCGGTGGTCTCAGGCTGGTCGTTCCCGGCGACACGCATGGCGCGCGCGATATCTGCGACGTCGTTCATATCGAGATTCGCTAGGTGCCCGAGTCACCATATCGCGCGGGCGAGGGCACGGAGTTCCTTGGCGGAAGCTTCATGCGTCTTTGCTTCGAACCTCCGGTAGTGACCGATCAAGGACAGGCCAAATTCGGTGACGCTCGCGCCGCCATGTTGGCCGCCCGGCCTCGCCACGGCCACTGGACGGCGAAAGCATTGGTTCATGCCGTCGATCAAAAGCCAAGCGCGACGGTAGGACATGCCCAGCGAGCGCCCCGCTCGCGAAATCGACCCGCAATCGCGGACCGCTTCCAAGAGCCGAATCTTGCCCGGGCCGACTGCTTCGTCAGGCCCTAAGTCGATGCGCAGCGTAAGCTTGGGCATAGGCGGAGCCTAACGGACAGAGGATTTTTCCGAAGATGCGACTTCACAGGAGCTGATGTCTCTATCGATATATCCATTAGAATATAACCAACAGGGAGACGGCAATGTTGGTGATACGCGGCAAGCACCTGACGAAATTTTCCGTGGCGACGGATGGAGAAAGCGTTTCGCTTGGGTTTGCCGACGAGAACGGTGCGCCTTGCGCCCTGGAATTGCCGGCCGAATGTCTCAAGCCCTTGATGATGACGCTGCCGGAGATGATGCGGCAATCGCTGACCCGGCAATACCAGGACCCGAATTTGCGGCTCGTCTATCCCGTCGCGTCCTGGGCGCTTGCGGCGGCGAATGAACCAGGCCGTCTAATTCTCACGCTCCGGACGCCGGACGGATTCCATGTGTCGTTCGCCCTTTTGCGGCACGAGATCGAAGATATTGCGGCGACCACGGCTGAGGCCGAGGCCGACAATCTACTCTGTGGCATAACGCGGAACTGAAATCGCGCCACTCAACTCAATGGACCGATAGCATGGTAAGGCTAAACGAGATCCGCCAGAACGAAGTCGCCGTTGAACTGCCCGCATCCTTCGACGCGGGCCTCGTGTTCATCGGTACGATCCGAACCCCCTGGACCTCACGGCTGGATTGTCCGCGCCACGGCCGCCATGACGGTCCGATTTGCCGCATCGAGGTAAGCGAGAAATGGGCCGCTGCACTCGACGGCATCGAGGATTTCGAGTGGACATTTGCACCGGAATTTTGCAAGCGAGACGTGACCGCCGATTCTGTTGGCGCCTCGTCGTGCATAATTCTTGATTTTCGTGAAATCCCCGCAGTCGCGAAATCGGCTTTACTGAGAATGGCCACTCGGCTTGAATCAAATTATAGTCCGTTCAGCGTTCGGAGGCAGACGTGGCGAATCCCATCGAAGACATCTATTCGGAGCGTGAAAATATCGACGTCGACACCCTCAAGAATCTGGGGCCGTTGCGGCCGATGGCGGGCATTTGGGAAGGCAGCAAGAGCGTCGACGTCAATCCCAAGGCGGAAGGTCCTGTGCGACAGCCCTATGTCGAACGCATCGAACTCCAGCCGATCGACCCGCAATCCAACGGCCCACAGCTCTTTTACGGTCTGCGTTATCATACCCGCGTGGTGAAGCCGGGCGAGATCGAGACCTATCACGACCAGGTCGGCTATTGGCTTTGGGAACCGGCCACGGAAACGGTCATTCTCTCTCTCGCCATTCCGCGCGCGCAAGTCGTCTTGGCCGCCGGCCACGTCGAAGCGGACGCGACCGTCTTCGAAGTAAGCGCATTGCGCGGAAAGACCGATTACGGAATTTGCTCCACTTCCTTCCTTGAGCAAGCGTTCCGCACCGATTCGTTCCTGATGAAAGTCACGATCCATCCGGATGGAACCTGGAGCTATTTCGAGGACACGTTGCTGATGCTGCGCGGGACCGAACCCTTCCATCACACGGATCAAAATACGCTGAGCAAGATCGGGGAACCGACGCCCAACCCGCTCGCGCGCTGACCGCCGGCTCGCTTCAGATCGCGCCGGCGGCTTTCAGCGCGCCCTGCCAAAGCCCCGTTCCGTGAAATCGCGCCGTTGCAGAATTCTTGATTTTTGCGCCGGATCGGATGTCCGCTAAGGGGCGGTCGCCTAAGGGCCGTCAGTTTGAGCGCGAGGTCCCGAACGCGCACATTGCAAACGCCCACGTTTGCCCCGCTCCGGACGTGAAACAGGGTAACAAGTGTCAGCTTTCAACCATTAGCTCCAGCGCATTTCGGGCCCGGTCGGAGCGATCAGCTCGGGCCCGTCGTTGCGCACCGAATTGACCGCGCGCCCGATCGGAACATAACGCAGCAGCGCGTTGGGCACCGGGGCAAGCAAGGGCGCGAGATCCGCCGGCTCGGCATCGGGATCGAGCCAGCGTGCGTAGCTCTCCGGCGCCAAGATGACGGGCATGCGCGCATGGAGCGGTCGCAGGAAATCGTTGGCCTCGGTGGTGATGATGGCAAAGCTGTCGACCGCCGGCGGCGAAGCCGCGGCACCCTCGGGCGGCGTCCAGCGCTCCCACAAGCCGGCGAAGGCAAAGGGCGCGCCGTCGCGGCGCGCGATGAGATAGGGCTGCTTGCCCACGCCGGCGCCGCGCCACTCGTAAAAGCCGTCCGCGGGCACGAGGCAGCGCCGCCGCCGGAAGGCGGTGCGGAAGGAGGCTTTCTCGGCGACGGTCTCGGCGCGGGCATTGATGAGCGGGCTGCCGGATTTCGGCCCCTCCGACCAGGGCGGCACCAGACCCCAGCGCAGCGCCTGCAGGCCGCGCTCGCCCGGCGGGTCGCGCCGTTGGCGCACGACCGGCGCGTCCTGGGTCGGCGCGATGTTGTAGCGGGGCGGCAGATTCGGCCGCTCGATGAACGAGAACAGCCGGACCAGCGCCTCGCTCGGCGTGGTCAAGAGATAGCGGCCGCACATCGGTTGCCGCCGCCGGCTATGCGCCGTAGCGTCGGCCCGGCTCGGACGCGCCCGCCGCCACGCTCATCACCTCCTCGGCGAGGGCGGTGATCTCCGCTGCGGCGGGACTGTTCGGCGATGCCTCGAGAATGCCCTTTCCCGCCGCGAGCGCCGCGGCAAAGGCGACGCGATTGCCGATACGGGCCGCCGCCACCGGCGCGCCGAGCGCCTTCAGCTCAGCGAGGATCGCCTCGGTCAGATTGGCGCGCGGCGGCACGCGATTGAGCACGATGAGGACCGGAACCCGTTCCGCCCGCGCGAGGTCGAGCGTCGGCTTGGTCGCCCAGAGATCGACCGGCGAAGGCTGAACCGGCACGAGCACCAGCGTCGCCACACGGGCGGCGAGCCGCGCCTCGGTCTCGGCATGGGGCGGGTTGTCGATGATGACGATGTCGTGCTCGCGCGCCTGCCGTTCGACCTCGGCCGCGACCCGCCACCCCGTGACCGAAGCGGCCTCGATCGCGGCGGCCGGACCGAGCCGTTCGCGACGCAACCGGAACCAAGTGGAAAGGCTCGCCTGCGGGTCGATGTCGATGACCGAGACGCGCCGGTTTGCCGCGGCCCAGGCGAGGGCCAGATGCACCGCCAGCGTCGTCTTGCCGGCACCGCCCTTCTGTTGCGCGATAGTGATGACTATGCCCGGCATAGCAGGCTCCGCATTCCCGGCGGCGAATGCGCCGGTCTATTGTGCATTGCAATATAGACCGCCCGGCGCCGCTTCGCCAAGTTCCGCCGCGCCGCTCGCTCTGGCCGGTGGCGGATCGCGTTCCCATCTGATAGGCGATGTGCATGATTGCAGAGCGCATTTGGATCGCGCCGGCGCGCGATGAGGACGGATTGTGACGTTGCGCCTCTCCGCGAACGAGGTCGAACGCGCTGCGGCGCTGCTGCGCCAGGGCGGGCTGGTCGCGTTCCCGACGGAGACAGTCTATGGGCTGGGCGGCGATGCCACCCGCGACCGCGCGGTCGCCGCCATCTTCGCCGCCAAGGACCGCCCGCGCTTCAATCCGGTGATCGTCCATGTCGCCGATACCGCAGCGGCGCAAGCGCTTGCCGTCCTCGACCGACGCGCCGCGGCGCTGGCCGCGCGCTTCTGGCCGGGGCCGCTGACCCTTGTTCTGTCGCGCCGGCCGGATTCGCCCGTATCGCTGCTCGTCGGCGCCGGGCTTGATACCCTGGCCCTGCGGATTCCGGCACATCCCCTGGCGCAGGCGCTTTTGCGCGCCGCTTGCGTGCCCATCGCGGCGCCGAGCGCCAACCGCTCCGGGCGCGTGAGTCCGACGACGGCAGCCCATGTCGCCGAGGAACTTGGCGGCCGGATTGCCGCCATTCTCGACGGCGGCCCCTGCCCCATCGGCGTCGAATCGACCGTGCTCGACCTCGCGGGCGAGCGGCCGCGCCTGCTGCGGCCCGGCGGCGTGCCGCTCGAGGCGCTGGAGGCGCTGCTCGGGCCGATCGAGCGCGTGAGCGATGGCCGCGGCGCGCCGGCCGGCCCCGGCATGCTCGAAAGCCATTACGCGCCGGGCCTGCCGCTCCGGCTCGACGCACGCGATGTGAGGCCTGACGAGGCTTTGCTTGCCTTCGGGCCGAACCCGCCGGCGGGCGCGGCGGCAACGATCTCGCTCAGCCCCGCGGGCGATCTCGCCGAGGCAGCCGCCAATCTCTTTGCTGCATTGAGAGCGCTCGACCGGCCGGATTTCGCGGCGATCGCGGTCATGCCGATCCCGGAGCGCGGGCTCGGACTCGCGATCAACGATCGTCTGCGCCGCGCTGCCGCACCGCGCCCCGCGCGCGGCCGCGACGCGCTTGCGGCGCCCGCCACGGCGAGCTAGATGCAGAGCGCCCGGGGAGGAACGCTGCCGTGAACGTCGCCGCCGAAATCGGCATCGAAGACACGCTCGACCGCATCACGAAGATTGTCGGCGAGAACGGCTTCATCGCCGAGCGCGCGGCAATGGAGCCCTATCTCGAGGAGACGCGCGGCATCTACCACGGTGCGGCCCGCCTGGTCGTGCGCCCCGCCGCGACCGTCGAGGTGGCGGAAATCGTGCGTCTCTGCGCCGCGGCGCGCATCCCGATCTTCCCGCAGGGCGGCAACACCGGCTTGTGCGGCGGAGCCGTGCCCGATGCCGACGGCAGCGGCATTCTTCTCAGTCTCGGGCGGATGAACCGCGTGCGCGCCATCGATGCCGTCAACTTCACCATCACCGCCGAGGCGGGCTGCGTGCTCGCCGAAGTACAAAGCGCGGCCGAAAAGGCCGACCGTCTCTTTCCCCTGAGCCTTGGCGCCGAAGGCAGCTGCCAGATCGGCGGCAATCTCTCGACCAACGCCGGCGGCGTCGCCGTCCTGCGCTACGGCACTGCGCGCGAGTTGACCCTCGGCCTCGAAGTGGTGCTGCCGGACGGGCAGGTCTGGGACGGGCTCAAAGGGCTGCGCAAGGACAATACCGGCTACGATCTGAAGCAGCTCTTCATCGGCGGCGAGGGCACGCTCGGCATCATCACCGCGGCGACGCTCAAGCTGTTTCCGCGGCCCAAGGAGGTCGAGACCGCCTTTCTCGGCCTCACTCGGGTCGAGGACGCCATGGCGCTCTTCGCCCGCGCGCGTGGCGCGAGCGGCGACCAGCTCACCGCCTTCGAGCTCATCCCGCGCATCGGCCTCGAGATCGCGATGGCGCATGTGCCGGGCATCCACGACCCGCTCGCAACACCGCATGCCTGGTACGCGCTCGTCGAAGTCTCCTCGAGCCAGAGCGGCAGCGGGTTGCGCAACGCGCTCGAAGTCTTTCTCGCGGCCGCGCTGGAAAACGGCCTCGTCGAGGACGGCACCATCGCCGCCAGCGCGGCGCAGGCGCGCGATCTCTGGCGCATCCGCGAGGGCGTGGTCGAGGCGCAGAAATTCATCGGCAGCGCCGTCAAGCACGACGTCTCCGTTCCCGTGAGCAGCGTCGCCGCCTTCATCGCCCGCGCCTCGTCCGCGATCGCCGAGCGCGTTCCCGGCGTTCGACCGATCGCCTTCGGTCATGTCGGCGACGGCAACATCCACTACAACGTCGCCCAGCCCGTCGGCGCCGACGCCAATGTCTTCCTCGCCCGCGGCGGCGAGATCAGCCGCCTCGTCCATGACCTGGCCACGGGCTTCGGCGGCTCGATCAGCGCCGAGCATGGCATCGGCCTTTTGAAGCGCGACGAACTGGCGCGCTACAAGCCGGCGGTTGCGCTCGATCTCATGCGCCGGATCAAGGCGGCGCTCGATCCCGACGGCATCATGAACCCGGGCAAGATCCTCGCGCCCTGAGCCGGAGCCGCAGCCATGAGCGATTACGCAGCACCACTCGCCGACATGCGTTTCGTCCTCGAGGAGATCGCGGCGCTGCCCGAGCTCGAGCGGCTCGGCTTCGAGCAAGCCACGCCCGATGTGGTCGAGGCGGTGCTCGCGGAAGCGGGCAAGCTCGCCTCCGAAGTGCTGGCCCCGCTCAACCGCAGCGGCGACATCGAGCACAGCGTGCTCGAGAACGGCGTGGTGCGCACGCCCCGAGGCTTCAAGGAAGCCTATGCAAGCTTCGTCGCCGGCGGCTGGAACGCGATCTCGGGCCCCGCCGAGTATGGCGGACAAGGCCTGCCGCACGCGCTTGCCACCGCGACCAACGAGATGTGGACGAGCGCCAATCTCGCCTTCGCGCTCTGTCCCATGCTCACCCTCGGCGCGATCGAGCTCCTGGCCGCCCACGGCTCGGCGGCACAGCGGCAAGTCTATCTCGGCAAGATCGTTTCCGGCGAATGGACCTGCGCCATGAATCTCACCGAGCCGCAGGCGGGTACGGACCTCGGTGCGCTGCGCACGCGCGCCCTGCGCAATGGCGATCACTATCTGCTCAGCGGCCAGAAGATCTTCATCACCTATGGCGAGCACGATTTCACGCCGAACATTGTCCATCTCGTCCTCGCGCGCCTCCCCGACGCGCCGCCCGGCAGCCGGGGCATCTCGTGCTTCCTCGTGCCGAAATATCTGGTCAATGCCGATGGCAGCCTCGGCCGGCGCAACGACATCCGCTGCGTCAGCCTCGAGCACAAGCTCGGCATTCACGCGAGCCCGACTTGCGTGCTCGCCTATGGCGATGCGGGCGGCGCCGTCGGCTATCTCATCGGCGACGAGAACGAGGGCCTGGCGGGCATGTTCACGATGATGAATCACGCCCGCCTCGGCGTCGGGCTCCAGGGCGTCGCCATCGCCGAGCGCGCCTATCAGCAGGCCCGCGCCTATGCGCGCCAGCGCGTTCAAGGCCGCCCGGTCGACGCCAAGACCAACGCGCCCTTGCCCATCCTGCACCACCCCGACGTGCGGCGGATGCTCTTGTCGATGCGTGCGACGACGGAGGCGACGCGCGCGCTTGCCTATTACACGGCCGCCGCGATCGACCGCACGCACCACCACCCCGACGAGAAGGCGCGCCAGGCGCAACTGAGCCGTGTCGATCTGCTGACGCCCGTGGTGAAAGCCTGGAGCACCGATCTCGGCGTCGAGGCCGCGTCGATCAACATCCAGGTGCATGGCGGCATGGGCTTCATCGAGGAGACCGGAGCGGCGCAACTCTTACGGGATGTCCGCATCGCGCCGATCTATGAAGGCACCAACGGCGTTCAGGCCAACGACCTCGTCGGCCGCAAGCTGATCCGCGACGGCGGCGCGGCGATGCGGGAATTGATCCGTGATATGCGCGCGACCGCAGCCGATCTCGCCGCGGCGCCCGGCGAGGCCGTTTCCGCGCTGCGCCGGCCCTTGGCCGACGGCATCGATGCGCTGGAACAGGCGAGCGGCGCGCTCATCGCCGGCTTCGCCGGCGATCCCGCGCGCGCCCTTGCCGGCGCCGTTCCCTATCTCAAGCTGACCGGACTGGTCGCCGGCGGCTGGGTGATGGCGCAGAGCGCACTCGCCGCGTTGCGTCGCCTCGGCAGCGGGACGGGCGATGCGCGCTTTCACCGCGCCAAGCTCGCGACCGCACGCTTCTATGCCGAGACCTATCTCGCCACCGCACCGGCGCTGCTGCCGGCGATCGCCGGCGGCGGCACGGTCATGGATTTCGATCTCGAGGAGATTTAGGCGCGCTCACGCGTCCTTGTCGTTGACGCAGCGCAAGAGCTTCCAATAGCCGAAGAGATTGCTCGGCCGGATCTCCCGTACCGAGAGTCCGCCAGCGGCGATGAATTCGTCGAGCGGGAAGTCGGCATGGAATCCGATCTTGCCGGCGAGCGGCGCCAAGCGCCGCTCGATGAAGCGCATCACGCCGTTATCGCTCATGAAGTGGTTGACGATGACGATGATGCCACCGGGCCGGCAGACGCGGCGCATCTCCGCGGCAAAGCGCGCCGGATTGGGCACCACCGAGGCGACATAGAGCGCCAGCACCGCATCGAAGCTGCTGGTCTCGAAGCTGGTGTTCTCCGCATCCATCTCGAGCAGCTCCGTCACCTGGCGGAGCTGCCGGCGCTCGACGCGGCGCCGCGCCTTCGCCAGCATCTCGGCCGAGACGTCGATGCCGATCACCTCCGCGTCGGCGCGGAAGTGGGGCAGCGACAGGCCGGTGCCGACGCCGACTTCGAGGATGCGCTGACCCGGCCGGTCGTTGGCCAGGCGCACGGCCTCCTTGCGCCCGGGATGAAAGATCGGCCCGAAGACGAAGTCGTAGGAGCCGGAAAACAGGCGATAGGTTTTGAGGGTATCTTGCAGGTCCATGACCATTCGCTCCTGCGTGACTAGATCGCCCCCGTACGCATTTGCGCGAGGGCTCGCGGCGAACCGGCGCGCCAAGCCAATGAGCGGCGTGCCGTCCTGGTCGGCGAGAACGCCTCAGATCAGCGCGATGCGATCGGCTTCGAGGCCCTTGCGGCCCTCGACGGCCTCGACCTGCACGCGCCGGGCGGGGTGAGAGCAGTCACGCCGCTGCGGCGCAGCGCCGTGATGTCGATGAAAATGTCCTTGCCGCCTAGGCACAGTCAACTCCGAATAGACTAGCGCGAAACCATCTGCTTCGCCAGCGCCGCTCGCCTGCCGCGGCGGGCGAGTCGGCGGCGCCTATCCAAAGGCGATGACCCTCTGCCGCTGCTCGCCGAGCCCGGTGATCGTGAGGCGCATGTCTTCGCCGGGCTTGAGGAAGCGCTTGCGCCCGAGCCCGACGCCGGCCGGCGTCCCGGTGGGAATGACGTCACCCGGCAACAGGGTCATGAAGTGGCTGATATAGCTCACGAGCTTGGCGCAATTGAAGATCATGTTGCGGGTCGAGCCCTTTTGCATGACCTGGCCGCTCACTTCGCAGATCAGCTCGAGCGCCTGCGGATCGGGCACTTCATCGGCCGTCACCAGCCACGGCCCCAGCGGGCAGAAAGTGTCACAGCTCTTGCCCTTGGTCCACTGGCCCGCGCGTTCGAGCTGGAAATTGCGCTCGGACACGTCGTTGACGATGCAATAGCCGGCGACGTATTTGAGCCAATCATGCTCGGCCACGTATTGCGCCTTGGTGCCGATGACGATGCCGAGCTCGACCTCCCAATCGCCCTTCGTCGCGGCCTTGGGCAGCACCACGTCGTCATTGGGGCCATTGATCGCGGTCGTCGCCTTGAGGAAGAGGACGGGCTCCGGCGGAACCGGGTTGCCGCTCTCCTCGGCATGGTCGCGGTAGTTGAGACCGACGCAGACCAGTTTCGACACCTGCGCGACGCAAGGCCCGATGCGCGGCGTGCCCGAAACCAGCGGCAGCTTGGCCGGATCGAGCCGGCGCAGCCGATCGAGCGCAGCCGGCGCCAGCACCTCGGGCGTCACATCGCTGATCGTGCCGGAGAGATCGCGGATCTTGCCATCGCGGTCGAGAAGGCCCGGCTTTTCCTGACCGCGCGGGCCATAGCGAAGAAGTTTCATCGGTCTTCCTTTCCTGTTCGAGGGTCAAAGAGCGCAGCGGCCGCCGATCAGCCTGCCGCCACCAAGGCTTTCTGCGCGGCGAGATCATCCTCGACGAAGGCCTGGACGATCGCATCGACATCGGCGTCGGCGGCAATGCCGAGGCGCTCTGCGCGCTTGGCGATGATGGCGCGCGGCCAGCCATCGACGATTCGCTGAATCGCCGGATCGGGCTCCCAGCGGATGCGCGCCACGGCAGCGTCGCCGCCAGCGCGGCGCAAGGCCTCGACCATCTCGCTCACCGTCGCCGTGATCCCCGGCAACAGCACGGTGCGGTCGGCGCCGAGCCGCTCGCCCGGCATGTCGTGGAGCAGCTCGATCGCCGCCATCAGCCGCCGCGGCGAGAGCAGCGCCATCGCCGATTGGCGCGTCACCGGGCAGATCACTTGAGCGCCCGCGAGCGGCTCGCGGAAGATCGACGACACCCAGGTCGAAGCGGCGCGGTTGGGCCGGCCGGGCCGCACGACGATCGTGGACAGCCGGAGCGCGCGGCCGTCGATGAAGCCCTTGCGCGTATAGTCGCCGACCAGCAGCTCGCCGATTGCCTTATGCGCGCCATAGGAAGTTTGCGGCCGCAAGGGCGTGTCGTCGCTCACCGCCGGCGGCAGGTCGCCGCCATAGACCGCGAGCGAACTCGAGTAAATGAAGCGCGGCGCGGTGCCGAGCGCGCGGCACGCCTCGAGCACGGCGCGCGTGCCGTCGAGATTGACCCTGAGCCCCTTGTCCATATCGGCTTCGGCCTCGGCGCTGACCACGGCGGCGAAATGGAAGACCGTCGCCGCGCCTGCCGCCAGCCTGCCGATGGCGGCGCGATCCGCGACATCGCCGATGACGAATTGCAGCCGGCGATCTTCATCGAGCGGCAGCTGGGGCGGTGCCACGTCGAACAGCACCAGCGCATCGATGGCTTGTTGCCGGCCATCGGGTCCGGCGAGCGTGCCGCGCTCGAGCAAGCGCCGCGCCAGGCGCCGACCGATGAAGCCGGCACCGCCGGTGATGACGACTTTCATGCCCGCCCTCCCACGCCGATGCCCCACCGCGCCGCCCAGCCCAATCCCGCGAGCGTGCCCGCCGCCGGCCGATATTCGCAGCCGACATAACCGTCGTAGCCGAGCTCGTCGAGGAGGTCGAGCAGGTAGGGATAATTGATCTCGCCGCGATCGGGCTCGTTGCGGCCGGGAACGCCGGCGATCTGCACATGGGCATAGCGGCCGAAGAGCCGCCGCGCATGCGCCGCGAGGTCGCCTTCGCTGATCTGGCAATGGTAGAAGTCGAACTGCAGCTTCACATTGTCGCGCGCGATGCGGTCGAGCAGGTCTTGCGCCTGCGCCGTCGTGCGCAGGAAATAGCCGGGGTTGTCGCCGGCATTGAGCGGCTCGATTAAGAGTGTCACGCCCTGCGCCGCGGCGCGCGCGCCGCCCCAGCGCAGATTGGCGACATACACTTCTTCCGAAGCCGGACCGGGTGCGATGATGCCGGCGAGCACGTGCAGCCGCGTGCAGTGGATGACCTGCGCATAGGCGAGCGCGCGATCGAGACTCGCCCGGAATTCCGCCTCGCGCCCCGGCAGCGCGGCAAAGCCGCGTTCTCCCGCCATGGCATTGCCGAGGGGCGCGTTGAAGAGCGCGACCGCGAGGTCATGGGCGGCGAGAAGCCGGCCAACTTCCTCGGCGGCGAATTCGTAGGGGAGCTGGAATTCGACGGCGCGGAATCCCGCCGCCGCCGCCGCGCCGAAGCGCTCGAGAAACGGCAGCTCGGTGAAGAGCATACTGAGATTGGCGGCGAGTTTCGGCACGAATGCCTCATCGGGGAGGGCCGGTCCGGCTTTACGGCAACCCGGCTGCACATTAGTGTCCTCCTCGACCGCATGCCAGCACAAGAGGGCGGTGCCAAAGCAGTACCAAGACGCATGAGCGCTGTCGTCGAACAATCCGGCCGCCCCGCCGAGCGGCGGATGCCGTGGCGCGGCATGCTCGGCTCGCTGTTGCTGCATCTTGCTATCATCGCGCTGCTGCTCGGCCTGTGGCAAACGGCTCCTGCGCCTGAGCTCGTGGTTCCCCATGTCGCCATCGTCATTGAGGCGCCGGGCTCGGAAGGCAGCTCGGGCGGTGGCGGCGGGGGCGGACAAGGCCAGGCCGAGGCGCCGGCGGCCATCGCGCAAGCCGAGGCTGCGCCGCCGACGGCGGAGCAGACGACTCCAACCGAGACCCCGGCAACGGCAGAACCGCAGAAGATGGAGCAGCCACCAACGGCAGAGACAACCCCGGTCGCGCCGACTCCAGACATCACCGCGCCGCCAACGCCGCCGCCGCCGAAGCCGCAACGCAAGCCGCCATTGCCGCAGCCGCCGATCCGCATCGCAGCAGCGCCGCCGCCTCAACCGCAAGCCTCGCCGCCGCTCCCCGAACCAGCGCCGGCGCCGGCGCCCGCCGCGACACCGACGCCGGCCCAGACGCTAGCCAACGCGGCTCCCGCCGCCGCAGGCCCGGATACCGGCGGGCCGGGCGGGCCGCGCGGTGCGGGCAAGGGCGCGGAAGGCAATGGCTTGGGCTCGGCCGGCAACAGCAGCGGGCCGGGCGATGATTATCTCGACCGCGTCCGCCGCCGCCTGCGCCAGTTCCAGAAATATCCGGAGCAAGCGGTGAAGCAGAAGCAAGAGGGCACGGTGGTGCTCGCCATCACCGTGGCGCGCGATGGCAGCGTGCTCGACGCCACCGTCGCCCGCAGCTCGGGCTTTGCCTTGATCGACGAGGCCGCGGTCAAGATGGCGCGCGACGCTTCGCCGCTGCCGCCCTTTCCCGCGACCTACACGCAGGACCAGCGGACTTTCGACATTCCCCAGAAATACGAGATCGGCCTGTTCGACCGCATCTTCCGTTAGGCCGAAGCCGCGATGGCCGCGAGGAAGCGCGCGCCGTAGCGCTCGAGCTTGCTCGCGCCGACGCCGGGAATGCGCGACATCGCCGCAAGGTCCTGCGGCTTCGACCGCGCCATGTCGAGCAAGGTCGCGTCGTGGAAGATGATATAGGGCGGCACGCCCTGCTCGCGCGCGAGGGCGAGGCGGAGCGCGCGCAGCGCCTGCCACAGGGCCTCATCGCGCGGCGCGGCCGGATCGAGCGAGGCCGGCGCGGCCCCGCCCCTGCCTCCGCGCGCCTTGGGCTCGGCCGCATCGCCGCGGAAGGCGATCTCGATCTCGCCGCGCAGCACCTTGGGCGCGCTGTCGGCGAGATGCAGCCCGCCATGACCCTCGACATCGACGGCGAGATGGCCCTGCGCCACCAATTGGCGGAAGACCGACTGCCATTCGCGCTTGCCGAGCTCGGCGCCGACGCCGAAGGTCTTGAGGCGCTCGTGGCCGAATTGTCTGACGCGCTCGGTGGCGCGGCCCATCAGGACATCGACGAGATAGGCGACGCCGAAGCGCTGCCCGGTGCGGAACACGGCGGAGAGCGCCTTCTGCGCGACGATAAGCCCGTCCCACACGCGCGCCGGCTTCAGGCAATTGTCGCAATTGCCGCAGGGCGGATGGTCGCGCTCGCCGAAATAGCCCAGAAGCACCTGACGGCGGCAAGTCGCGGTCTCACAATAGCCCAAGAGCGCGTGCAGCTTCTGCCGCTCGATGCGGCGCTGCCGCTCCTCGAGATTGGCGCCCTCGAGCAGCGCGAGGAGCGCCGTCACGTCCGGCATGCCGTAGGTCATCCAGGCCTCGGCCGGCAGGCCGTCGCGCCCGGCGCGGCCGGTCTCCTGGTAATAGGCCTCGGGGCTCTTGGGCGCGTCGAGATGGGCGACGAAGCGGACATTGGGCTTGTCGATGCCCATGCCGAAGGCGACCGTCGCCACCATCACCACGCCTTCCTCGCGCAGGAAGCGGTCCTGGTTGCGCGCGCGCGTCGCCGCGTCGAGCCCGGCGTGATAAGGCAGCGCGACCCGGCCCTTGGTGCAGAGCCACGCCGCCACCTCCTCGACCCGCCGGCGCGACAGGCAATAGACGATGCCGGCGTCGCCCGCATGGCCCTCCGCGAGGAAGGACCAGAGCTGCGCCTTGGCATCAGTCTTGGCGACGACGCGGTAGCGGATGTTCGGGCGGTCGAAGCCGGCGGCGAAGATGCGGGCCGCGCCGAGGCTCAGCCGCTCGACGATGTCGCTGCGCGTCGGGCCGTCGGCGGTGGCGGTGAGCGCAATGCGCGGAACTTGCGGAAAGCGCTCGTGCAGCACCGAGAGCTGCAGATACTCCGGGCGGAAATCATGCCCCCATTGCGAGACGCAATGCGCCTCGTCGATGGCGAAGAGCGCGAGGCGCGAGCGCGCCAGGAGATCGAGGCAGCGCCCGGTCATCAGCCGCTCGGGCGCGACATAGACGAGGTCGAGCGCGCCCTCGCGGATGTCGCGCTCGATCTCGAAGGCCGCGGCGGCGGAGAGCGTCGAGTTGAGATAGGCGGCGCGCACCCCGGCCTGGCGCAAGCCGTCAACTTGGTCCTTCATCAGCGCGATGAGCGGCGAGACGACCACGCCGACGCCCGGCCGCACCAGCGCCGGGATCTGGTAGCACAGCGACTTGCCGCCGCCCGTCGGCATCAGCACCAGCGCGTCGCCGCCGGCGATGACATGGCGCACGATCGCCTCCTGCTCGCTGCGGAACGCGGCATAGCCGAAGATCTCCTGCAGGATCTGGAGCGCCGGATCGCCGGAAGCGGCGACGAGTCGCGCCGCGTTGCCTTCCCCCATGGCCCACTCCGTCAGCGAAAATGATCGTGGCGTGGCGATGGCTCTCATACTACATCACGGCTCTCGCCACCAAGGGCAGATCGCGCAGTGCTGACGCTCGACCGCATCACCTATCGCATCGCCGGGCGCACGCTGCTCGAGGGGGCGTCGGCGCAGATCAACGCCGGCTGGAAGGTCGGGCTCATCGGCCGCAACGGCGCCGGCAAGTCCACCTTGCTCGATCTCATGCGCGGCGCGCTGCAGCCCGATGGCGGCGAGATTGTGCTGCAGAAAGGGGCGCGCATCGGCTTTCTCGCGCAGGAGGCGCCGGGCGGCGAGCAAACGCCGCTCGCCGCCGTCCTCGCCGCTGATGAAGAACGCCGGCGGCTATTGGAAGCGGCCGGGGAACCCGCCGGCATAGACGCCGCCGAACTGCACGAACAGCTCATCGCCATCGACGCGCATGCGGCGCCGGCGCGCGCCGCCGGCATCCTCGCGGGGTTGGGCTTCGATGAAGCCGCGCAGCGGCGCCCGCTCGCCAGCTTCTCCGGCGGCTGGCGCATGCGCGTGGCGCTGGCTGCCGCGCTCTTCGCCGAGCCCGATCTGCTGCTGCTGGACGAGCCGACCAATCATCTCGATCTCGAGGCGGCGCTGTGGCTCGGCGATTTCCTGCGCCGCTATCGCCGCACCCTCGTGCTGGTGAGCCACGACCGGCAATTCCTCGACGAGATCGCAACCCACATCCTCCACCTCACGGAGCGACGGCTCACGCTCTATGTCGGCGGCTTCGAGGCGTTTCTGCGCGCGCGCCATTTGGCGCTGACGCGGCAACAGGCGCTCGCCGCCAAGGAATCAAGCGAGCGCAAGCGGCTCCAAGCCTTCATCGACCGGTTTCGCGCCAAGGCCTCGAAAGCGCGGCAAGCGCAGAGCCGCATCAAGGCGCTGGCGCGGCTCGCGCCGATCGCGCCGGCGAGCGCGGACCCACCCGTCACCTTCGACTTTCCCGAGCCGATTGCGCTGGCGCCGCCGCTTCTCACCCTCGATCGCGTCGCCGTCGGCTACGAGCCGGGCAAGCCGGTGCTGCGGCGACTGGATCTGCGGCTCGATCCCGACGACCGCATCGCGCTCCTGGGCGCCAATGGCAACGGCAAGACGACCTTGGCGCGCCTCATTGCCGGCCAGCTCCAGCCCTTGTCCGGCGAGATGCGCCGCGCGCCCAAACTGCGCTGCGGCTATTTCGCCCAGCATCAGATCGAGGAACTCGAGCCGTGGGCGAGCGCTTACGACCATTTGGCCGCGCTCATGCCGCGGGCGACGCCGCAGGAGCTGCGCGCGCGGTTGGCGCGCTTCGGCTTTGGCGAGGATCAGGTCTTCGTCAGGGCGAGCGAGCTGTCGGGCGGCGAGAAGACGCGGCTCACCCTCGCCCTCATCACCCACGACGCGCCGCCGCTTCTGGTTCTGGACGAGCCGACCAACCACCTCGACATCGAGTCGCGGGCAGCGCTCATCGCCGCGATCAACGATTTCGCCGGCGCCGTCGTGCTGATCAGCCATGACTGGCATTTGCTGTCGCTGACCGCCGACCGGCTGTGGCTCGTCGCCGACGGCACGGCGCGGATCTATGACGGCGATCTCGAGGATTACCGCCGCTCGGTTCTGGCGCCCGAGCCGCCACCGCCGCGGCGCGAGTCCAGCGCGGCGGCACGGCAGGCGGCGCGGCGGAGCGCGCTCGAGCGGCGCCAGGCGACGGAGAAGCTGCGCCGGGCGCTGCGCACCGCCGAGGAGCGCATGAGCGCGCTGGCCGAGCGCAAGGCGACGCTAGAGGCGCAGCTTGCCGATCCCGCGACCTATCAGGCGGACGGCGCCGCGCTCGAGAAGCTGTTGCGTTCGCAGGCCACGCTCGCCGCCAGCCTCGCCGAAGCCGAGACGCAATGGCTCGCCGCAGCGCAGGCGGTAGACGATTCGGGGATCTGATTTTTCCTAGGCGAGGCCGCGCGGCGCGACGGTCGCGAGGCAAGCGTCGCGGCCGAGCGGCAGCGCCACCGCCTCGAGTGGGACTTCGACCATCTGACCGGGTCGATAGCTGGCTTCCGACAGCGCCGTGCCCGCGGCCATCAGCGCGAGGTGAATCGTCTTGGCGTCGTAGCAGCCGAAGAGCCGTGCAAAGAGCGCGAGCTCGGTGACGAGGCGGTCCTGCACCCGGACGCCGACGTGATGCAGGGTCTCGAGCAGCGCGTCGAGGCCGGAGACCAGAATCTCCGCGCCTTCCGCGCTCGAGCCCTTGGCGGAGGCGCCGCTCGGCCGGCGCGCAGTTCCGGCGCGCCCGACGGAAATCTCGAGCGACCAGCTCTTGACCGCGTCGAGGAAGACGGCCTTGTGGCCGGAATGGTAAATGACGGCCGCCGCCGCCACTGCGGAAGCCAGCGCGGTGAGACGGTCGTCATCGCTCAAATTGAGGCCGTCGAGTTCGGCAATGATGTCGTGGAGACGGCTTTCCGCGGCGGATCCTGCGGCCGCGAGCGCGCTGCTGATCGTCTCGCTCAACGTGCTCATGTCCCCGACTTCCCCCGAAACCCAAGGCAAGCAAATGAAGCTTAAGACCAGAACCTTAAAGCTCGGTTGCTTTACACGAGCTTCACCAAGCATCATCTCCGATAATTCTGTTAATAGCAACTAAAACTTGCTCGATTATTGTTCATAGTTAATTCGCCCAGAAGTTTAGTCAAATTATATCGGCTCGCAACCTTGCGTTATGCAAGCTTTAACGGGATGCCCGAAAGAATGAGCGCGGACCAAGAAGACGGCCCAGGAAGGCATAGGCGCATGTTCGACCCTCAGGACGCCCTCTCCGACTGCAAGTTCGAGACGACGACGACGGTGCCGCTGAAACGCGAGCCGGCGTGCTTTGCCTTCCTGTGCAGCCGCGCCGTTTCCCCACCGCAGCCGATCGATACGATCAACCTCGACCTCGCCTCGGTCGACTTTTACGGCGGGCGCGCCTCGCTGTGGGCGACGCTCGACATGCGCTCGGGCGCGAGCAACGAGCAGCCGGCGTCGCTCCTCGGCTTCGACGAGACGTTTCTGCGGCCGTTCACCCGCGCGCTCATCGCCGCGTCGGCGAGCCGCACGCCCTATCGCATGACGATCCAGCAAGGCTCCGACGGTTCCCCGCGGCACCGTGTCGTCGAATACGTCACCGGACCGGGAATCGCGCTGTCCGAGATCCTGCTGACGCCGCAAGACAGCGTCGTCGTCATCTCCGGCCGCGCCGACGGCCATGACGAGGACATCCTGTTTCAATTGCCCCGCACCGACACTTTCCTGCGCGCCTTCGCCAAGATGACTTGCCAGGCCGATCAGGTGCTGCAGGCCACCCTGGTGCAAAGCGAAAAGCTCGCGCGGCTGCAGACGAACAGCGCAGCTTGAGAACATAAAATAACTTTGAGTCAGATAGTTATAGTTATCAGCTCATATCTAACATGAGCTGGTGCCCGGCCCCCGATTCGGTGCTTGCGCCATAGAGAAGGCTGCCGTCCGGACGGATGGTCGCGCCCGGCGTGAGAAGCGCCGGCTCGATTTTGCGCAGATCGAGAATATGCTCGACCGCGGCGCCGGCGGCGAGCGCGTAATCCGCGATGATGCGGCGGTGGCAGCGCCACCACACCGCCTCCGCGCACATGATCGCGACCCGCCTGACGGCCGCGAGCTGCAGCAGATCGGCAAAGGCCGTCCGGAATTCCACGCCTTCCGCATAATCGGCATAATTGCGGAAGGCCGCCTCGCGCCAGAGCAGGTGCGGCGAGACGCCGTCGCGGCGCGCTTCCCTGCGGCCGCCGAGCCCGGCGAACGGCCGATAGAGAATGCCCTCGGCCGCCAGCGCCGGAGCGAGATGCTCGGCGTTGAACTGCGGATGGCGGCGCGAGCGCGGAAAGCGGCGGACATCGGCGATGCAATCGATCTGAGCGGCGGCGAGCATGGCAGTGAAGGCTTCGAGCGTTCGAGTCGAGTGGCCGATGGTGTAGATGGTCATGCGCCGCTGCCTCGCTCGGGCCGGCGCATCAGCCTCGGAGCAGCGCCGCCATTCCCGTTTGTGTTCCGATTATCCTGCCGCGCCGCCACTGCCGTTTCCAGTTCGATCGAGATCCCGCCAATGTCGCCGCCCTTGCCGTCGTGGAAGCCGTGCGGATAGATTTCATCGCTGCCGGCGTCTCGCCAAGACGCTTTGCCGGCATGATGGGAGAGGAAAGAGCGATGGAATTCGGGATGCAGTTCTTCCCCGACGTAACCCCGGAGCAAAAGCCGGGGGCGCAGTATTTCGACGAGTGCCTGCGCCTCGTCGAGCTGGCCGATCCTTACGGCTGGGGCCACATCCGCACGGTTGAGCACTACTTCCATCCCTATGGCGGCTACTCGCCCAATCCGATCGTGTTTCTGACGGCGGCGTCGCAGCGCACGCGCAAGGCGCGGCTCATCACCGGCGCCGTGCTGCCGGTCTTCAATCATCCGCTGAAGATCGCGGGCGAGGTTGGAATGCTCGATGCGATTTCGGGTGGGCGTTTGGAGGTCGGCTTCGCTCGCGCCTTTCTGCCGCACGAGTTCCAGCGCTTCGGCATCAGCGTCAACGAGAGCCGCCAACGCTTCACCGAGGGCATGGAGCAAGTCCGGCTCCTGCTCGAGCAAGAGAACGTCACCTGCGAAGGCCGCTTCCACAGCTTCAAGAACACGACCTCGCTGCCGCGCCCGACGCAGAAGCCGCGCCCGCCCTTCTGGGTCGCGGCGCTGGCGACGCCGCAGAGCTTCGCCGACACCGGCAAGGCCGGTCACGCCATCATGGCGATTCCGCTGGCGGTCAAGACGATGAAGCCGCTCCTCGAACTCTACCGCGACGCGTGGCGCCAGGCGGGGCACCCCGGCAAGGGCCGGGTGATGTTGGCCTTTCACTTGTTTTGCCACGAAAATCGGCAAAAAGCCTGGGACATCGCGCGCGATCCGATGAATCGCTATCTCCATTCGATCGTCGAGGCGTCATCGGACTGGCTCACCGGGCCGAGCTCGGCGGATTATCCCAACTACGACAAGATCATCGCCGAACTCAAGAAGGAGACGATCGAGAGCCAGGTGGCGAGCGGCGGCGCCTGGATCGGCACGCCCGAGGAAGTCATCGACCAGATCGAGCGCTACAAGGAAGGCGTCGGCGGCTTCGAGAGCGCCTCGCTGCAGGTGAACTTCAACACCGTCGGCTATGCCGATGCCGAGCGCTCGACGCGGCTCTTCGGCGAGAAGGTGATGCCGCGATTCCGCGACGCCTGACGCGCGCGGGTTAAGCCGTTCGCAAGGATTGGCGCCTAGCTTCCGCCGGTCGAGGCAGCGTCGGCTTGGGGGCAATCGTCATGGCGCAATTCATCGCAGCGGCACCGCGTGCGACGCGGCGCGGCAACGGCTTTGCCGCGGCACATGACGCGCGTTTCGTCGAGCGGCAAATCCGCGATCTCGGCACCGGTCCGCGCCACGGCCCCTTATTGCTCGATACGCTCTACGGCGAGACGCTGGATGCGCTGCTGCCGCGTCGGCTATCGGCGCTCCTGTCGGCCCGACGCGCAGCCTGAACAGCGAAGATTTGCGGCGCTCGTCAGCGGGTCGCCGCTGGCGCCTTGATCTCGCCCGCCTGCCGCAGCCGCTGCACCTCCTGCCGATTGAGGTCGTCGGACTTGGCATTGTCCGCGGCGGCTTCTGCGGCCGTTGCCCGCACGCGCGCGCTGGGGGCAGCCGTGCTCTTGGCCTTCGCCGCGCTTTTCTTCATCGGCGCCGGTTTCGCTGCCTTCGTTGCCTTCGGCATGCTTGCGGCGCCTTCGCTGGGCGCCGCCGTCTGGCCCGAGGCCGCCGGAGCGCTCTTATCCGAGGCTGCGGGCGCGCTCTGCTGCGCCATCGCCGGCAGGCCGGCAACGACGAGAGCGGCAACCGCGACACCTCCCAGCCAGTTTTGCATGTTCATATCCTCTCTGCCTTTCCCTTCGGTGCGCAGTGTCTGCGCCAATGAGGCACCAAGTATAGGCGCTCGACACGGGCTTTAGGTAGGGCGAAGGCGCCTCCCCTCCTCCGGCGGATCGGCCGCGTGCTATGCTCGCGCTCTCGATGCGGCGGGTTGCGGCATATCTTCTGGGTTTCCTGGTCCTGACGGCAGCCGCGCCGGCGACCGCCGGCAGCGCTTCGCCCGGGCGGCCCGGCGATACGCTTGCCATCGGCATTTCGCAGTTCCCGGCGACTCTCAATCCGCTCGTCGATGCGATGCTGGCCAAGAGCTATGTCCTCGCCATGGTGCGCCGGCCGCTCACCACTTACGATCCGGAGTGGCATCTCGTCTGCATGCTCTGCGTCGAGCTGCCGAGCTTCGAGAACGGGCTCGCCGAGCCGCTCGACCTCGGCGGCGGGAAGAAGGGCGTGCGCCTCACCTATACGCTCCAGCCCGATGCGCGCTGGGGCGACGGCGTGCCGGTGACGACCGAAGACGTGCTCTTCAGCTATGAGGTCGGCAAGAATCCCAAGACCGGGGTCGCCGATGCCGAGCTCTACCGCCGCATCCTCCGCATCGAGGCGAAGGACGCCAAGACCTTCACCCTGGATGTCGACCGCCTCACCTTCGACTATGCCGGGCTCAATGATTTCGAGATCCTGCCGGCGCATATCGAGCGCGCCGCCTTCGCCGATCCCGCGCAATACCGCATCGCCTCGCGCTACGACACCGATCCGACCAATCCCGGCCTCTATGACGGTCCCTATCGCATCACCGAGTCCGCGCCCGGCTCGCACATCGTTTTCGAGCGCAACCCGTTCTGGTGGGGCAAGGCGCCCTATTTCCGCCGCATCGTCGTCTGGACCGTGGAGAACACCGCGGCGCTCGAGGCCAATCTGCTCGCTCACGGCATCGACATGGTCGCGGGCGAGCTGGGATTTCCGCTCGACGAGGCCTTGGCGTTCGAACAGCGGCACGGCCAGGAATTCCGCGTCATCTACAAGCCCGGCCTGACTTACGAGCACATCGATCTCAATCTCGACGATCCCATCCTCGCCGATCTGCGGGTGCGGCAGGCGCTGCTCCTCGCCATCGACCGCAAGGCGATCAGCGAGGAACTCTTCGCCGGACGCGATCCCGTCGCCGAAAGCTTCGTGCCGCCGCTCGACTGGATCTACACGGACAAGGTGCCGCATTACCCCTACGATCCGGCGCAGGCGCGGACGCTGCTCGAGGCCGCGGGCTGGCACCTTGCGGGAGGGGCCATCCGCCGCAACGACGCCGGAGCGCGCCTCTCGCTGGCGCTCGCGACGACCACGGGAGACCGCACCCGCGAATTGGTCGAGGAGGTCTTGCAGAGCGAGTGGCGCCAAATCGGCGTCGATGTCCGCTTGCACAACCAACCCGCGCGCGTGCTGTTCGGCGATGCGCTGACCAAGCGCAATTTCGCCATGGCGATGTTCGCCTGGATCAGCGCGCCCGAGAACGTGCCGCGCTCGACGCTGCGCTCCGACGAGATCCCGAGCGCGGCCAATAGCCGGACGGGCCAGAACTACGCGGGCTTCCGCAACGCCGGGGCCGACCGCCTCATCGACGCGATCGAAGTGGAGCTCGACCGCGGCCGCCGCGCCGCGCTGTGGCACGCGCTGCAGCGTCTCTATGCCGAGGAGCTGCCGGCGCTGCCGCTCTATTTCCGCGCCTCGGCCTTCGTGCTGCCGCCCTGGCTCGAGGGCGTGACGCCGACCGGGCATCAATATCCCTCGACCCTGTGGGTCGAGCGCTGGCGCGCCGCGCCGCCGTCATGACCCGGTTCATCCTGCGGCGGCTGGTGCAGGCGGCGCTGGTGCTGGCCATCATGTCCTTCATCATCTACGCGCTCATCGGGCTGATGCCGGGCGATCCGATCGATCTGATGATCGCCTCGGACCCGCATTTGAGCGCGGCCGATGCGGTGCGGCTCAAGGCGCTCTATGGCCTCGATCGGCCGCTCTTCGAACGCTATCTCGCTTGGGCGCAGGCGGCGCTCGCGGGCGATTTCGGCTATTCCCGCCTCTATGCGAAGGCGGCGCTCACGGTGCTGGCGCCGCGGCTCGGCAACACCGCCATTCTTATGGGCGCGAGCTTTGCGCTCACGCTCGCGATCGCGCTGCCCCTTGGCATCGCCGCGGCGCGCCGGCCGGGCTCGGCCTTCGACGCCATGGTGAACCTTCTGGGCTTCGCCGGCATTTCCGTGCCGTCCTTCTGGCTGGCGCTCATGCTGATCTTGGTCTTCGCCGTCGCTCTCGGCCTGTTGCCGGCAGGCGGGATCGCGACCATCGGCGACGGCGGCATCCTCGACCGTCTCACGCATCTGGCGCTGCCGGTCGCGACCCTGACGCTGGCCAGCGTCGGCGGTCACATGCGCTACATGCGCGGCGCCATGATCGAGACCCTGCAGCAGGACTACATCCGCACGGCCCGCGCCAAGGGAGCCGGCGAGCTCGGCGTGCTGCTGCATCACGCGCTGCGCAACGCGCTCATTCCCGTCATCACCGTAGTGGCGCTGAGCTTCGGCTCGCTGTTCTCGGGCGCGCTCGTCACCGAGACCATGTTCGCCTATCCCGGCATGGGCAAGCTCATCTATGATTCCGTTCTCGGCAACGATTTCAACCTGGCGCTGGCCGGGCTGCTGCTGGCGACCCTGACGACGCTGCTCGCCAATCTTGCGGCCGATATCGCCTATGCCGCGGCCGACCCGCGGATCACCTACGGATGAGCGCGGCGCGGCTGGTCGCGGGACGGGGATGGCGCGGCGCGCTCGGCCGCAAGCGCCTCCTATGGCCGGCTCTCGTGCTGCTGGCCCTTGCCGCCGCTGCTGCGCTCGGGCCGCCGCTCGCCGCCGCGCTCGGGCAGGATGCGAGCCTGGTCGATCTGCATCATCGCCTGGCGCCGCCATCGCTCGGCCATCTCCTCGGCACCGACGAGATCGGGCGCGACGTGCTGCTGCGCCTCATGGAGGGCGGCCGGGTGTCGCTCCTGGTCGGCGGGACCGCGGCGCTCGCCGCGGCGATCCTCGGCACCGCAATCGGTCTCATTGCCGGCTATCGCGGCGGCACGCTCGATGCGCTGCTGATGCGGCTCGCCGACGGGGTGATCGCGCTGCCGCTCTTGCCGCTGCTCGTGGTGCTGGCGGCGCTCGATCTGCGCAAGCTCGGCCTGCCCGCCGCCATCGTCCAGTCCGATGCGGTCAGCCTCTACCGCATCATCGCTCTGGTGTCGCTGGTGGGCTGGACCACGGTGGCGCGGCTCGTGCGCGGCGCGAGCCTGAGCTTGCGCGCGCGCGAGTTCGTGCGGGCGGCCGAGGCGCTCGGCGCGCGGCCTTGGCGCGTCATGCTCGTCCACATCCTGCCCAATCTGGCGACGCCGATCATCGTCGCGACCACGCTCTCGGTCGGCGAGATCATCCTTCTGGAATCGGTGCTGAGCTTTTTGGGCCTCGGCATCGAGCCGCCGATGGCGAGCTGGGGCAACATGCTGACCGGGGCGCAGGAGACGATCGCGCTGGCGCCGCAGCTCGCGCTCTATCCCGGCCTCATGATCCTCATCACGGTGATCGCCTGCAATTTCCTCGGCGACGGCTTGCAGGCGGCGCTCGACCCGCGCGCGGGCCGGCGCTGAACTCAGCCGCGCGCCAGCACGCACTCCACCAGCCGCGCCCAGTAGCTCGCGCCGATCGGCAGGATCTCGTCGTTGAAATCATAGCGCGGCATATGCAGCCCCGCGCTCGCATTGCCGGCGCCGTTGCCGATGAAGATGTAGCATCCGGGCTTCTCCCGCAGCATGAAGGCGAAGTCTTCGGCGCCCATGGTCGGCTGGACGTTGCGCTCGACATGCTCGGCGCCGACCACGGCTGATGCGACCTCCACCGCGGTCGCGGTCTCTGTGGGGCTGTTGACCGTGGCGGGATAGCGGCGCTCGTAGCGCAGTTCGACGCGGGCGCCCATCGCCTCGGCGACGCCGCGGGCGATGCGGCCAACCGCCGCCTCGATCTGATCTTGCACCTCCGGCTTGAAGGAGCGGGTGGTGCCGCGCAGCACGACACGGTCGGGAATGACGTTCCAGGTGTCGCCGCCGTGGATCTGGGTGATGCTGAGAACGGCGCTTTCGAGCGGATGGATGTTGCGGCTGGTCACGGTCTGGAGCGCCACTGCGATCTGCGCGGCCGCGATGACAGGATCGATGCTTTGGTGCGGCAAGCCGGCATGCGCGCCTTTGCCGAGCACCGCGATTTCAAACAAGTCGAAGGCGGCCAGCATCGGCCCCGGCTTGACGGCGAATTGGCCGACGGGCAGGCCGGGCCAATTGTGCATGCCGTAGACCGCCTCGACCGGGAATTTGGCGAAGAGCCCCTCCTCCACCATGACGCGGCCGCCACCCTCGTTCTCCTCGGCCGGCTGGAAGATGAGGTGCACCGTGCCGGCGAAATTACGGGTCTCCGCGAGGTAGCGCGCCGCCCCCAACAGCATCGCGGTGTGGCCGTCATGGCCGCAGGCGTGCATCTTGCCGGGCACGTTCGAGGCATGGGCGAAGCCGTTCTTTTCTTCGATGGGGAGCGCGTCCATGTCGGCGCGAAGCGCAATGGCGCGCCGCTCCGGGCCTGAGCCCTTGAGCGTGCCGACTACGCCGGTCCGCGCCAGGCCGCGATGGACTTCGAAGCCGAAGGATGCGAGCTGCGCCGCGACGAAAGCCGAGGTCTCGCGTTCATCGAAAGCGGTTTCGGGATGGGCGTGGATGCGCCGCCGCCACGCGGTCATCTCCGCCTGAAATTCCGCGATCCGGTTGACGATCGGCATGGCCAGCACCGCGTTGCGCGGTCAATCCTCGTCGGCGCTAACCGCTGCGAGCAATGCCTCGAATTCCGTCGGGCGCTCCGCCTCGGCGCGCATGCGATCGCGCCGCAGCCGGCCGATGATTTGCTGGCGGTACTCCCGGTCGGTGACGATCCGATCCATGTCGATCTCGTCGAAGGCGCCCCGATCCTCGTCTGGAACGGCCATCCGTTTGCCTCGCGCGTACTGTCGCTGCTCCTCGGCAAAAGCATTGGCGACTCGCGCCCGGCGCACCACGGAAATCTCGGCGAAATCCGGAGCGTTTGCGGATAAACCTGTTGATAACTTGTGGACACTCGCGCCGGGCGTGCATTCATCGCGGCGAGATCAACGTCTTGGCGCGTCTCTGCGGCAGAATGTCGCAGGCGGCGGGAACCTCACTCGGCCTCTTTCTTCTCGAGCCGCTTGAGCTTGCCGATCGGCAACTGGAAGAAGCGGGCGAAGTCGTAGACCGTGTTGTCGTGCTGGTCCCAGCACACATATTCGCGGCAGTCGCGCGGCCGGGCGGAATAGACCGTGCAGCGGCGGTCATCGCCGAGGAACTGGCAGGTCACGTCGCTGGCCTTGATGAGCTTCTCGCCCTTGCGGGTCTTCTCGACGATGTGCTTCGCCTCGAACTCGCGCACGGTGAGACCGAGGTGTTTCGCCAGGCGCCGGATGTCGGCGCGGCGGACTTCGACATAGCCGGCGAGCTTGCAGCAGAGGCTCGGGCATTTGAGGCAGCTCAAGGGCGGCGATTCGCTCACGCGGAACCTGCGGGGATGACAATCATGCAACGACTAGAAATACCTGCGCGCGCGACTTTCGTCATCGACTAACAGTGTCCGATTACGGCGCCTTGGTTTGACTCGCCACCGCCGTCCGCCTAGTAGGCGCCCGCCCCCTCGACCAGCGCAAGGCCCCAGCCATGCAGCCCAGCAATTCGGCCGCCCTCCGCGACATCGCCTATCACCTTCATCCCTACACCAATTTGAAGCGGCACGAGAGCGAGGGCTCGCTCATCATCACCGAGGGCAAGGGCGTCCGCGTCTTCGACGAGAGCGGCAAGGAATACATCGAAGGCATGGCAGGGTTGTGGTGCACGGCTTTGGGTTTCGGCGAGGAGCGTCTCGTCGCGGCGGCGACTCGCCAGCTGCGCCGGCTGCCCTTCTACCACGGGTTCAACAGCAAGGCGCATGATCTCGCAGGCGCGCTCGCCGAACGCCTCGTCGCCATGATGCCGGTGAAGATGTCGAAGGTCTTCTTCAACAATTCGGGCTCGGAGGCCAACGACACCGCGATCAAGATCGTTTGGTACTACAACAATGCGCTGGGCCGGCACCGCAAGAAGAAGATCATCGCCCGAATGCGCGGCTATCACGGCGTGACCGTGGCGACGGCGAGCCTCACCGGGCTGCCCACCAACCATCGCGATTTCGACCTGCCGATCGCCAACATCCGCCACGCCGATTGCCCGCACCATTACCGCTACGCCAAGCCGGGCGAGAGCGAGGAGGAATTCGCCACCAGGATGGCCGAAAGCCTCGAAGCCCAGATCCAACGCGAGGACCCCGACACCGTCGCCGCCTTCATCGCCGAGCCGGTGATGGGCGCCGGCGGGGTCATCGTTCCGCCCGCGACATATTTCGACAAGATCCAGAAAGTCCTCCGCAAATACGACGTCCTCTTGATCGCCGACGAGGTCATCTGCGGCTTCGGCCGCACCGGGCGGATGTTCGGCACCGAGACCTTCGGCCTCGCGCCCGACATCGTCACGGTGGCGAAGGCGCTCTCTTCGGCCTATCTGCCGATCTCGGCGACGATCATTTCCGAGCCGATCTACCGGGCATTGGTGGCGGAGAGCGACAAGATCGGCATCTTCGCGCACGGCTTCACCTATTCCTCGCACCCCGTCTGCTGCGCCGTCGCCCTCGAGACCCTCACCCTCTATGAGGAGCGCGACATCCTCGGCCATGTGCAGGGGGTTGCGCCGCGGTTCCAAGCGGGCCTGCGGCGCCTCGCCGACCATCCGCTCATCGGCGAGGTGCGCGGCGTCGGCCTCATCGCCGGCTTGGAGCTGGTCCGCGACAAGGCAGCGAAGACGCCCTTTCCTGCCGCCGCCGGAGCAGGCGCACTGGCCACCGCCAAGTGCCAGGAGCAAGGGCTCATCGTCCGCGCCCTCGGCGATACGATCGCGCTCTGCCCGCCGCTCGTCATCACGGCAGCAGAAATCGACGAGGTTCAGGCCCGTCTCGCGCGGGGGCTCGACGCGGCCGCCAAGGCCTTGCCGTGACAAGAAGACCCCTGACCAACGCGCCGTTTCCCGCTATAATCACAAAAAAATCGAAGGAAGGCTTCGCAAGTCAATGAATTACGAAGGGTTTTTCAAGACGCGTCTCGACGCGCTCAAGGCTGAGGGGCGGTATCGCATCTTCGCCGATCTCGAACGGCAGGCGGGCTCCTTCCCGCGCGCCTTCGACCATCGCCGAGGCTGCGAAATCACGGTGTGGTGCTCGAACGACTATCTCGGCATGGGCCAACATCCTCTGGTGCTGGCGGCGATGCGCGAGGCGATCGAGCGCTGCGGCGCCGGCGCGGGCGGGACGCGCAACATTTCCGGCACCGCGCACCAGCATGTCCTGCTCGAGCGGGAACTGGCCGATCTCCACGGCAAGCCGGCGGCGCTGGTCTTCACCTCGGGCTATGTCGCGAACGAGGCGGCGCTGGCGACGCTCGCGGGGCTGCTGCCGGGATGCGTCGTCTTTTCGGACGCGCTCAATCACGCCTCGATGATTCAGGGCATCCGCCACAGCGGCGCGGAGAAGCAGATCTTTCAGCACAGCGATCCCGCCGATCTGGAGCGCCGTCTCAAGGCCGTCGATCCGGCGCGGCCCAAGCTCGTCGCCTTCGAATCGGTCTATTCGATGGACGGCGACATCGCGCCGATCGCCGAGATCTGCGAGGTCGCCGAGCGTTACGGCGCCATGACCTATCTCGACGAGGTCCACGCCGTCGGTCTCTATGGCGACCGCGGCGGCGGCATCGCCGAGCGCGATGGCGTCGCCCACCGCGTCGACGTGATCCAGGGAACGCTGGCGAAGGCCTTCGGGCTCGTCGGCGGCTACATTGCCGGTTCGGCGGCGCTGGTCGATTTCGTGCGCAGCCACGCGCCCGGCTTCATCTTCACCAGCTCGCTGCCGCCGGCGATCGCCGCCGGCGCGATCGCGAGCATCGGCCATGTCAAGGGCGCCCGCGAGCTGCGCGCCCGGCATCAGGAACGTGCCGCGCTGGTGAAGCGCCGGCTGCGCGAGGCGCAACTTCCGGTGATGCCCTCGCCGAGCCATGTCGTGCCGGTGCTGATCGGCGACGCGCGGTTGTGCAAGGAGGCGTCGGACGATCTGCTCGAGCGTCACGCCATCTACGTTCAGCCGATCAATTATCCGACCGTTCCGCGCGGCACCGAGCGGCTGCGCCTGACGCCGACGCCGCAGCACAGCGATGGCGACATCGAGCGGCTGATCGCGGCGCTCAGCGACGTCTGGGCGCGGCTCCCCATCCGCCGCGTGGCCTAGCGGCCGAGCGCAGATGTTCCGCGACAAGTCGCTCATTCCGACCGAGGCCATCAGGCTGGCGGCTTTGGGCCTGTTGGCCCAAGCGCCGCAGCGCTACGGCGATCTTGCCGCGGAAATCCGCCACTTCACCAGCCGCATCGCCGGTCCCTCGCTCGACCTCATGGGCACCTCGATCGAGGTCTTGCGCTACGAGGGCCTGGTCGCCGCGGTCGCGGGCACCGGCATGGCAGACAACGCCTTGCTGCAAATCACGCCGGCCGGCGAGGCGGCGCTCCGGGCGCTGCTGCAGGCGCCATTGCGGGCGCTGCTCGGCGATTACAACCGGCTCGTGCTGCTGCTCAAGCTCCGCTTCCTGCACCATTTGCCAGAGGCCGAGCAGCGCGCCCAGATCACGCTCATCGCCGAATCGGTCGAGAGCGAACTCGCTCGGCTCGAGGATTTGCGGCGGCATCATGAGACGGCGCCCGGGCCGTTCCTCGCTTGGCTCGATCAGGACATCGCGGCATTGCGGCAACGGCTGGCCTGGCTCGGCGCCGCAACGACCTCTCAAACGACCTCTCAATAGAGGTGCTGGCCGCCGGTGACGAAGATCTCGGTGCCCGTGACGTAGTCCGAATCTCCCGAGCACAGATAGAAAATCGCCGCCGCCACGTCCTCGGGCGCGCCCAGGCGGTGCAGCGGTATGCGCGGGATCAGCACTTCGGTCTCGGGCGAGAGCATCGCGGTTTCGATCTCGCCGGGCGCGACGGCGTTGACGCGCACGCCCAACTGCGCGAACTCGACGGCCATTTCACGCGTCAGCGCGCTGAGCGCCGCCTTCGAGGTCGAGTAGGCCGAGCCGGCGAAGGGATGGACGGCATGCCCCGCGATCGAGGTGATGTTGACGATCGCGCCCTTGCCGCGCGCCAATGCTGCCGCGAAGCCGCGCGCCAGCATCAGGGGCGTGAAGAAATTGAGCTGAAAGACCTCGCGCCAGTCGGCAAGCGGGCCGTTGAGGCAGCCGAGCCGCTCGCGGAACGGCGTCTTCGGCGAGACGCCGGCATTGTTGACGAGCGCATCGAGCGCGCCGTCGCCGATGAGCGCCGTGACCTCCTCGAGGAAGCGCTCGACCTCGAGGGGATGGGCGAGATCGGCCGTCACGTGATGCGTCCAATTGGGATCGCGCTTGCACTCGGGCGGCACGTCCTCGCGCGAGGATGTGATGACGCTCCATCCGGCATCGCTGAAGCGCCGCACCGTGGCATGGCCGATGCCGCGGCTGGCGCCGGTCAGCAGGACAGTCTTGCGCGCGTCGGTCATGCCCCGAGCTTAGGCGACGCCGGCAGGCGAGGGAAGCGCCGGCCGGGGGATGGTTAGGGAAACAGCAACGCGCTGCGCCATGCCGCGCCGGCGCGGCGATAGACGATGCGGTGATGCAGCCGGAAGGGACGCTCTTCCCAAAACTCGATGGTCTCCGGCACGATGCGATAGCCGGACCAGTTCGGCGGCCGCGGCACCGGCCCGTCGGCAAAGCGCGCCGTCACTTCGCTGAGCCGCTGCTCGAACACCGCACGGCTTGCCAGCGTCTGCGACTGGAGCGACGCCCAGGCGCCGAGCTGGCTGTCGCGCGGGCGCGATGCGAAATAGGCGTCGGCCTCGGCGGCGCTGACCGGCTCGATCAGGCCTTCGATGCGGACTTGGCGTCCCAGCGATTTCCAATGGAAGCACAGCGCGGCGCGCGGGTTCTCGCGCAACTCTTCGCCCTTGCGGCTGTCGAGATTGGTATAGAAAACGAAGCCGCGCGGATCGGCGCCCTTGAGCAGGACCATCCGCGCCGAGGGCGCGCCGGCGGGCGTCGCCGTGGCCAGAGTCGCCGCCTCGGCCAAGGGCTCGCCGGCCCGGGCCGCGGCAAACCAACGGGAGAACTCCTCGAAAGGCTGCTCGTCAGGGATGGTGCTCACCTCGCCCTCGTTGCTCGGCATGATCCGACTCCAGCTTAATGCTTAACGGGGCGTTTGCCATCACGCCGGTTGCGGCGCGGGTGTTGCCGCGGGCAAGATGAGCCGATGAGCGACCCCTATGCCGTCCTGGGCGTGGCCCGCGGCGCCTCGGCGGAAGAGATCAAGCGCGCCTACCGACGCCTCGCCAAGCGGCTGCACCCCGATCTCAACCCGGGCAAACCGGCCATCGAAAAACAGTTCAAGGACGTCAGCGCCGCCTACGAGTTGCTGTCCGATGCGAAGAAGCGCGAGCGCTTCGACCGCGGCGAGATCGACGCCGCCGGCAACGAGCGCATGCGCGGCTACCGCTTTTCCGACCGGCATGCCGCCGGAGATGAGGGTGTCTCGCTCGACGGCATCTTCGCCGAATTCTTCGGCCGCTCGCGTCGCTCTGCCGGGGCGCAGCCGGGAGCGAGCGGCGGCGAGTCGCCGGCGCCGAGCCTGCGCCTCGGTTTCCTCGAGGCGGCCTTGGGCGGCAAGCGGCGAGTCGATCTGCCCGACGGCCGCTCGCTCGACGTGAAGATCCCGGCCGGCATCGACAGCGGCCAGAAACTCCGCCTGCGCGGCGCCGGCGGCCGCGAGACCTTCGTCGCCGTCGAGGTCGAGCCCCATCCGCTCTTTACCCGCAAGGGCCGCGACATTCATCTCGAGGTGCCGGTGACGCTCGCCGAGGCGGTGCTGGGCGCAACCATCACCGTGCCGACGATTCACGGCTCGGTCGCGGTCAAGGTGCCGCGCGGCTCGAACAGCGGCGCGCTCCTGCGTCTCAAAGGCAAGGGCATTGCCGGCGCCGGCAGCGCCGGGGACCATTACGCGAAGCTTCTCGTCATGCTGCCGGACCCGCCCGATCCGGAGCTCGCCGCCTTTCTCGAGCGTTGGATCCGCGGCCACGCCTACGAGGTGCGCGGCAAGCTCGGCGCGATCTGAAGGATTTGGGCCGGCGCCGTTCCGGCCCTCCTGCCGATCGTGTAAGATGCCGAATTGCTTTTCATAGAATTTGCAATGGCGCACTAGGGGTGAGCGAGGATGACGGAAGCAAAGCCGCTGATGGCAGGCAAGCGCGGCCTGATCATGGGCGTGGCCAACGACCGCTCGATCGCCTGGGGCATTGCCAAGGCCGTGCACGCGCAGGGCGCCGAGCTCGCCTTCACCCACCAGGGCGAGTCCTTCGCCAAGCGGGTGCGCCCGCTCGCCGAAAGCGTCGGCAGCTCGCTCGTCATCGATTGCGATGTCGGCGACGAGGTGAGCGTGGCGGCGGTGTTCGAGACGCTCGGGCGAGCCTGGCAGCGGCTCGATTTCCTGGTCCATGCCATCGCCTATTCCGATCCCAATGAGCTCAAGGGCCGCTATGTCGATACGAGCCGCGCCAATTTCCTGCGCACCATGGAAATCTCCTGCTACTCCTTCACCGATCTGTGCCGGCGGGCGGCGCCGCTGATGTCGGACGGCGGGAGCCTGCTGACCCTGAGCTATCTCGGCGCCGAGCGCGTGATGCCGCATTACAACGTCATGGGCGTCGCCAAGGCCGCGCTCGAGGCGAGCGTCCGCTATCTCGCCGTCGACCTCGGCGGGCAGAACATTCGCGTCAACGCGATCTCGGCCGGCCCGATCAAGACGCTGGCGGCCTCCGGGATCGGCGACTTCCGCTACATTCTCAAATGGAACCAGTATAATTCGCCCTTGAAGCGCAACGTCTCCATCGAAGAGGTCGGCAGCGCCGGGCTCTATCTCCTTAGCGATCTCGGCGCCGGCGTCACCGGCGAGGTCCATCACGTCGATTGCGGCTATCACGTCGTCGGCATGAAGGCGGTGGACGCGCCGGACATTTCGGTCGTCTAGCGAGGGCTCGTGGCGGGCAACAGCTTCGGCGAGATCTTCCGCTTCACCACCTGGGGCGAAAGCCATGGGCCGGCGATCGGCTGCGTCGTCGACGGCGTGCCGCCGCTTCTGCCGCTCGCCGAGCCGGACATCCAGCATTGGCTCGACCGCCGCAAGCCCGGCCAGTCGCGCTTCACGACGCAGCGGCGCGAGAGCGACCGGGTCGAGATCCTCTCCGGCGTATTCGAGGGCCAGACGACCGGCACGCCGATCCTGCTGCTGATCGAGAACGAGGACGCGCGCTCCAAGGATTACGACCATCTGCGCGACAGCTTCCGACCCGGACACGCGGATTACACCTATTGGAAGAAGTACGGCATCCGCGACCACCGCGGCAGCGGCCGGGCCTCGGCGCGCGAGACCGCCTCGCGCGTTGCCGCCGGTGCGGTCGCGCGCAAAATCCTCGGCGACCAGATCGTCATTCGCGGCGCCCTCATCCAGATGGGGCCCCACGCCATCGACCGCAGCCGCTGGGATTGGCAGGCCATCGACGACAATCCCTTCTGGTGCCCCGACCGGCAGACGGCGCAGCTCTGGGAGGGCTTTCTCGATGGCGTGCGCAAGGCCGGCTCCTCGACCGGCGCAGTGATCGAAATCGTCGCCAGCAACGTGCCGGTCGGCTTGGGCGATCCGGTCTATGACAAGCTCGATGCCGATCTCGCCAAGGCTTTGATGAGCATCAACGCCGTGAAGGGCGTCGAGATCGGCGCCGGCTTTGCCGCTGCCGCATTCTCGGGCGAGGAGAATGCCGACGAGATGCGCATGCGCGAGGGAAATGTGGCATTCCTCTCGAACAATGCCGGCGGTATCCTCGGCGGCATCTCGAGCGGGCAGGACATCGTCGCGCGCTTCGCGGTCAAGCCGACGAGCTCGATCGTCACGCCGCGGCGCACCATCGACATCCACGGCAACGAGATCGAGGTCAGCGTCAAGGGCCGCCATGACCCGTGCGTCGGCATCCGCGCCGTGCCGGTGGGCGAGGCGATGATGGCGGTGGTGCTCGCCGACCATCTGCTGCGTCACCGCGCCCAGTGCGGCTGAGCCGGCAAGGGCGCGCGGCAGGAGCATCGGCCATGCGTCGCTTCATTTTCGGCTTCTTTGCGGTCATCGGCAGTCTCGTCTTCGCTGTCATTCTGCTTGGCGCCGGTCTCTGGATTTGGGTCCGCGTCACCGAGTATCGCGTCGTCGACAACACGGTGCTGACGCTCGATCTGACTGCGGCCTTTCCCGATGCGCCGCCCTCGGGCAGGCTCCAATCGCTGGTGCTGCCGGAGCGACGTCCGCTGCGCGACGTGCTCGACGGATTGGAGCGCGCCGGCGGCGATCCGCGGGTCAAGGGCCTGGTCGCGCGGATCGGCGACGGCAGCTTCGGCCTCGCTCAGATCCAGGAACTGCGCGACGCCGTCGCCGCTTTCCGCGCGCGCGGCAAATTCGCCATTGCGTACTCCGACAGCTTCGGCGAGTTCGGCTCGGGCACGCGCAGCTACTATTTGGCGACCGGGTTCGATGAAATCTGGCTGCAGCCGATGGGCCTGCTCGGATTGATCGGACTGCGCGCGGAGACCCCGTTCTTTCGCGGCACGCTCGACAAGCTCGGCCTCGTGCCCCGCTTCGATCAGCGCGAGGAATTCAAGACCGCGATGAACACGCTGACCGAAAGCGCGATGACCCCGGCGCATCGCGAGGAAACCGAAAGCATCCTCGCCTCGGTCTATCGCCAAATCGTCGGCGGCATTGCCGCCGACCGGAAGCTCGATCCCGGGACCGTGCGCGCGCTCGTCGACCGCGGGCCGCTGATGACCGAGGAGGCGGTCGCGGCGCATCTCATCGATCACATCGGCTATTGGGATGAAGCCATCGCCGCCATCCGCGCGCGGCTCGGCGGCGGCATCGATCTGCTGTCGCTTGCCCGCTATCTCGACGCGGCCGGAGAGCCGCATTCGAGCGGGCCGACCGTCGCGTTGATCTATGCCAGCGGGCTCATCGCCCGCGGCGGCGGGAGCGGCCCGCTGGGCGGCAGTGGCATCCTCGGCGCCAACAAGGTGATCGAGGCCTTCCGCAAGGCGCAGCGCGATCCCGCGGTGCGCGCCATTCTGTTCCGGATCGACAGCCCCGGCGGATCGGCGGTCGCATCGGAATCGATCTGGCGCGCGGTGGGGCGGGCCAAGGCGGCGGGCAAGCCGGTCATCGTCAGCATGGGCGATGTCGCGGGTTCCGGCGGCTATTACATCGCCGCCGGCGCCGACAAGATCGTGGCCGAGCCGGCGACGCTCACCGGCTCCATCGGCGTGCTCGCCGGCAAAATGCTGATCACCGGCCTCTCCGACAAGCTCGGCATGAGCTGGGATTCGGCGCAAATCGGCAGCAACGCGGCGATGTTCAGCCCGATCGAGGATTTCTCCAAGGACGGCCATGCCCGCTTCGAGAGCTTCCTCGACGAGGTCTATGCCGGATTCAAGGAGCGCGTCGCCGAGGGCCGCAAGCTCGACGCCGCTGCGATCGAAACGGTCGCCAAGGGCCGCGTCTGGACGGGCGAGGAGGCCCAGGCACGCGGGCTGGTCGACGCCTTGGGCGGCTATGCGACCGCGCTCGATCTCGCCAAGCAGGCGGCGGGCATTCCCGCGTCGAGCGACGTCACCATCGAGCTTTTCCCGCCGCCGAGCGACACGGCGCGCGCGCTCATCGCCCGGGCCCTCGGCGGTGGCGAGGACGAGGATTCCAACGACGGCGGCTCCTCGTCCCTTGCCGCGGCGTTGGCGCTGCTGCAGCCGCTGGTCGAGCAGCTGCAGCTCCTGGCGTCGCCGCCGGGCGCGCTGGTGATGCCGCCGCTCGAGCTGCACTAGGCCCGCTCGAACCGCGCCACCACTTCCAGCCGCGCCGCCCATACGAAGCAATCGATTGGCTGCGCGGCGACGAGCCGGTAGCCGCCGTCGACGAGGATGCGTGCGTCGCGTGCGAAGGTCGCGGGATTGCAGGAAACGGCGACGATCGCCGGCACGCGCGAGCGGGCGAGTTGGGCGCTTTGCGCGCGCGCGCCGGCGCGCGGCGGATCGAAGACCACGGCATCGAAGCGGGCAAGCTCTTCGGCGAGAAGCGGCCGCGCTTCGAGATCGCGCCGCTCGGCGCTGACGCGGCCGGCAAGCCCGGCGCGCGCCGCCGCAGCTTCGATTGCGGTCGCCGCCGCGCCGAAACCGTCCACCGCATGGACCCGCGCCGCGCGCGCGAGCGCGAAGGTGAAAGTGCCGAATCCGGCAAAGAGATCCGCCACGCTGCGCGGGCCGCCCACGCCGTCCAGCATCGCCTCGGTTAATGCGGCATCGGCTTCGGTGCTCGCCTGCAAAAACGCCTCCGCGGGCAAATCGACGGCGATTCCCGCGAAGCTGATGCGGACCGGACGGCGCTGCGCGACCGGCGCCGGCGGCCCGCCCGCGACGCGAAAGGCCAGACGCGCCAAATCCAGCGCTGCGGCAAATTCCGCCATGGCTTCGAGCGCTGCGAGCCCAGGCTGCACCGCAAGGTCGAGCAGCAGATCGACGCCGGTATCGGCCCGCGTCGCGGTCGCAGCCCCCGCGCCGCCGCGCGGCCACAGGACCGGGGCAAGACGGCGCAGCGGCGCAACGAGCGCCAGCAGCTCCGGGTGGAGCACGGCGCAAGTTCGCATGTCCACGATTGCGTGGCTCGAGCGCTCATGGAAGCCGATTTCCGGCGCGGCCGCGGCATGGCGCGGCCGGCGCACGGCAAAGCGGGCGCGCCGGCGCGTGCCCGCAGGGAGACGGCGCAGCGGCCTCACCGGCTCTTCGGGCAGGCCGTGCTGGCGCAAAGCCGCTCTGAGCCAAGCCTCCTTGGCGTTCGCATACGCCCGATCCGAGAGATGCTGCAGCGCGCAACCGCCGCAGTTGCCGAAATGCGGGCAGACCGGCGCCGCGCGCTCGCCCGGCTCCAGCAAATCCACGACGCGTCCCGCCCGCCCGTCGCCCCGGCGCGCACCGAGCACGGCACGCAGCCGGTCGCCGGGCGCGGTGAGCGGAAGGAAGATGCGTTCGCCCGCATGCTCGGCAATGCCGTCGCCGCGAATGCCAATGCTCGCCACGGTGAGATCCACGGCCGCGTCGCCGGTCATAGCGGCTTGCGCCGGGCGCAAACCAGAAACTCGCGGTTGCCCTTGGGACCGAGAATGGGGCTCTCGACGACACCTTCGACCTGCCAGCCGGCGCCGGTCTCGAGCCACGCGACGATGCGGTCGCACACCGCGCGGTGGAGCGCGGGATCACGCACGACGCCGCCCTTGCCGACCTGATCGGGACCGACCTCGAATTGCGGCTTGATGAGCGCGACGAGCCGCGCCCCCGGAGCGGCGAGCGCCAGCGCCGCCGGCAGGACCGTCGAGAGCCCGATGAAGCTCGCGTCGCAGACGATGAGATCGGGCGCCTCCGGCACGTCTTCCACCGTCAGGTAGCGCGCGTTGAGGCGCTCGCGCACGACGACGCGCGGATCCTGCCGCAGCCGCCAATCGAGCTGGCCGTGGCCGACATCGACGGCATAGACCTGGCGCGCGCCGCGGCTCAGCAGCACGTCGGTGAAGCCGCCGGTCGAGGCGCCGATGTCGAGCGCCACGATGCCCGTAGGATCGATGCCGAAGCGATCGAGCGCATGCGCAAGCTTGACGCCGCCGCGCGACACCCAGGGATGGTCGCGGCCGCGGAGTTCGATTGCAGCATCCGCAGCAAGGCTGGTGCCGGGCTTGTCGACTCGCCGGTCGCCGCTCCACACCGAACCCGCGAGGATCAGCGCTTGGGCCTTGGCCCGACTTTCGGCGAGGCCGCGCTCGACCAGGATGGAATCAACACGACGCTTGTCGCTCATGCCGGATGCGAGCCGGGGCTCACGCCCGGCGATCGATGACGAATTGCGCTGCGTCGCGGAGCAAATCCGCCTTGGCTTGGAACAAATCAAGATGCGCGATCGCCTGGCGCACCAGCACCTCGGCCTGGGCGCGCGCGCGCTCGGCGCCGAGGATCGAGACAAACGTCGCTTTCCCGGCTGCCACGTCCTGACCCACCGGCTTGCCGGTCTCCCCGGCCGAGCCCTCGACATCGAGAAGATCGTCGGCGATCTGAAAGGCCAATCCGAGATCGTGCGCATAGCCGCGCAGCGCCGCGCGCAGCTCCAAGGGAGCTTTGCCGAGGATGGCGCCGGCCTCGCAGGCGCAAGCGATGAGCTCGCCGGTCTTGAGCCGCTGCAGCCGCGTGATCGCGCCGATGTCGAGATCGCGCCGCCGCTCGGCGATGAGGTCGATCATCTGGCCGCCGACCATCCCGCCGGCGCCTGCCGCCCGGGCGAGCGATGCCGTGAGCTCGCAGCGCACGGCCGGATCGCCATGCGTATCCGGCTCGGCCAGCACCTCGAAGGCCAAGGTCAGCAGCCCGTCGCCGGCGAGAATGGCCGTCGCCTCGTCGAACGCCTTGTGGCAGGTCGGGCGTCCCCGGCGCAGATCGCTGTTGTCCATCGCCGGCAGATCGTCATGGACGAGCGAATAGGCGTGCACCAGCTCGATCGCCGATGCGGCCTGAAGCGCGCTGCGCCGGCCGACGGAGAAGAGCTGCGCGCTCGCCAGCACGAGGAAGGGCCGGAGCCGCTTCCCCGGCGCCAGCGCCGCATAGCGCATGGCCTCGAAGACCCGGCCCTCGAGCCCCTCGGGAATCGGAATGAGCTTGTCGAGCGCGGCGTCGGTGAGCCTGGCCGCCTCCGCCAGCGCCATTGCGAAGGTGACGCCCGATTCCAGCGCCGGATCAGTCAAGAGAGAGCGGCTCCGTCGCCAGCGTGCCGTCCGCTCCCACGACGATCTTCTCGACCCGCGACTGCGCCTCGCGCAGCTTCGCCTCGCAATGCCGCTTCAGCAGCGCGCCGCGCTCGTAGGCGGCGATCGCCTCATCGAGCTTGGCATTGCCGGTCTCGAGACGGCGGACGATCTGCTCCAATTCCTCGAGCGCGTCCTCGAAGCTCATTGCCGCGATGTCCGGCGGCGGCGATGGTTCGGCCATGATCCCCTCGTCCAAGCTGCCGCCACTCTATTGGGCCACCCGCGGCGGAGCAAGCGCCGCAGCCATCAGGCGGCCATCAGCGCAGCGACATGCGCGGCGGCGCTCGCCGCCAGGGCGCGAAGATCATAGCCGCCTTCGAGCGAGGAGACGACACGGCCACCGCAGCGGCGCTGCGCGCATTCGAGGAGGCGCTCGGTCACCCAGGCATAATCCGCCTCGACCAGCATGAGCTGCGCTAGCGGATCGTCGCGGTGCGCATCGAAGCCGGCGGAGATCATGATGAGGTCCGGCCGGAACTCCTCGAGCGCGGGCAGGATGAACTGGCTGACGCCGTGGCGGAATTCGCTCGATCCCGCCATCGGCGGCAGCGGCACGTTGACGACATTGCCGACCCCGGTCTCGCTGCGCGCCCCGGTGCCGGGATAGAGCGGCCACTGGTGCGTCGAGCCATAGAAGAAATCCGGATCCGCCTCGAAGATCGCCTGGGTACCGTTGCCGTGATGGACGTCGAAGTCGATGGCCGCGACGCGCTCGAGGCCATGCACGGCGCGCGCACGGGCGGCGCCGATGGCGATGTTGTTGAACAGGCAAAAACCCATGGCGCGCTCGCGCTCGGCATGGTGGCCGGGCGGGCGGACGGCGCAAAAGGCGTTGGCCGCTTCCCCCGCGAGCACGGCATCGACGGCGGCGCAGACTGCGCCGGCCGCGCGCAGCGCTGCCTCGCCCGAGTCCGGCGACACTATGGTATCGGCATCGACGGCAGCGTGGCCCGCGGCGGGAATGGCCGCCAGCATGGCCTCGACGAAACGCGCCGAATGGGCCCGCACCAAATCCTCGAGCTCCGCCCGCGGCGCCTTGCGCAGATCGAGCGCGGCGAATGCCGGCGATTCCAGCCCCTCGAGCACGGCGCGCAGCCGCGCCGGCGATTCCGGATGATAGCTGCCGGGATCGTGCGCGAGGCACGCCTCGTGGGTATAGAGCAGCGTCGTCATCGCCTCCTCCGGAGCATGGCGAAGCGAGTGTCGCACAGGATGTGCCGGCGCGCCATCGCCGCTCCGGGACTTGCCGGAGACCGCCCTTGGGCAGTATAGCCATGCCCTTCACGGCGCGGCGGAACGCTCAGACACGGTTGGCACGGTGTGATCGCGACACGGGCATTGGCGGCGTTCTGCGTCCTCGCTTTGCTTGCCGGCGTTTCGGCCGAGGCCAAGGACCGGACTCAATCCATCACCATCCGGGCCGGCAAGGCGGACAGCCCAAATCACGCGCTGGCGCGCCAATTCGCCGAGGCGATCGCGGTGGCGGCGAACGGCGCCGTCACCCTCGACGTGCAGGAGAGTCAGGGCTCGATCGACAACGTCATGGAGGCGCCGAAGCGCAGCGGCAACTACATCTTCACGACCTCGCCCAACGTCATCGCTCAGGCACGCCGCGGCGAGAAGCCGTTCAAGCCCGACCCCCGCTACCGCGAGATCCGCGCGCTCTTCCCCATCCCGCCTCTCACGGTGCAGTGGGTGGTGCGCCAGGACAGCGACATCACGTCGCTCGCCGATCTCGCCGGCCACAGCTTCATTCCCGGGCCGCGCGGCAGCATCAGCGAGCGGCTCACGACGGCGGCTTTGCAGACCCTGGGGATCGAACGCCGGGTCCAGCTCATCGATGTCGACGTTCCCGCCGCCCCGGCGGCGCTCAAGGGCAATCAGGTGAGCGGTCTTGCCATGAGCGGCAGCTACCCGGTGCCGACGCTCGTCGATCTCGCGCGCGCGACGCCGATCCGGCTCATCACCCTGCCGAGCGCCAACATCGCCAAGGTTATCGCGGGCGACGACAGCACCGCGGCGGAAGTCATTCCGAAAGGCACCTATCCCGGCGTCGATACAGACGTCACCACGCTGTCCGTTCCCGCCGGCGCCTACACCACCACGCGCATGCGGCAGGCCACCGCCTATGCCATCACCAAGGCGTTCTGGTCGCAGCATGCCGCCCTGGTGCAGCACAACCCGCCGTGGCAGGCGGTCACCGGCACCGCGCTCCCGACGCTTCGGGTGAGGCTGCACCCGGGCGCGCTGCGCTACTATGACGAGGCCGGCATCACGGTGCCGAAGGCTTTGCGCTAGTGACGAGTTCAGCCGGCGCGCCGCGGGCTCAAGGCATGCAGCAGCAGCGCCGCCCAGCCCGCCATGAACAGGACGCCGCCCGCCGGCGTCAACCGCAGAACAACCGCCGGCCCGCCCGCCGCGCCCAGAAACAGGCTGCCGCAGAACAGAACCAAGCCGGCGACGAAGCACCAGGCGGCGGCGGCGCGCCAGATTGCCGCCCAATCGCGCCTGCCCGCGCGGCCGAGCGCTGCGATGCCGACGAGCGCCGCCGCATGCAGCAGCGCATAGCGCGCGCCGGTCGCGGCGAATTCCAGCCGCTCGGCATCGCCGGCGAGGAGATGACGGGCCGCCGCATCGGCGCCGATTGCGGCAACGCCGAACAATCCGGCGATCGCGAGCCAGATCCGTTCCATTGCGCCCTCGCTTGCCGCGGCCGGCCGCGCTATAAGCCGCGCCCAACGGAGCGGTCAAGAGGAGCATCATGCCGAGCTTCGACATCGTCTCGCGGGTGGAGCTGGCCGAGGTCGACAACGGGCTCGCCGGGCTGGCCCGCGAGATCGCGACGCGCTTCGATTTCAAGGGCAGCAAATCCTCGATCGAGCGCCAGGAGGGCGTGCTCGTCATCCAGGCCGATGACGAGCTGAAGCTCAAGCAGCTGCACGAGCTGCTCAAGGTGCATTTGACGCGGCGCAAGGTCGATGCCGGCGTGCTCGAGTTCAAGCCGCCGGAGAAGGCGGCGGGACAGAGCCTGCGGCAGAGCGTGACCCTGCGCCAAGGCATCGACGCGACGCTGGCCAAGCGGCTGGCGCGCGAGATCAAGGACAGCAAGCTCAAGATCCAGGCGGCGATCCAGGGCACCGAACTGCGCGTCTCCGGCAAGAAGCGCGACGATCTTCAGGCGGCGATGGCCCTGATCCGCGGCCTCAAGATCGAGCAGCCGCTGCAATTCGTCAATTTCCGCGACTGAGCGGCCCGGCGCCGCGGGCCTTGATCCGCCGCCCGCGAGCCGGTAGAAGAGGGTGCAGCGTCCCCTTCGTCTAGAGGCCCAGGACGCCGCCCTCTCACGGCGGCAACGCGGGTTCGAATCCCGCAGGGGACGCCAGATTTTCTTCCCATATGAAATCAATCGCTTAGAAAGCGCGTGGGCGCGATCCACACGGATCGTCTAAGCCCGTCCTCACTTCAGCGGCGCGCCGCCCGGCTGCGAGAGCCAAACCCATTCTTTGGTCTTTGGATCATAGGTCGTGACCGTCGAATCCTCGGGCCCGAGACCGCGTTGCGGATATTTCTCGAAGTCGTACTTGCCATCGACGCCCGCGAAATCGGTCAGGTTGTCGATGTATTCGCGCAGCTGTGCTGCCGTCGCCGTCGGGCCGAGCTTGCGCAGGGCCGCGACCACGATGAAGCCGGCATCCCACGAGGTCGCCACATTGTTGTCGGCCTTGATGTTGTGCGCCTTCAAGGCGGCGTACATCTCGTGCTGGACCTTCTCGACCCCGGGATCGAGCGTGAGTAGCCCGTCATGCGGCGGGTAGAGCGCCGAGCCGAGAACCAGCTGCTTCGGCAAAAAGCTCTCCCATTGCTGCATCGCGATAAAGGTCTGATTGCCGCTGGTCGGTGCGACCGGGACGTCGAGCCCGCCCTGAATCATCGCCCGGAATACGGTCGCTGCCGGCTGGCCGGTGGTCCAGGCGATCATGGCCTGTACGTCCGAACCCTTGATGCGTGCGATCTGCGCCGCCACCGAGATGTCGGACGGGTTGAAGTGCTCGACAAGGACCTTGTGCACCACCCCCTTGTTCTCGGGATAGTCGAATACCGCGTCGATCGCGTGGTCACCGTCCTGGCCGCTGGCATCGGTCGTCATCAGCGTCGCAAGTTTGGTCCAGCCCTTCATGCGGTAATAGCGGACCACCGCCGCGATCTGGTCGATCGAGGAGGGACCGGTGGAGAAGACATAGCTACCTGGTTTGGGATGAATCGCCGGCGACAGGCAATAGTGCAGCGGACCGTCGGCGACCAGCGGCGCCATGGCAAGGCACATGCCGACGAGGCTCGACCCCATGACGACGGCGGGGTGGCTGGCGAGCAGGTTGGTGATGAGCTGCACCGCGACTTGCGGACTGGTCTGGTCGTCTTCGAAGACGAAATGGAGGGTCGCGCCGCCAATGCCGCCGGCCTTGTTGACATCATCTTCGAGCGCGGTCAGCACGTCTTTCTGGCCCTGGCCGACAAAGGCCGCGCTGCCGGTGAGCGGCAGAACCACATGGATGTCGTAATTGGCGGCATGGGCCGCTTGCGGCAGCCCCAGCCCCATGGCGCCGAGCGCCAGTCCGGCGACGAGTCCCGCGCGCATCGTCTCGGTGATGGTGGTCATGTGCAGTCCTCCCCGGGAACGAGGTATAGGGTTTTCCCGCAGCGACGCGCAACCGGCCACCGGGTTCCGCCCCGGCCGGCCGCCTCGCCAGGTCTCATTTGGCGCTGCCCTGCAGCAACCACAGACGCGCCAAATCCTGAATGCCGTCGGCACCGGCGACCGAGTCCAGAGTGGTTTTGGCCGGCGCGCGTTGACCCGCCCGCAGGTAGGCGACGCCGAGATGGAGCTTGGCGTCCTCGGGGTATTTGAGGCCGCCTTTCTCGATCGCCTTGCGAAAAGCCGCGACCGCATTGTCGTATTGCCCGTAGCTGGCATAGGCTTCGCCGAGTTTCTCCCAGGGCAGGCCGCTGCTCGCGGCGTCGGCCTCGCCGCGAAGCTGCGCGAGGCCCTTCATGTCTTCGTTCGACTGCCGCTTTGCCATGGCGACGAGGCGCTGTTGCCGGTCGGCTTGGCCGCCCTTGCCGAGAATGCCCGTCGCGTATCCCTGGTCGAGAATCGCCGCCGCGGCGCCGGGCAGCCCCGCCGCGAGCGCGAGCTCGGCTGCATTCATATACTGGTCCGGGGACGCCATTGCGCCCGTCGCAACCATCAGGAGATCGAGATCTAGCGTCAGTCGCGCGGCGAAGCCCGGCCGTCTCGCAATGGCCGGCAGCAAGTCGCGCCAGTACTCGCTTTTCGGATAGTGCGCCACCAATTGTTCGAGCGCATCGATATAGGCAGATTGATCGTTCCGCTTGAACTCGCTGCTCGCGAGCATCAGCAGGGCATTTTCGCTCGGCGCTTTTCCCGTTGCCTCCGCCGATCTGATCACGGCGCGCACCGTCTTGGCCGCGTTGGCGAAATCGTTCTGAACGTAATAGGCCTGCGCCATGAGAAGGCGCGGCTGCTCATCCGTGCCGCCCGTCCGGTAGTACCGATCCGCGTATTCGACGACCGTCGCATAGTCTTTGACCTGGTAGGCGAGTTGCGCCGCCGCCAGCATGCGTTTGGCCGCTTCGGCGGGCGGCAGCACGCCGGTCGTCAGGACGGCTTCGAGCGACTTGATGGCGGCAGGATAATCGCCGCTGTCGACATAGGCCGCGGCCCGCGTTTCCTCGATCACATAGCGCTCATAGGGAGTCTTGTCCGGGACCGCGTCGGCTGCACGCAATCTTGACAGAGCCTGATCGATCTTCTTCTCCTTTAACAGTTGCTGCGCCTGCTGCACCGGCTTGCCCACGCTTTCGCGAGCGGCCCGCGTGTCGTCGGCGGCAAGGGCCGGCCGATCCGCCGTCGCAGCCATGCCGCCGCAGAGCGCGACAGCCGCCGTCAGAATCGCCGCCCAGAGCCGCGCGCGTCTTTTCATGTCGGCCGCGTGCCGCTTTTCATCGCCGTTCAGTCCAGATACTGCTCGCCGCCGACGAGCCCGATCTTCACGACGCCCAGCCTTTGGCTCTCGGCGAGCACCATCGCGACATAGGAATATTTGACGAGCTTGTTGGGCGCGAGATGAATCTCGGGTTGCGGATCTTGCGCCGCGGCGGCCTCGAGATAGGTCTCGAGCGTGGTGCGGTCGGGAACGACCGTGCCGTTCCAATAAATCGTGCCGTCGAAGTCGATTTGCAGGTCCACGACGGCCGGCTGCACCAGGACCGGCGGCGGATTGTCCCGCGGCATGTCCAGCTTCACCGCATGCGTCTGCACCGGGATCGTAATGATCAGCATGATCAGCAGCACGAGCATGACGTCAATGAGCGGCGTGGTGTTGATATCGACCATCACGTCGCCGTCGCCGGGGATGCCGCTTTGCGCTGCCATGTCAGTTCGTCCCTTGCATGCCGCCGCGAACGGGCTCGGTGATGAACGCCACCTTGGCGATTCCGGCGCGCTGGCAATCGACCACGACCCGCCCCACGAAGGCGTACCGGACATCCTTGTCGGCGCGGATATGCACTTCGGGCTGCGGGTTATCGACGGCGCGCGCCTTGAGCTTCTCGAGGAGCATCGCATTGTCGGCGAGTTTGGCGTCGTTCCAATAGAAATCGCCATCCTTGTCGACGGCTATGATGATGTTGTCCGGCCGCGTCTTGGTCGGCTGGTTCGCTTCATGCGGCAGCGCGACCGGAACGGTATGGGTCACGACCGGAATGGTGATCAGGAAGATGATCAGCAGCACGAGCATGATATCGACGAGCGGCGTCGTATTGATCGTCGAGACCAACTCGGTATCGTCCGCGCCGTCGTTCGCTCCGAGGTTCATCGCCATCAGCCGGCACTCCGGACGGGACGCGCCGGCCGGGGCCCGGCGCGCTCGCGGCCCATGAGCAAGGCATGGAGATCGGCCGAGAAATTGCGGACCCGGTCGATCTCCGTTTTGTTTCGGCGAACCATCCAGTTGTAGCCGAGCACGGCCGGCACGGCGACAGCCAAGCCCATCGCGGTCATGATCAGCGCCTCGCCGACCGGACCGGCAACTTTGTCGATGCTGGCCTGTCCCGCGATCCCGATTGCCGTGAGCGCGTGATAGATGCCCCAGACCGTGCCGAACAGTCCGACGAAAGGCGCGGTGGAGCCGACGGTCGCCAAGAACGCCAGACCGCGCTGCATGCGGTTGCTCACGGAATCGACCGAGCGTTGCAGCGACATCGTGATCCATGAATTGCGATCGATCTGCTCGGTGAGCGTTCCCTCGTGGTGCTCGGCGGCGCGCAAGCCATCCTCGACCACCATGCGAAAGGCGCTTTTGCGGCTGAGGATGTTGGCGCCCTCTCGCAGGCTCGCGGCGGTCCAAAAGCTGCGATTTGCCTGACGCGCCTGACGCGACAGAACCGTCTGCTCGACCAGCTTGGTGACAATGACGTACCAAGAGCCCACCGACATGATGAGCAGAATGATCAGCGTGCCTCTCGCCACGAAGTCGCCGCCATTCCACAGCGCGGAAAGGCCGTAGGGATTCTCGACGATTTCCTGCGCAACCTGGCCTGAAGCGGCACTTGGGACCGCGGCGCTCGAAGCCGGCGGCGCCGGCACCGCCGGTGCTTCGCCCGAAGGCGAGCTTGGTGCAGCGTTCGGCTGGGCCGCAGGTTGCGACTCCGCCGCCGGGCTTGAGGGAGTGGTTGCTTGAGCGTCGGCGTATTGCAGCGTCGCAGCAAGCGCAAGGATCGCGATGGCGAAGCCGGCAATCAGGAGCTTGGCAGGTTTGCTTGCGTGCATGATCGATCTAACCTCGTGAAAACGGTGACAGCGAGTGCGCGGCCCCCTGCCGTGAGCCTGGCGAATCAAGATCATTGAAGTTTCCAGGTGAATTTGAACGTGTACCACATTTGCTGCGGCTTGCCGTCGAGCGTGGCGGGGGTAAAGCGGTAATCCTCCTTGACGCCGGCGACCGCGGCTTGATCGAGGCGTTCAGAGCCGCTGGACTGTACGACCTTCGCGTCGAGGACTCGGCCGCCGACGCTGACCAGAACTTGCAGGATTACGGATCCCTGTTCGCCCAATCGCCGCGAGACCGGCGGATATTCCGGCTGATGACTATGCGCGAGGTCGATCCGCGGCATGACGGTAACGGGCTCGCGCGGCGGCGCAGGCGGCGGCTCCATCGGCTTCACATTCGTCACGGTCGTGATTGCCGTGCTCCGCGGCGGCGCCGGCGTCTCGATGTGCACCTCCGGCGGCGGAACGAACGGCGGCGGCGGCGGATGGAATTCCGGCGGCGGCGGCGGCGGTTCTATCTGCTCGTGCGGGGGCTCGCTGATGATCTTGGCCTCGATCGCCGCCGGTATCACTTCGACCGCCCGCGTCGCCAGTCCGGTCACCAGCGCATAGACGATGCCGATGTGCAGGGCGACGACAAGGGCCAACCCGACCAGTCGGCTCAAGCGCAAATCGTCAGTTGAATAGGGCAAGCTCAAAACTCTTTCCGAAGACCCACGAAGAAGGTGCGCCGCGGCCCATATTGCGGCGCGGCAATTCCGACGCCGGCTTGCCCTCGAATGAGATAGATTTCGTCCAACGCATTGATGAGATCGGCGCGGATTTCGATCGGCCCTCCCGGCGCCTGCTCGAAGCGGTGAGACACGCCGAAATTCACCTGCTCGTAGGACGGCACGGTTGCTTCGTTGAAGTTGTCGCCGGCATTCGTGGTGCGAACGCCGCTTCCGGCGATGACATCGACGCTGAAACGCGTGTCCATCCAGACATAGGAGACGCCTGCCGAGGCAGTCAATCGCTGGCTATGATCGGTGTTGACAAGGTGCGAGCCGACGTAGGCGAGATCCGCCGGCGTGAAAAAGGCCTGCGACGACGTGATTTGCTCGGCCTTCTGTTGCGCAAGGGCGAGATTGCCGTAGTAAGAGAACGGCCCTTTGTCGTAAGAGGTCGTCAGCTCGACACCTCTGTTGAAGCCGACATGATAGTTGAAAGGCGTCAGGCTGACGGGCGCGCCAAACTGGGTTTCGTCGAGCAAGTTACGCGCGTATTTGTAATAGGCGTCGACTCCGACTTTTAGGCCGGGAAGAATCTCTTGCGTGACACCCGCATCGAAATATTGCGCCCGCTCCGCCTTCACGGACGAACTCTGCGGCGAAGCGAAGGCGGCGGTCGTGTTGGCGAACAAGTTGACGCTCGCGGTCGATACGAGCTCGAAGGGCGGCGGCGTAAAGTAGTTTGCGTATCCCGCATGCACCGTGGTCGTTGGTGTTGCCTTCCAGACCCCGTTCAACCGCGGGCTGAACTGGCTCTCCTGGGTATAGGCGTTCACGGCGTCGAAGCGTCCGCCAAAGTTCAACGTGACGTCCGGCGTGATCCGCCATTCGTCTTGCACATAAGCGCTGTAGGTCCATCCGGTTTTGGCGTGATTGTCGAGCAAGAGGCAAGGCGTATCGGAAATCGTGCAGGAACCAGGCGCGGGAGGAGCGGTGAATTCGACAAAGGAGCTCGTATCGGTCGACGCGCGCTCGCCCGTGACGAGCGCGCCGGCGCGGAGCGTATGGGCGGAGGTGAGCTTGTAGCTCGCATCGGCTTGGAGACCGTTGGCGAAGCTCTGCCGCAAAGCCTCCTGCGCAATGCCGTTGAAGGCGAGGTCGCCGAAAACATCGGGATGAAAGTTCAGGGTGCTGTATTTGCTGAACGCCGAAACCTGAAAGTCGAGATCTTCCTCGGCGCGCAGATAGGACACGATGCCGTAGTGGCTGGCTTCGTTCTGGTGCTCGGTCAGAGCGGCGGAACTGAAGTTGGAATTTCCGTTGACCGTGAAAGTGGCGGGTTGTCCGGGATTGTTCGGGATCTGGAATTGTCCGATAAAGGTCCCGGCGATGACCGCGATCTTGCTCGTCGGATCGATGATCTTGTCGATATAGGCGAAGCCGTGATCTTGAATCGTATTGTCGTGGATCTGATTGTAGCTTGGCGTGACCGCTTCGAGACCATG
>Ga0209415_10000222_pt1 | contig 97536 bp, 81 predicted proteins | sample PeaSoiSIISIP2007_FD_187696 | JGI IMG/M metagenome (GOLD analysis project Ga0209415, IMG submission 187696) | Peat soil microbial communities from Weissenstadt, Germany - SII-SIP-2007 (SPAdes) (version 2) | ecosystem: Environmental > Terrestrial > Soil > Wetlands > Peat | place: Germany...
TCGCCGTGGAAGCAGATCGCGACGCCCAGCCGCTCGGCCTCGGCATAGAAATCCCAGAGGCGAATGTCGTCGATGTTTCTGCCGTCGATGTTGGGGCTGATCACCACGGCGCGCATGCCGTGAACCTTGACGATGCGCTGCAACTCCGCCACCGCCTCGTCGGCGAACTGAAGCGGCATCATCGCGGTCGAAATCAGCCGCCCCTTCGACTTCTTTTCGACCTCGGCCATGCCGTCATTGTGATTCTGGCACAGCGCCGCCGCGGCCTTGGAATCCTCCACCTCATAATAGAGGCCGGAATGGCTCGGGAAGAGCAGCTGCCAATCGATGCCGAGCTTGTCGAGATCCTTCATGCGCCGGTCGAAGTGGCAGGTCTGCGCTTCCGGGAAGGAATGCGCCACGCGGGGGTGGAGGCGGCCGTTGAAATACATCGTCATTCCTACGCCGTCATGGATCTGGCGCGGCCGCAAATGCCGAAACTCGCCGGCCATGCGGTCATGGGCGAATTTCGGCGAAAAATGCGCATCGACATCGAAGATCATGACGCTCTCCCTGACTTTAACACGCCTGCACGCAGCGCGGCTCCCGCGCCCGGTCGCGCGGGCGGGCAAAATGCGCAGAGTTTCAATAGGCTCGGACCCTGGAAAACGCTATCATTGAGTCTGCGGCATTGTCAATGTGCAATCCCGCAGAAACAATCCTCTGTGATTGTAGATTGCCGCTTTTTCCGCTATTGACTGGTGCGACGGCGGCGATCGATCCGGAGCAACGATGCCGGCAGCGAAAGAGAAGACGCGACGCACCCAGGACGAGCGCAGCGCGGAGACGCAGCGCCGGCTCATCGAAGCAACGATCGCGATCATCTGCGAGCGCGGCTATGCGAATCTGACGACGCCGGAGATCGCGGCGCGGGCCGGCGTGTCGCGCGGCGCGCTGCAGCATCACTTCCGCACGCGCTACGATCTGCTCGTCGCCGTGAGCGACCGCCTAACCGGCACCATGCTGGCGCTCGGCGAGGACATCAAGGTGCGCGGCCTGTCCTTGAATGCGCGGGTCCGCGCGGTCGTGCGGCACTACTGGTCGGTCTATGCCAGCCCGACCTTTCTCGCCGTCCTCAACATCTATCTCGGCGTCCAGGACGACGCGCCGATGCGCCGGCGCATCCGGCGGCATTTCGCCAATGTCTACCGGGCGAGCGATAGGCCGTGGCTCGAGCTTTTCGCCGACACCGCGATGCCGCGGACCCGCCTCGTCGCGCTGCGCCGGCTCGCGCTCGCGACCTTGCGCGGGCTCGCCGTTGCCCGCCACCTCGGAATTCTACGGCACGCGCCCGAAGCCGAATTGGCGCTGCTCTGCGAATTGCTGGTTGATCAACTCCGCCGGACCAGGGAATCATAGATCGGCGGCTGAGAGGAGCGCGTCATGGAGGATGTGCAGCGGATTCATCCCAAGGGCATTGCGCGGCCGGCCGGAGTCTGGACGCCGGTCGTCACGGCAAGGCCCGGCCGTCTTGTCTTCCTGTCCGGCTTCACGGCGCGCGACGAGACGGGCGATGTCGTCGGAATCGGCGACATCCGCGCGCAGACCCGCCGCGTCTGCGAGCTCTTGCAGATCGCCGTCCGCGCCGCTGGCGGCGAGCTTTCCGACATCGTCCGCGTCGATGTCTATGTGCTGGACATCACGGAATTCAAGGCGATCCACGAGATCCGCCGCGAATTCTTTCCCAAGGATCCGCCGGCCTCGACGATGGTCGAAGTCAGGCGCCTTGTCGATGCGCGCTTGCTCATCGAGATGAACGCCATCGCTGTCATCCCATGAGCCGTCGCTTGACCACAACCGCCAGCGAAACCGGGAGGCCACCGATGTTGAAGCGCTCGCTTTATGCCGCATGTCTGATGATCGCGATGCTCTGTCCCGATGCGCAGGCGGCCGATCGCCTGAAGCTCGGCTTCATCGCGTCCTTGAGCGGGCCGCTCGCGACCACGGGCGAGGAGATGCAGCGCGGCCTCACCATCGCGCTCGCCGAGCTCGGCGATAAGGTCGGCGGCCTGCCGACAACCATCGACACTTTCGACGACAAGGCGGCACCGGCGAACGCCGTGCAAGGCGCGTCCAAACTTGTCGACGAGGACAAGATCGACATCGTCACGGGGGTGGGCGCATCGAATGTGTTCCTGGCGACGGTGCCGGTCTTCGTCAACAACAATGTTGTCGTCGTCGGGGCCTTGGCGGGTCCGGAGGAGTACGCGGGCAAGGACTGCAAACCCGATGTCTTCGTCAGCTCTTTCCAGAACGACGAGTGGGACGAGGCCTTGGGCGATTACCTGAACACGCATGGTTACAAGCGCGTCTATTTCATCGGCCTCGATTTCCAGGCCGGCTGGCAGCACATCGGCGGCGCGCGCCGGACCTACAAGGGCGCGGTCGCGGGGCAGGTCTTCACCCCCCTGACCCAACTCGACTTCGCCGCCGAGATCGCGCAGATCCGCGCGGCCAATCCCGATGCGATTTATACCTTCATCGTGGGCTCGCAGAGCATCTCCTTCGTCAAGCAATACGCCCAGGCCGGTCTGGAGCAGAAGGCGCCGATCTTCGGCATCGACTCGACCTCGACCGAAATACAATGGCCGGCGCAAGGCGACGCGGCGCTCGGCATCACCGTCTCGACGAGCTGGAGCGCCGAGCTCGACAATCCCGCCAACCAGAAATTCGTCGCGGCCTTTCGCAGCAAATTCGGGCGCCGGCCGACGATCTACGCCGCTTTGCAGTATGACGCCGTGAAGCTGATCGATGCCGCGATCCGCCAGATCGGTGGCAAGGTCGAGGACAAGGAGGCGCTGCGCCAGGCGCTGCGCAAGGCCGACTTCACCTCGATCCGCGGCCCGTTCCGCTTCAACAACAACCAATTCCCGATCGAGAATATCTACGTCGAGCGGGTCGAGAAGGATGCAAAGGGCGAAATGAAGCTCGCGCTCAAGGGACAGATCGCGTCGGAATATCAGGACACCTACCACGCGCAGTGCCCGGAGAAGTAGCGGCGCGTACGGACGCTTGTCGCGTTGCCGCCGGCGCGGCATCATCGCGGGCGACAAAGAATTGCGCGGGGGCGAGGCGATGACAGGGAAGATCGGCGATGCCGTGGTGACGCGCATCGAAGAGTCGATCGGTCCGATCTTCGATCCCGGCTTTTTCTTTCCGGACTGGCGCGAGGACGTGCTGCGCGAGCACGGCCATTGGCTCGTGCCGACGCATCTCGCGCCCGATTCGGGCAAACTCATCCTGAGCATCCACAGCTGGTTGATCCGCACGCGCCAGCACACCATTCTACTCGACACTTGCGCCGGCAATGACAAGCACCGCCCGGCGATCCCGCATTTCCATATGCAGACGACGCCTTATCTCGAACGGCTCGCGGCGGCGGGCGTCGCGCCGGAAAGGGTCGATTTCGTGCTCTGCACGCATCTCCACAGCGACCATGTCGGCTGGAACACGCGGCTCGTCGATGGCCGTTGGGTCCCGACCTTTCCCAACGCGAAATACGTCTTCTCCAAGACCGAGCGCGACTATTGGAATCCGACCCGCGGCTTGGCCGACGGCACGGGTGGGGCAGCCCATGCCAAATCGCGCTTCGCCGGCGTCTTCGAGGACAGCGTGCTTCCCGTCATTGCCGCGGGCCAGGAGATGATCGTCGAGGGCGAATATCGGCTCGGCGACGAGCTGTCGATCGAGCCCGCGCCGGGACACACGCCCGGCCATGTCGTCGTGACGCTGCGCTCGCGCGATGAAGAAGGCGTCTTCACCGGCGATGTCCTGCATCATCCAATTCAGATCCACCACCCGGAATGGAACAGCGTCGTCTGCGTCCTGCCGGAAGCGGCGCGGCGCACGCGGCGCCGAATCCTCGAGCATTGCGCCGAGGAAGCGAGCCTGATTCTGCCGGCGCATTTCGCAGCGCCGCATGCGGCGCGCATTCGCCGGCGGGGCAACCGTTTCGAGTTTACGTTGGAATAAAGCGGAGAGGAGGAGACATGCCCCTAAGACTGGAGGGCCGGGTCGCCATCGTCACCGGCGGCGGACACGGCATCGGCAAGGCCTATGCGCGGGGACTGGCCAATGAGGGAGCCAAGATCGTGATCGCCGAGATCGACGCGGCGGCGGCCAAGGCGGTGGCGGACGCGATGACCAAGGAGGGCTTCGCCGCGATCGCGGTCCCGACCAACGTCGCCGACGGCGCCAGCGTCGAGCAGATGGCGCGGCACGCGATCGAGGCTTTCGGCCGCATCGACATTCTCGTCAACAACGCCGCGATCTTCGCCACCGTGCCGATGTCGCGCGCGCCGTTCGATGAGATCGATCCCGAGGAATGGGACCGCATGATGGCGGTCAATCTCCGCGGCGCCTGGCTCGCCGTGCGCGCGGTGGTGCCGCAGATGCGCAAGCAGCGCTACGGCAAGATCATCAACATCAGCTCCGGCACGGCGCTCAAGGGCTCATCGAGCCGCATCCATTACGTGACCTCGAAGGCGGGCATTCTCGGCTTCACCCGGACCTTGGCGATGGAGGTCGGCAAGGACGGCATCCGCGTCAATTGCGTTGCCCCCGGCAGCACCCTGAGCGAGGAGAATCCCGACGAAGGGATCCTCAAATTCCGCAATGCCGCTGCCGGCGAGCGCGCGCTTCAGCGGGTCGAGACGCCCGAGGATCTGGTCGGCGCCATCCTGTTCTTCGCCTCGGCCGACAGCGATTTCGTCACCGGCCAGACCCTCGTCGTCGACGGCGGCTCCTGCCTGCACTAAGCGGCCGCAGGCTGCGCTCCGCGCCGCCACCGTCACTTCGCCGGGGGCAGTTCGTGCCAGGGGTCCTTCTCGGCTTTGTAAGTGACGAACGCCTTGTTGATGAGCTTGCCATCCACCCGTTCGACGCGGCGGATGTAGATGTTCTGAATGAGCTCGCGCGTCTCGGGATCGACCTGGACCGGGCCGCGCGGGCTCATCCAGGAATAGCCCTTGATCGCCGCCATCATCTTGTCGGCGTCGCGCTTGCCGCCGGTGGCCTTGAGCATGTGGAAGATCATCTCCATGCCGTCATAGGCCTGCACCGAGATGAGGCTGGGCAGCCCGTCCGGCCCGTATTTCGCCAGCATGGCCTCGCGGAAGGCGTTGTTCACGGGATTGTCGAGATAGGGCCCGTAATGCAGCGCCGTCACCATGCCGATGGCGGCGTCGCCGATCGCCGGCAGGTCGAATTCCGGCGTCTCGCCCGAGCCCAGCAGGTGAATCCCTGCATCGGCGAATTTGCGCTCGGCGAAGCCCTTGATGACGCCCGACGACATCGGCCCAAGCGGCATGAAGCTCACGAGGCAATCCGGCGCCTCGTCCTTGACGCGCTGGAAATAGCTCGAGAGATCCGTTGTGCCCATGGGCACCCGGATGGTGTCGACCATGGTGCCGCCGCCGGCCGTGAAGCCGTGCGTGAAGGCATCGGTCGCGTCCTGGCCCGGCGCGTAATCGGCCACCAGCATCGCGCATTTCTTGTAATGCTGCTCGAGCGCGTATTTCGCCAGCGGCGTCATCACCTGCCACTGCGTGAAACTAGCGCGGACGTAATAGGGCGATTTGATGGTGACGACCGAGGTGGCGGAGTTGAAGATGACGAAGGGAATCTTCGCCTCGTTGATCACATCCGCCATCGCCAGCACGGTGGTGGTGAATTCGAGGCCGCCGAGGATCGCGACGTCGTCGCGCACCACCAGCTCCTGCGCCAGCTGCCGCGCGCGCGGCGGGTTGTCGCCGCCAACATCGCGGTAGATCACCTCGACCGTCGGATTGCCGTCCTTGCCATTGTGTTGCTGCAGATAGAGCTCGACCGCCTGCTGATAGCCCTTGCCCCAGACCGCATAGGGTCCCGTCGTGGTGACGAGGATGCCGACCTTGATCGGCTCGGCCGCCTGCGCCGGGACTGCCGCGGACAGGGCATAGGACAGAGCGGCAACGGCAATGGTGCGCAGCAAATGTCTCATCGGGCTCCTCCCTCCGCGCCACTTCGCGGGCGCGCCTTGGGAAAAGGCTATCATCCCACTTGAGCCGCGCGCAATTGTGGGCGGCGCGGCCGAGGTTACGCCCGCGCGAGCGGAGGCGCCGCGGCGTAAGTAAGGCACGGCTGACGAGCCCATCAGCCGCTCGATACCGGGCGTACGCGAAAAGCGCTGACAAAGTTCATGATTTGTTCTAAATATAGGCTTCCTGGCAGTGGGACGTGGCATGGCCGGGCGGGAGGGTCGGCTCGTCGATATCGATACCGGTGTGCTGCGCCAAGACCGTGTGCTGGTGCAACCCACGCCGGGTGCCGTGCTCTTCCTCGGCTTGGGACCGCGCGCGCAGCGGCTTTGCCGATTTGCCTTCGGCCAGGAGAGCGAAGGTGATCCCTTCATCGCGCGTTGCCTTCGCATCGTCGAGGCGGTCGAGAGCGGCCGGCTCGCCAAGGCGCAGCAAGCGGGCATGCTAGGCGCGGTTCTCGCGATCGAGGACCTATCCTGCGCCGCCTTGCCATTGCAGAGGCCCTCGCCAAGGCCGGCTACGATCCCGATGGACCGCGCGACGAACACGGGCGCTGGACGAGCGAAGGCGGCACAGCCGGGGCCGCGGTTCCCATCGTTGCCGATGCGGCGGCACACTCGGCAAGGCAAGGCCTCGAGTCCGCAGTGGGGAGAGGCGCAAGCTCTCTTTTTGGCGATCTCGCGCCGGACGCGCTGGCGGGCCTTGCCGAACTCGGCGCAAGCTTCGCCGCGCCTGCGGCTTTCCTCGGCGCTCTCTTCATCCCGACCAACAGCAGCGTCACCAGAGACGGCATGCTGCCGGATCGGCCGGACGTCTCTTATCATTACGATCTCGACACCGGCACGCTGACTCTGTCCCGGGATGGCAGGCTTCTCTATTCGGGCCATGCCGGGACAGACGGTGTGTTCCGCGACGAGAACGGCCGCGGCTTCGGGCGCGCCCTCGATGGCAGTCTCGTCCTCGATCCCGATGCGCTGCCAGGTTATGCCGCGCGCCCCGACACGGAGGCGCAGCAGCGCGCGCGATCAAGCGCTCGCCGAGACCGAGACCGACGAGAATGAGCCCAAGCTTTGTCCCGATCCTTCTCAAGACCGGCCAGGCGCGCGCGAAAAGGACATGGCATACCAGACTTATGTCAGCGCCCTGGTCAATCCGGAGCGGCCCCTTCCTCCTGGCCTTGCCGTGCGACTGCCAAGAGCCGATCTCGATCACTTGCCGGATCCGGCCAATATGAATGACTGGGTCTATTTCGACGACTGCCGGCTTTCCGATGGCACCATGATCGAGGCCAAGGGAACCGGATATCTGGACATGCTCAACCAGGGGAGCGACCAAATTCCGTGGATCGGTGTTGAACGAGGGCTCCGGGATCAGGCAAGTAGGCAACTTAATGCAGCCGGCGCACGCCGAGTCGAATGGTATTTCGCCGAAGAGCCGGTCGCCGACTATGTGAGAGAGAAGTTTATTACCGACAAGCTGCCGATTACGGTGATCGTGGAACCGCCGCCATGGTAGAGAACTTCAAGCTGAAATATGGGATCATGTGCTGCTGGGGTCCGCGTGCGGACACGCCCGAGCGCTTGGCGCCGCGCTTTCTGCGCACGCTCGCGGCACTGTCCGAGATCGACCCGGCCTTTTCCAATTGGCACGTTGGGCACACTGAGGATATCCCGCTCGCTGCCTTGAGCTTCGATGACGTCGTCAAATACATCGCTGACGGCAATGATCTGGAAAAGACGGGCGCGGTCTTCCCGAAAGAGGGCTACTGGTTTGGCGCGGTCAGCTCTCCGCCGAGCGATGCGCGCAGAGTGAGTGTGGATTTCCATGCCGGCTGCACTATACCGGGAAATCTCTTCATCAATACCGCCTCGATCCTGACAAGACCGATCTGCGAAGAGAACGCCTCGCTCATCGCGCTCCGCGTGTTGAAGCCGGCGCTGCTGGTCCTCGCCTCGTTATGGGAGCCGACCTGGTGCGGCCTTTCGCCCTGGACGGTGAATGCTTTGCAGCGCCAGCCCGTCCCCTTCCGCCCGTGGTTCGGCTTGGAATGGGTGACCTATCTCTCGCCGCGTTTTGCCCCGCTGGTGACGCCGCCGCGCACGGCGATCACGGAGTATCTGCCGAACGGCGCCCTGCTGATGATTGCGACCGAGGACCGCTTCACCGTCGACAACCCGCAGCACCTTGCCGCCGCCCGCGACATCGAGGCGGCGCTTGCGCCGGTCAACGCTCTCCCCTGGCCGCCTGATGCCGATCCCGTTTCTTGACCAATCGGCGCCGTCGGCACCCGTTGCGGTCTCGCTTGCCCCGCTCGCCGCTGCCATTTCGCGTGTGCTAAAGAGTAAGTCGCCATCTGCCCTCTGGCCGCCCCATCCGGGAAAAAGGCCAAAGCGGGCCGGGCCGGCGAAGGGAGGCAGGCGAGATTCTCAAGCTCACGGCGACAACCCTGGCGCTGCTGGTCGATGGCGTCGCCTATGGGATGATTCTTTTCCTCATGTCGGTGGGGCTGACCGTCACCTTGGGCGTGATGCGGATCGCCAACCTCGCGCATTGCGGCTTCGCCATGCTCGGCGGCTACATCGGCTTCGTGCTGGTGACGCAAGCCGGTCTCGATTTCTTCACCGCGCTGCCCTTGGCCGCGCTGGCGACGATGGCGCTGGGCGCGATGCTGGAGCGGACGATCTACCGCTGGGTCTATGCCGCCGGCGATCTTGGCCAGATTCTGATGACCATCGGCCTGGTCTTCGTCATGGTCGCGACAGCCAATCTGCTCTTCGGCTCGAACATGAATGCACTGCCCCGGCCGGAATGGCTGTCGGGAACCCTGACATTGGGCTTCGTTTCGCTCTCCGCCTATCGCGGCTTCATCATTCTCGTCAGCATCTTCATCGCAACCGTGCTGTGGGCGGTTCTCGAAACCACGGGCTATGGCGCGCGGCTGGTCGCTGCCGTCGACAATCCGCGGATGGCGCGCTGTGTCGGGATCGACGTGCCGCGGATGTTCGCCGGCGCCTTTTCCGTCGGCTGCGGGCTGGCGGCGGTAGCGGGCTTCTTGGGCAGCGAGTTCCTGCCGCTCGAGCCGTGGTACGCGCTCGAATATCTCGTGCCGGTGCTGATGGTGGTCGCAGTCGGCGGGCTCGGCAGCCTCAAGGGCTCGTTCTATTCGGCGCTGCTCCTGGGTGTGGTCGATACGGTCGGGCGCTATTTCGTGCCGGCCGCCGGCGCCTTCATCATTTACCTCGCCGTCGTCGTGCTGTTGCTGTGGCGCCCGCGGGGCGTCTTTGCGCGGGCCTGACGCAGCATGGCGGCGAGCCCGGAGACCAGCCGAACGGTTACCGACGCCTTCTCGCGCCACGCCTTGTCCTGGCTCGATGCCTTGCCCTGGCTCTTCGTCGTCCTCGCCTATGTCGCCGCCAACCAGTACCTGCCGCTCGGGACCCAGGTGATGATCATGGCGATCTTCGCCTTGGCCCTCGATTTGGCATTGGGCTATGGCGGCATCGCGACCTTGGGCCATGCGGCGTTCTTCGGCGTCGGCGCCTATAGCGCCGGTCTCTATGCGCTCTACGTCTCGAGCGAGCCGGTCTCGGGTCTGGTGGTCGCGGCGATCGCGGGCGGTCTCGCCGGTCTCGCCGCGGGGCCTCTGGTGCTCCATACCCGCGGCCTCACCCTGGTCATGCTGACGCTCGCCATCGCGACGATGCTGCACGAGCTGGCTAACACCTTCAAATCGGTGACCGGCGGTGCCGACGGCCTCTTCGGCTACAAGATCGCGCCACTTTTCGGCCTCTTCCGCTTCGACCTCGCCGGGCGCACGGCCTATTGGTACGGCGCCGGAGTCATGGCGGTGGTCTTCTTCCTCTCGAAGGCCCTGGTCAATTCGCCTTTCGGGCTTGCGGTCAGGGGCATCCGCGAGAACCCGGTGCGGATGCGCATGCTCGGCGTGCCCGTGACCCGGCGGCTGGTGCTGCTCTACGCGATCTCCGGCGCCTTTGCCGCGGTCGCCGGCGCCCTCTCGGCGCAGGTCACCCGGCTCGTCGGCCTCGACAGCCTCGAATTCGTGGTGTCGGGCAATGTCCTGGTCATGCTCATTCTCGGCGGCACCGGCAGCCTCTACGGCGCCTTCCTCGGCGCCACTCTCTTCGTCGTGCTGGCTGACCGCGCTGCGGCGGTGAGCCCGTTCCACTGGCTCTTCGCCGTCGGCGCCGTGCTGATCCTGGCGGTCCGCTACGCGCCCAATGGCTTGGTCGGAGTGATCGCCGATGTGGCGGCGCGCTGGCGCCGCGGCCGGGCATGACGCCACCGGCGCTCGAGATCGCGGGCATCGACAAGAGTTTCGGCGCGTTGCACGTCGCCCGGAACATCTCGCTCGCGCTGCCAGTGGGCGCACGGCATGCGCTCATCGGACCCAACGGCGCCGGCAAGACGACGTTGGTCAATCTCATTTCCGGCCTGCTTCGCCCCGCCGCCGGCAGCATCCTCCTGACCGGCATCGACATCACCCACGCCTCGCCCGAGCGCCGCGTCGCCCTTGGCTTGGCGCGGACCTTTCAGATCAGCTCCTTGTTTCCCGGCCTCACCGTCGCCGAGAACGTCGCTCTTGCGCTCGAATCGCGCCTCGGCCTCGACCGGCGGCTGTGGGGTAGCGTGCGCGGCCGCCCGGAACTCGTCGATGGCGCGGCGAGTTTGCTCGAGACGCTCGGCCTCCTTGCGCTCGCCGGCCGGCCGGTCAGCGATCTCCCTTACGGCCAGCGGCGCCTCGTCGAGATCGCGCTGGTGCTGGCGCTGGAGCCGCGCATTCTGCTGCTCGACGAGCCGGCGGCGGGTGTCGCCTCGGTCGATCGCGGCGTGCTGCTCGATCTGCTGCTGCGGCTGCCGGAGGCGCTCACGGTTCTCGTCATCGAGCATGACATGAGCCTCGTCTTCCGGCTGGCGCAGCGCATCACCGTGCTGGTCGAAGGCGCGGTCCTGACGGAGGGCTCGGTGGCGGAAGTGCGCGCCGATCCGCGCGTGCGCGACGTCTATCTCGGCAGCCGCCCGCATGGCTGAGCTGTTGCGGCTCGACGACGTGACGGCGGGGTACCGCGACACGGTCGTACTCGAACGCATCTCCCTCGCGCTCGAGCAGAATGCGGCCTGGGCGCTGCTCGGACGCAACGGCGTCGGCAAGACGACCCTGCTCTTGACCGTCATGGGGCTCACGGTGCTGCGCTCCGGCGGCATCGGCTTCGATGGAAGGGATATCACCGGCCTCGATACCCACCGCCGCGCCGCGCGCGGCTTGGGGCTGGTGCCGCAAGAGCGCGAGATCTTTCCCTCGCTCACGGTCGAGAAGAATTTGCGCGTCGCCGCGCGACCGGGCGAATGGACGATCGAGCGGGTCTATGATCTCTTCCCAGGTCTCTCCGAGCGGCGCCGCAACTACGGCAACCAGCTCTCGGGCGGCGAGCAGCAGATGCTGGCGGTGGGCCGCGCGCTCGCCGGCAATCCCAAGCTCCTGCTGCTCGACGAGCCCTTCGAGGGCCTAGCGCCAGTGGTCATCGACACGCTGATGGCGGCGCTGCTGCGGCTGCGCCGAGAAAGCCGGATGGCGGTCCTGCTCGTCGAGCAGCATGTCGAGATCGCGCTCGAACTCACCCAGCGCGCAGTCGTGCTCGACAAGGGGCAGATCGTCTGGCACGGCGACAGCGCAACGCTCGCCGCCGACCAGGACAGCCTGGCGACGCTTGTCGGCCTGCAGGAAGCGGCCGCAACGCGCTAAGATGCCGGCGGGAGGACGGCGCCATGTTCCTCGAGAATTCCTGGTACGTTGCGGCCTGGGAGCGCGAGGTCGGGCGGAAGCCGCTGGCGCGCATGCTGCTCGGCAAGCCCGTCGTGCTCTACCGGAAACAGGACGGCGCGCCGGTCGCGCTCGAGGACCGCTGCTGTCATCGCCACTTGCCGCTGTCGCTGGGAAGGCTCGAGGGCGACGATCTCCGCTGCGGCTATCACAGCTTGCGCTATGATTCTCAGGGGATCTGCGTCGAGGTTCCAGGGCAGGCGAAGATCCCGCGCGAGCTGCGGGTCCGCGCCTATCCGTTGGTCCTGCGCTTCGGCTGGGTCTGGATCTGGATGGGCGATCCCGCGCGCGCCGATCCGCGCCTCATTCCCGATTGGTGGTGGGCCGACCATCCGGAATGGGCCTGCGCCAAGCCCGACATGATTTACGTCAAGTGCAACTACCAACTCGTCACCGACAACGTGCTCGATGTGACGCACCTCGTCTATGTCCACGCGACCTCGATCGGCAACGCCGCGATCAGCGAGTTTCCCGCTAAGACCGAGCGCGAGGACGGGCTCGTGCGCCTGACGCGCTGGATCCTCGATCGCCCGGCGCCGCCGCTTTATCAGAACGCCGGCAAATTCCGCGGCAATGTCGACCGCTGGCAGATCGTCGAGCACATCCCACCGTGTTTCACCGTGAACTTCGCGGGATGCGCCGATGCCGGGACCGGCGCGCCCGCGGGCGACCGGAGCCATGGCATAGAGCTCATGGCGCTCTCCGCGCCGACGCCCGAGACCGAGCGCACGACGCATTACTTCTTCGCCTTCCCGCGCAAGTTCGGCCTCGGCGACGCCGCGCTCGACAAGGTCTTCAACGAGGATTTCGTCGCGGTCTTTCGCGAGGACATCGCCATTCTCGAGGCGCAGCAGCGCAGCATGGACGCCAATCCCGGCGCGCCGCAGGTCTCGATCAACGTCGATGCCGCGCCGCTCGCCGCGCGGCGCATGCTCGAAGCGAAGATCGTCGTCGAGCAGAAGCGCGAATGGGCGATGAGCGCCGGCTGAGCGAAGCCGCGCCTCAGGACGGCGCGAAATCCATGATGAGGCGATTGCGCGAGCCGAGGCGCTGATATTCGATGCGCGTCGCAAATTGGCGCATGAGATGGATGCCGAGCCCGCCCGGCTTCGCATCGGCAATCGAGGTTGCCGGCTCGGGCGGCGGGATCTGGAGCGGATCGAAGGCTTCCCCCCCGTCTTCGACCCAGGCGGTGACGCGGGTTTGGCGTCCGCCCAGTGACAGGCGAATCTCTTCGCCGCCCGCCGGCGCGATGCCGTGGCGCACGATATTGGAGATCGCCTCCTCGAGACAAAGCTGCAGGCGGAAGATCATGCCGTCCGACAGCGCGAGGATTCGCGCCTGCGCATCGATCCACGCCGCCATGCGGGCGATCTCCGCGAGATCGCGGCGCAGCACGAGGTGTTGCATCTCCGCCAGCGCGGGTTCCACGCGCATCTCCGCCGCTGTTGCCGGGGCTCGGCTTATGGCTTCACCGCGGCGATGGCGCCGCGGGCGTCATGGTGGATGGGAATGAGCGTATCGATGCCGGCGGTCTTGAGGACCTTCTCGACCGCGGGATCGGGCCCGAGCAAGACCATCTTCCCGCCTTTGCTGCCGACTGCCTTGGCGCCGGTCAGCAACAGCCGAATCCCCATCGAGGCGAGGAAGCTCACCCGCGACAAATCGACCACGACCGCGCGCCGGCTGCCCGCCAGCGTGTTGAAGCGAAGGTCGATCGCGCCGGCGCCCGCGATGTCGAGCCGCCCGTCCAGGACGATCCGGGTGATGCCGCCCTCGATCTCCTCTGCGGCGAGTTCCATGCGATGCTCCCTTCCCGTGGGCGATGGCCGACCGGCGGCTGCCGCAAGCGCGGATTCCACAGCGATAGTGTTACGATTTTATGGCAGCGTCCCGCAACCCCGACAGAGCTGCGCGATCGAATTCTCGCCTTTCGGCGGATTTGCCGTAATGTGGCCGTTCGCCGCCGAAGGCTTCGCAAAAATGGCCCGCCCGCCCGCCGACACCGTTGACGCCTTGAGCTTCGTCCCGCTGATCCGGGAGCATCCGATCTTTGCCGGCTTGCCGGAGGCGGCGCTTCGCGACCTCGTCGGCGCGGGGAGTCTGGTGACGGTCGAGGCCGACCAGGCCCTGGTTCGGCAAGGCGAAGAAAGTGACGCCGTCTTCCTGCTGCTGACCGGCGAGGCCCAAATCTTCGTCGAGACCTCTTATGGCCCGGTCGATCTCGCGCCGCTCGCAAGCGGCGGCCTGTTCGGCGAGATCGGCGCCTTTGCCGGCTTGCCCCGGACGGCGACGGTGCGGGCGAAGTCGCCGGTCCGCGCGCTCAGGATCGAGCGCGATTACGTGTTGGGCCTCGGGCGGCAATATCCGGACCTGCTGCTTTCCGTGATCGGCCAATTGGGCCAGCGCACCGGCACCATCAACCGGGCGATCGGCTTCTACACCCAGGCCCTGGCGGCGCTCGAGCGTCATGACTTCGACCCCTCCATCCTGGATGCGCTGCTGCGCCCGGTGCCCGAGCTGCTCAACTTCGCGCAGACCTTCCGGCGCATGGCCGAGCAGATCATCCTGCGGCGCGCCCAGCATGAGGAGATGGCGAATGCCGCCGCCATCCAGCGCGCCATGTTGCCCTCAGCACTGCCGCCGGAAAGCTGCGGCGGGCGCGTCGCAATCCATGCCGAGATGCGTCCGGCACGCGAAGTCGGCGGCGATCTCTACGATTACTTCCTGATCGATCCGGATCGCCTTGCGGTGGTGATCGGCGACGTCTCGGGCAAGGGCGTTCCCGCCGCGCTGTTCATGGCGATCACGCGCACGGTGATGCGTGTGGTGCTGCGCGAGGGCGGCGATTTGGCGACAGCGGTCGGCCGCGCCAACGAGATCTTGAGCGCCGAGAACAGCGAGTCGATGTTTGCGACCTTGTTCTGCGGCGTGCTCGATCTCGCGGGCGGCGCCTTCACCTACTGCAATTGCGGCCACAACCCACCCTACCTCCTGCGCGCGGACGGCGCGCGCGAGCCGCTGCTGCTGACCGGCCTGCCGCTCGCGGCAATGCCAGGCGTGACCTACAAGACCCGCGCGCTGGCGCTTAGGCCCGGCGAGCGAATCGTGCTCTTCACCGACGGCATCACCGAGGCGGCCAACGCGGCCGGCGAGCAATACGACGAGCCGCGGCTCGAAGCGGCGATCGAGGCGCTGCGCCAGGCTTCGGCGGGCGAAATGGTGCGCGACATCATCGGACGGGTCGACGAATTCGTTGCCGGCGCGCCGCAATTCGACGACATGACCTGTCTCGTCCTCGACTACCGGCCGGCAGCCGGGACCGGGAATCGCGCTCAGGACAGTTGAATGCCGCTGACGCCGCGGCGCAGCCGGCGTAGATGCATGGCGACGCAGGGGTCGTTCGGATTCTCGTCATGCAGCGCCTGGAAGAGATCGAGCGCCTCGGGCGCCAGCGTCTCGAGCCGGGCGAAGGCCTCGTAATAGCGCTTCAGGAACGGCTTCTCGACCTTGTCCTCGTGCAGCGGCTCCCAGACCTCGACGGCGGCGCTCTTGCCCTTGACCACGACCGCGCCGACCGGCCGAAAGGCGATGGTAGTGCAGAGCTCGCGCGTCGATTGGGCAACGCAAAGCCTCGTGCCCAGCGTCTTGTTGATGCCTTCGAGCCGCGCGGCCGTGTTCACCGCATCGCCGGTCGCGGTATAGGAGAAGCGCGCGCGCGAGCCGAAATTGCCGACCACGGCCGAGCCGGTGTTGATGCCGATGCGGGTCAGGCCGAAGGGCACGCCTTTGGCATTCTGCTCGATGCGGAAGGCTTCGGCGAAGCGGTCGATCTCGAGCGCGCAGCGCACCGCCCGCTCGGCATGGTCGGGCTGGTCCACCGGCGCGTTGAAGATGACGAAGACGGCATCGCCGATGAACTTGTCGACCATGCCGTCGTGCTTCAGGACGATTTGCGTGACGCCGTCGAGATAGGCGTTGAGGACGCGCGCCAGCTCCCGCGAGTCGAGCACTTCGGACATGGTGGTGAAGTCGGCGACATCGGTGAACAGAAACGTCATCACCCGGCGTTCGCCTTCGAGCGACATCTGCTCGGGATCTTGGATGAGCCGGTCGACCACCTTGGGCGAGACGTAATGGGCGAAGGCGCCCTTGATGAATTCGCGCTGGCGGCGCGCCTCGCGCCCGGTGAGCACGTCCATGACCCACAGCGCCGTCGCCAGCGCCACGGTCGGCTCGACCAGCCCGATCATCACGCCGCCATAATGGAAGAGCGCCGCCCCGCCGACCCACAGCAGCAACAACAGCAGCACGGCGGCGCCGAGCCGCAGGGCAAGCGGCAGGCTCACCATGCCGAGCGCCGCGCCGATCGCGGCGCAGCTGAAGACGATGAGCAGGTTCCATTCGCCGGCCGATGGCGAGCGGCGGCCCTCGACGAGCTGCGAGAGGGCATGCGCATGGATGACGACGCCTGGCAGCATTCCCTCCCGGCCCGGGAAGACCGTGAGGAAGGGTGTGCGATGGCGGTCGGTCAGGCTCAGATCGGCGCCGATGAGGACGATCTTGCCGCGGAACCAGTCCGCCGGGAGCGCGCCCGCGACCTGCGCCGGATATTCGCGGAAGGCCGGGACGTCCGGCGACGGCCGGCCATGCCAGGCGATGGGCACGAGTTCCGCCGGCGTCGCGATGCCGACCGCGGCGGCGAGCGCGCGGGCGAAGCCCGGGATGTAGCTGCCATCTCCCGCCTCGCGCCCGGGAAAGATCCAGCGCGCAGTGTCGAGCTGATCGGCGGCGAGATTGGCGAAGCCGCGCCGGCGCGGCGGCACGAAATCGTCGAGAAAAGCGCGCTGCGTCTCGGTGACGATGGCGGGGTCTTCGGTGTAGCTCACCACCAGCGGCACCGGGCTCTCGCGCAAGGTCTGCCGCAGCGCCTCGTCATTGGCTGGCGTGGTCGGCTGATCGAAGAGGATGTCGATGCCGATGGCGCGCGGCCCGCGCACCGCCAAGGTCCGAATCAAATCGCTCAAGAATTGGCGGTCGATCGGCGAGCGGTAGGGAAAGAGGCGGAGCGTATCCTCGGTGATCGCGACGACGACGACGTTCGGGTCCTGCGGCTCGGGCGGCAGGAGCGCCGCCGTCTCCCAATCCTCGACGAAATGATCGACGTTCGTCAGCAGCGCAAAGTACCGGACGACCAAGACGGCATCGACCGCGCTGGCAAACACCACCACGACCGGAATGAGCGCGGCGACGAGCCGGCGTCCTCTGATGAGCCGCGCCGCACGATCGAGAAGCGCACCGATCATTGCCGATGCAGCAGCGCCTCCGCCTGCGCCTCGCAGCCCTTCTGCACCATCCAGGCAGCGCGCATCGCATCGTTCGCGAGGACCAAGGGCACGGCGTTGAGGGTGATCGCAACTTCGGCGCCGTCGAGCGCGGCGAGATATGTGGCGCCGGCATGCAGCGGCACGGTGGCGGGAACCAGAAGCCGATCGGTCCCGCCAGGCCACGTCGCCTGGGCCTTCCAGCTCCGGTCGCCCGGCAGCAGGGACAGCGTCGCCTGCCGCGCGTCGCTCGGACGCCACAGCAATGGCAGATCGCCCTCGCGCAGGCAGACATTGCCGGTGCGGCTCACATTGATGAGCCAGGGATCGGGCAAGCGCATCGCCGCCGGCGCGCCGCGGACCACGCCCACCTCGCTGGTGCGTGGTTCCTGCCGCGCGATGAGCGGCTGAAGCACGCTCGCCAGATTCGTTCCGGCATTGCTTTCGGCGCCCGGCGCCCGGTCATAAGGGCCGTCGAGCTTCAAGGTCGCGCCGCTTTGGCTGATCAGCGTCACATGCTGTCCCTGCTGCAGGCTGAGCGGCTTTTCGCCATCGAGCATTTCGCCCGGACGCAAGGCGATGCCGCGCGCCTCGACGACGACGAGTTGAGCGGCCTCGGCCGTTGCGAAGGGCAGCAGCATGACGAGGCCAAGGACGGCGCTGGCCGTGCATCCGGCGGTTCTCATGATCGACCTCTCGTCAGTTCGTTGGGCGTGGATGGCGCAGGCGCGCTGGCGGTTCGGGGCGTTGCGGCGCCCTCGCCGATGATGGTGAAGGCGGCCCAATAGAAGGGGTGCGCCGTTGCCGGCTGGGTCATGACCGCGAGCTGCGATTGGCGCAAGGCGTCGGCGAGCGCGCCGGCGCGGTCTCGTCCGATGCGCTCGAACACGCCGGTCATCAATTGCGCGGTCGCGGCCGAGGGGACTTCCCAGTGGCTCGCGAGAACGGTCCGCGCGCCGGCATTGAAGAAAGCATCGGCCAGGCCCGCCAGCGCCTCGCCCCCAAAGCGCCCGCCGCCCGCCGCGGTGTTGCACGCCGAGAGCACCACGAGATCGGCATTGAGCTTGAGCTCGGCGATTTCGCTGGCGTCGAGCAGCCCATCCTCGCCGGTCGTCGTCGCGGGATGCGGCGGCGGCGACAGCACCAGGCCGGGCTCCGACTGGCAATGCAGCTCGCCGGGCAAGAGGCCATGGGTGGCGAAATAGAGCACCGCATACTGGTCGAGCGGATGGGCGCGGAAATTGCTCTCGGTGGCGTCGGCGCCGAGGAGAAGCGAAGCCGGGTCGGCATCGAGCAGCCGGCCGACGGTCCTGACCTCGGCAGCGGTCTCCGGCAAGGGCGGCAGTCCGCGCAACAACGCGGCGGGAACCGGTCCGTTCTCGCGGCAGCGCCCGGCCAGCGCATCGAGCGCCTTGCTGCCGGAAGCGTCCACCGATCCAGCCGCGGCGCCAGTGAAAAGCGGATTGCCGACGGCGAGAAGCGGCCGCGGCGCCGGTGCGCGGCGTTGCGCGGCGGCGCGCAGCGCGATGAGGGCGCGCGCCGAGGGAACCTCGGTGAGCGCCAGGCGGCGGACGAGCCACGCGGCCTCGCCATAAGCGCGCTCGGCCCCCGGCCGAGGCGGCTCGGTGACCAAAAGCGCCAAGGGCAGACTCGCCAAGGCGCCGCTCGGCGCCGCAACGAGATGGTCGATCCCCTTGAGCGCTGCATCGACCGGGCCGATCAGCCGGCGGTAGAGCGCAAATGACGCCGCGAGATCAAAGCTCGGCAAGGTGCCGAGACGCGGCACGAAGGCCTTGCGGAGATCGGCGACATCGCTGCCGAGCGTCGGCTCACCGATGTCGAGCGGCTTCATCGTCATACGCTCTTGCGTGACCAGCAGCGCATAGCCGCGCGTCTCGCCGATCACGAAGGACAGGAAGGCCTCGCCGGGGTGCAATTGTTTTTGCAGCTCGCCAAGCTCGACCGGTCCGGGATCGGAGAAGCGAGCGTAATCGGGAAAGGCAGCGAGCAGACGCGCGGATAGCTCGTCGGCGCGGGTCGAGGCTGCGCGCAATTCCTCGCCGAGCTTGGCCTCGCGCGCAGCATCGCGCGCATCGTCGGGCTTGGCGGTCTCGGCGGCAAGCTCGATGCGCGCGGTGTCGCGTTGGCGCTGCGCCGCTTGTGCGTCGCGTACGAGCGCGCCGATCGCGGGAGTGTCGGTCGCGAGCCGCGCCGCGGCGCGGGCGATGGTCAGGTCCGCAACGCCGGAATTGATGAGTTGGCTCGCCCGGAAGACATCGGCTTCGAGCGCCGCGCGTTGCGCCGGGTCGGACGCCGCGACGGCAGCGGCCGCAGCGAAGAAAGGAATGATCTGGTCGGCGACGATGTCAGCCCGCGCGATCTCGTCCTGGCGCAGGACGGCAAGCGCCGAGCGGAAGCTCGCAACCGCCGCGGGATAGAGCTGCTGCGCCGTGTAGAAGCGTCCGAGCCTAAGCTCGGTGAGAGCGGTCGGGGCGGTGTCGCCGAACAGCCGCTGCTGCAGCTCGACCGCCTCGCGATACTCGCGCTCGGCCTCGACGACCCGGCCTTCCTGCCCGTTGATCTCGGCCACCAGGGCGAGAGCGTCGGGCCGCCACCACAGCGGCAGGCCGGGCTGGTCGCTGATGATTTGCAGCGCCTCCGCCGCGGCCGCCCGCGCCGCCGGAAGATCGTGCAGCCGCAAATCCATTTCGGCTTCGATGCGGAGGCTGTGCGCCAGCTCGCCACGGCTTACCGCCACCAGCGGATCCGATTTGCCGCCCTGGCTCGCGGCATCGACCTGGGCGCGCCGCATGGACGTTGCCTCGCGGCCGAATTTGAGCGCATCGGCAAAGTGCCGCTGGTTCGCCGCGTCGAGCGCCAAATAGGCGGCGAGGCGCGCGCGCGCCGCGACGCTGGGCGCGGCTTCGATGATCGGCGTGGCACGACGGAAGAGGCCTGCGGCCTCGTCGAAACGGCCCTGGTTGCTGACCTGGAGCCCGATTTCCGCCAAGGTCTCGCCGACCGGCGTCGCATCGCCGCCGAACAGCCGCGTCTCGATGTCGAGCGCGCGCCGGTAAGCGGCCTCGGCGCCGGCGTAGTTGTGGCCGCCGCTATAGAGCCGCGCCACCTCGATGAGTTCCTTGTAGCTGGCGAAATCGGCGCCGCCGGCGCGGGTCACGTCGCGCGGCAGCCGCGCCTCGACGAGCCGCACCGCCGCTTCGGCTTCTTTGGCAGAGGGCGGACGCCCGGCAGCATCGGCGATCGCCGCGATCAGCACCGGCGTCATGGTCGGCAGTCCCTCGGCCTGATAGAGCGTCGCATCGAAAACGGAGACGATTACTGCGCTCGGCCAGCTGTTGGCGTTCACAACGCAGGTGAAGAGCGCAGTGTCGCTCCCGCCCTCGCCGCCGAGCCATTGCCCGCCGTCGCAGGCCATGCGGGCCGCCATGTTGAGCCCGGCCGGCGTTGCCTTGGCGGCTCGCAGGATCGCCTCGCGGCGGCCCTCGCCCGCTTTGGGCAGCGCCTCCGCTACCGGCGCGCTCCACAGCGATCCCGCGGATTGCGCTTTGGCGCCGCAGGCGATGTCGCGCTTGCCGGCCCCCGTCCCCTTGGCCGCGCTCCATTGGCAGGGCTCGTCCGCGAGATTCTTCCCGAGCGATCCGGCAGCGGGCGGCACGTTCTCGGCGCGCGCGATCGGGCCGGCGGCGACGAGGATTGCCGCGAGGCCGAGCAGAAGCGGACCGAGTCTGATCATTGCCATTGCCAAGCGGCCTCGTGGCCCCAGCTCGAGAAATCCTGGTCGGCGGGCGGCACGCCATGCGGACCGTTGTCCGCGGTCTGAAGGTTCTCCGTGAGGATGCCGCTGATGATGGTCCGCGCCGACGCCGGCAGGTTGCGGAATTTGTCGAGCGCCATGGCGACGCTGTCGGTCACTTGCGGCGGGTCGACAACGGGCGCGTTACCGCCGCCGGGCGCCTGCTGGCTCAAGCTCTCGAGCGTCCCAGGGGTCGAACCCGTATTCTGCCCTGGCGTCCCGCCCTGTCCTTGCGTGCCGCCCCCTTGATTGCCGCTGCCAGGCGAACCCGCCGGCGGCTGATTGAGACCGTTCTGGGGCGGCACTATCGCGAGGAGCGAAACGATGATGCTGTTGAACCCTTGCAGCGGCGATCCCTGGTTCAGGACCGTGATCGTGCCGGGCACCGAGCAATTGGCGGCGTCGCCGATGCAGGCCGGCGAGTTCGGCGCCGTGCCCGGCGTGAGGCTCGGCGGGTCGTAGACAACTACGCTGGTCGCGCCGGAGGCGGTGCCCGACCCGGTACCGGAGGCGTCGCCTTGGCCGATCTGCGCGTAGGAATTCGGTTGTTGGTTGCCGCCGGCCAGCGCCGTCGACAAGGTTCCGTCCACGACGACATTGGTCTTGCCCGAGATGGTGATGCCGCCGCTGGCGGAGGCGCCGTAATTGGCGCCATAGCCGCCATTGCCGATCTGCGCATAGGAATCGTTCCCCGTGCCCGCGGTAAGCGCCAAGGTCGCGAGGTGGTTGGTGGTGCCGACGGTGACGGCGATGTCGCCGCTCTCGCCGATGCTGCCATTGGTGACGTTGAGGCCGATGTTGCTTTGGTCGCCGCCATTGCCGATCTGGGCGTAGGAATCGGGGCCGCTGCCGCCGCGCACGCTCAAGCCAGTCGCCCCGGTCGCGGTCACGGTGATGTTGCCGCCGTAACTCACCGAGCCCGATGTGATGGCGGGTCCCTGGCCGGAAAGGCCCAAAGCATTCGTTGGATCGGTCGATCCGCCGGAAACGCTGGTGGCGGTCGCGGCGCCGGCGAACAAGCCGCCATTGCCGATCTGCGCATAATCGCCATTGCCGCTGCCGCCTTGCATGGAGATCGACGCGGCGGTGACGGTGATTGCGCCGGTGTCGACGAGGGCGGCGGCGCTGCAGCCGGCGGTGCAAGCACCGGCGTCGGCGCCGCCATTGCCGATCTGGGCAAAGCCCGCCAGGCCGGAGCCGCCGATGAGGTTGATGTTTCCGGCCACGTTCACGGTGATGGGACCGCTAACGCCGCCGCCGATCACGGCATAGGTGTCGCAATTGTTGCAGCCGATACTGGGCAGTTCGTCGCTCGGGACAGTAGGGCCGGCCAGTAGGGTCAGATTGCCGGTCAAAGCCACGTTGATCGGACCGGAGACCCCGTTCCCGAGTTCGGCGATGCCGGTGGCGCCGTTGATCAGCAGATTCGCGGCCATCAAATTGGTCGGACCGTAAAGGCTGCCGACCGCGACATTGCCGTGCGGCGTGTCGTTGAGGGCGAGGACGCCGCCGATGGTCACGTCGCCGCCGGCGTGGCCGAATGTGCCGGAGGTCAGCGAAGAGGCGAGCACCGTGGCGAGCGGCGTGGTGCCATCCCAGCCTGCGATGATGTTGATCGCGCCGGTGCCGAAGTTCTGCACGCTGCCGAAGAACTCGATGCTGCCTTGCGACAACAGGCTCAATGAGTAAGGGCTTGATACGAAAGGAAATGAATTGAGCACCGCGATGTCGACGTGCGCCTCGAGCAGGACATTGGTGGTGCCGAGCGCCGCAGCGATCGAATTGGGATCGATGGTATCAGTGGCGCCGGGGTCTTGGCTCAGGCCCAGGACTCCGCCGGGCGCAAGCGCTGCGCCGCCTAGCGCAATGACGATGACGTCGGGATCGAGCAGCCAAGTGCCGGCGCTGCCGTGCGGCGCCGTGGTGTCGACCGTTGCCTTCGGCCCGACCTGCAAATTTGCGCCGGAGGTTTCGACGAAGCCGCCATTGCCCCCGGCGGTCCCCCCCCGCGCGCTGATCGCGCCGGCGAAACTCGTGGTACCGCTCGCCCACACCGCGACATTGCCGCCGTCGCCGCTGCCGATCGCGTCGGCGACGAGGGTGGCGCCCTGCTCGATCGTGGTCGTCGTCGCATTGGGCAGCGGGCCGGCGCCGTGGAAATTGCCGCCCACGAGGATGGTGCCCCCGCCAGCAGCACCAGAGGCGTCGAGCTTCGCCCCGGATTGGAGGTCGATTTGATTGCCGGTGATCGTGATGCTGCCGCCGGTCTCGCCGGCACTCGTGCCCGAGGCGTCGAGCGTGCCCGAAACCTTGGCCGCGCCCGCGGGACCCGCGTCGAGCACGATCTCGCCGTTGACCACCGCGGCGCCGGTGGCTTCGACGATCCCCGTGGTGTTGATGACATTGTCGAGCACGCTGCGCGCCGCCCGCGCCGTCAGCAGCACTTTGCCGCCCGCCGCGTCGATCGCGCCGGAGTTCGCGACCAGCGCCGCGGCCGGTTGGCCGTCGCGCAACAGCGGCTGCTGCAGCACCGGCCCGGTGATCTCGAAGCTCAAGAGCTTGTCGCCGCTGAAATCGACGGTGAAGCCGCTGGCGCCGCCGAGCACGACGCTGCCGAGATTGGCCTCGATCAGTCCCTGATTGTCGATCCGCGGTCCCGCCAGCACGACCGAACCGCCGCTCGCGGCTGTGATCGTGCCGAAATTCACTACGGCGGCGGTGGCATCGCTGGAGGCGATGCCGAAGCTGTAATGGCCCGCGAGGAAGTCCTGATCGCGGATGTCGGAGGTGGTGGCGATCAAGCCGCCGACATTGATCGTGCTGCCGTGTCCAAACAGAATTCCGTTCGGGTTGATGAGCCAGACCTGGCCATTGGCGGCAAGATTGCCGTTGATGAACGAGCCGCTTTGACCGAGCACGCGGTTGAGCGCGATGGCGCTGCTGTCCGGCTGCTGGAAGGTGACCGACGCGCCGCTCGCGATCGAAAAGTTCTGCCAGTTGAGAATGGCCTTTTCGGTGGTCTGCTGAATGATCGTGCTGGTGGCGCTGGGCGTCGACAAGGCGGCCTGGCCGGCGGCGACGCTGAGGCCCTTGAGCTGCGCCTCAGCAGCGGGACAGGCGAGGACCGCGACGGCGGCGCAGCCCGTGGCCAACAGGATCGCGCCTCGGCTTGTAGCGAATGATCGGCTCATCGCATCGCCCCTGCGTTAAAATCTGACGGCGGCATCGACCAAGACCTTGGCCGAACGCTTGCCTTCGTCGCTGCCCGGCACGGCTCTGAGCTGTTGTGCGAACTCGATACCGGCAGTGATGTCGTGCGGCAGCCCGACGCGGATGCCGGCCCCGGTCGAGGCCAGCCGCTCGTCCGCGCCGCCGGTGCTGTGGATCTCCCAGACCCGCGCCGCGTCGAAGAACAGGTAGGGCTGCAGCAGCTCGATCTTGATGTCGGGAAGGCGCGTATCGTAGCGCAGCTCCGCCGAAACGCCGAGGCCGCGATCGCCGGTGATGGCGGCCGGGTCGTAGCCGCGGCCGATCTGCGTCCCGCCGAAGGTGACCTGCTCCCCGTCGACGACGCGCTCGAAAGCGTATTGCCCCTGAAGCCAGAGCGCCAAGCTGATCGGGCCCACGAGGCTGCGCGTATGGTGGAGGTTCACCGTCAGCTTGGTGAAATCGGTATGGGCTTCGGGAACCGAAAGCTCCGGCGAGTCATTCGACGTGGCCCCGAAGAAGGGCAGACCCTGGGCGATGTCGAAGAGCGCCGTCCAGCTCCCGCCGAGGAAGCCATTGCGCAGATAACTTGCTCCGATGTCGAAGACGCGCCACTGGTCGTGGCTGAACTGCTGACCGAGCAAGTTGACGGTCGCGTCCTGGACGGTAATTCCGGTGTCGAGCAACAGGCTTTCGTCACGCGTCCGTAGGATCGGATAGCTGAAGCGCGGACCGACGGCGATGCTGTCGGTCAGCACCTGAAGCTGCTGCAACGTCAATCCCGGGGCGCCGCGGCTCACGGTCACGATCATGCTCGCCATCGCGCCGTCCTCGCCGATGGGATAACGATAGCGCGCCTGGCCGAGAATACGCTCGGAGGGGTCGTCGGGCGCCATGGCGACACTCGCCGCGAGCTGGTCGCCGGCGTCGATCAGCGAGTTGAACTCGACATCGCCGCCCAATGTCCAAACGCCGGAGAAGCGCGAGCCGCGATTGTCGAGGGCCAGGCCGCCGCTGACCGGCGTCTCCACGACGTTGACCACGAGATCCGACGCGCCGAGCGCGTTGGGCGAGGGCCGCAGCACGCCGGAAGCGGCGACGCCGGGCAGATCGTTCGTCAGCAGCAGGGCGCGCTCGATCGTGCCGACCTCGAGCGGTCGCGAGGCGAGGACCGACTGCAGATAGGCCTTGATTCGCCGCTGCATCGCCTCGCCGCCGCCATCGACCGAGACCGCCGCGACGTAGCCCTCGATGACGTCGATGGTGAAGATGCCGTCGCCGACGCGCTGCGGCGGCACATAGGCGCGGGTCAGAATGAAGCCGGCGCGGCGATAGGAATCCTCGATCCGGTCGGCGACGTCGAGGATGTCCGTGAGGGTGACCTGCTTTCCGATCATTCCCGCGTAAAGCGGCCGAAAGCTTTCGGGCGGCAGGGTCTTGGCGCCGATGATGCGGATGTCCGTCAGCAGGAAATGCACTTCATCGACCGCGCGCGGCACCGGCGAGCGCTGCGGTGCCTCAATGCTGAAATCAAATTTGGGCTGCGCCGGCGCTTCCGGCAGCGGGCGTTCGCGCCCGGGCTCGACGGCGCCGGGCAACTGGCGCGGCGGCACCTGGGCGAAGGCGGGCCGAACCAAGGCAAAGCCGACCCAGCGCAAGCTCTCGGCAAGCTGGATCAGCACCAGCACGATGGCGACGGGCGCAACCCGCAGGAGCAGGATATAGACCTGGCCCTTCAATTACTTGACCTCCCGCAGCCGCGCTTCCGCGGCGCCGGCGCTTGATCAGCGCCATTTGAGGCAAGTTTTCCACAATTGCGCCGTATTCAGCAAGTCGAAACGGCCGAAATCGCTGGCTGTCACAATTGTGATAAATAGTTCGGGCCGGACCGGAAAATAACTTGAAGGCGCCTCGCGCGGCCTCGGGCGCCGCGCGGCAAGACGGGAGAGCGCTAGATCTGGTCGATCGAGCCGAAGTCGAAAGTGCTGTCGGGCGGATTCTCGCCGACGCGGACGGTCGTGTCGTTGACGAAGTGATAGGGCGGCACCGGCAGATTGTAAGGGGCCGGCACGCCCTTGAAGACACGGCCCGCGAGGTCGTAGCGCGAGCCATGGCAGGGGCAGAAATAGCCGCCCGGCCAGCTCGGACCGAGTTCGCCTCCGGGCGCCGCTTCGAATCTAGGAATACAGCCGAGATGCGTGCAAATGCCGACGATGACGAGATAGTCCGGCTTGATCGACCGGGCCCAATTTTTGGCGTAGTTCGGCTGCTGCAGCTCGACGGAGTCGGGATCGCGGAGCTGGTCGGTTGTGTCCGGCGATTGCAGGGTCTTCGCCTGCTCGGGCGTGCGGTGCAGGATGAAGGTTGGGCGCGAGCGCCAGAGCACGATGATCTGCTGGCCCGGCTGGATCGGGGTGAGGTCGATGTCGATGGGCGCGCCTGCCGCCAGAACGTCGGCCGCTGGATACATCGAATCGATGAACGGCCAGATCGCGGCGGCAGCGCCGATCGCGCCGATTGTGCCGGCGGCGATGGTCAGAAAGTCCCGGCGCGTCTCGCCTTCGCCATGGCCGGCGGTGCCGGTGGTCTCCGCTGTGCTCATTCTACGCGAGCTCTGCCCTGTGGTCGGCTGGCACGGGTATAGCGAAACCAGCCTGGGGGCGGCAACCATCGCGGCGTTTCCTGCCGGGGCGGGAGGCGGGTTGCGGCATCTTGCCGCGGGTCGGCGCCGAGCGACGGCTTTTCACAGGTGCCGAGTGGGAAATCTTTAGTGACGCGCACTTGACTCGTCCGGCGGTGATCGCGATGCTTAAATTCGGGGGCTTGCGCGGTGTCGATCCATTGCCTCCCGGCTCTTGGCCGGCGGACCGCGCGAGGTGTGACCACACCCGCGACGATCGGGAGATGGGATTGGCAAGCAACGGCAGGCCGGCACGGCAGGGGCTGTATGATCCTCGGCACGAGCACGATGCCTGCGGCGTCGGCTTCATCGCCCATATCAGGAACCGCAAGAGCCACGGGATCCTCGTCAATGGCCTGACGATACTAAACAATTTGGGCCATCGCGGGGCCGTGGGCGCCGACCCGCTGGCGGGCGACGGCTCCGGCATCCTGATCCAGCTTCCCGACAAGCTCTTCCGGGCCGAGGCCCGCCGTCTCGGCTTCAAGCTGCCGCAGCCGGGCCGCTACGGCGTCGGCATGGTTTTCCTGCCGCGCCATGCCGAGACGCGCCAGGCGTGCGAGGAGACGATCACGGATTTCATCGCCGCCGAGGGACAGACGCTGCTGGCTTGGCGCGACGTGCCGCGCGACCCCTCGGTCCTGGGCGAGAGCATCAAGCCGATCGAGCCGGTGATCCGCCAGTTCTTCATCGCGCGCGGCGACAATTGTCGCGACGCCGATGCCTTCGAGCGCAAGCTCTACGTCATCCGCAAGCAGTCGCACAAGGCGGTCCGCGCCCGCTCGCTGCCCGAGGGCGCGGCTTTCTACATTGCCAGCCTCTCGACCCGCACCATCATCTACAAGGGGATGATGATCGCCGAGCGGCTCGCTCGCTACTACGCGGATTTGCGCGACGAGCGCACCGAATCGGCGTTGGCGCTGGTGCATGCGCGCTTCTCGACCAACACTTTTCCGTCCTGGGAGTTGGCGCATCCCTTCCGCTATCTCGCGCACAACGGCGAGATCAATACGCTCCGCGGCAACATCAACTGGATGATGGCGCGCCGCCACGGCATGAGCTCGAAGCTCCTCGGCGCCGATCTCGACAAGCTCTGGCCGTTGATCGGCGACGGCAATTCCGACTCGGCGACGCTCGACAATTGCCTCGAGCTCCTGGTGGCCGGCGGTTATCCGCTGCCGCATGCGCTGATGATGATGATTCCCGAGGCCTGGGCCGACAATCACCTGATGGACCATAAGCGGCGCGCCTTCTACGAATATCACGCGGCGCTGATGGAGCCGTGGGACGGTCCGGCGGCACTGGCCTTCACCGATGGGCGACAGATCGGCGCAACACTCGACCGCAACGGGCTCAGGCCGGCGCGGTTCTTCGTCACCTCGGATGACCTCGTGGTCATGGCGTCGGAGGCGGGCGTGCTCGACGTGCCCGAGGAGCACATCCTCCGCAAATGGCGGCTGGAGCCGGGCCGCATGTTGCTCGTCGATCTCGAGCGCGGCCGCATCATCGACGACGACGAGCTCAAGGCCGACATCGCCTCGGTGCATCCCTACCAGGCCTGGCTCGACAAGACGCAGATCAAGCTCGAGACCCTGCCGGACGAAGTGGCGCCGATGCCGCCGCCCAAGGAGGTGCTGCTCGACCGGCAGCAGGCCTTCGGCTACACGCAAGAGGATCTGCGCTTCTTCCTGAAGCCGATGGCGCTTTCGGGCGAGGATACGGTCGGCGCGATGGGGCGCGACACGCCCTTGGCCGTGCTCTCGCACCGGCCCAAGCTGCTCTTCGACTATTTCCAGCAGCGCTTCGCCCAGGTCACCAACCCGCCCATCGATTCGATCCGCGAGCAACTGGTCATGTCGCTCGTGTCGCTGATCGGGCCGCGGCCGAACCTCTTGGATCTCGAGACCGCCGGCAAGCACATCAGGCTCGAGCTGCACCAGCCGATCCTGACCAATGTCGATCTCGAGAAGATCCGCCGCATCGAGGACAACTCGCACGGCGCGTTCCGCACGTACACGCTGTCGATTTGCTATGCCGCGGCGCAGGGTGCGACGGGCATGAGCGGGGCGCTCGACCATATTTGTCGCAGCGCCGAGGCGGCGGTGCGCGCCGGCTACAACATCATCGTGTTGTCGGATCGCGCCGTCGATGTCGATTTCGTCGCGGTGCCGGCGCTGCTCGCGGTCGCCGCGGTGCATCATCATCTGATCCGCGAGGGCTTGCGCACCGAAGTGGGCTTGGTGGTCGAGACCGGCGAGGCGCGCCTGCTGCATGATTTCTGCCTCTTGGCCGGCTATGGCGCCGAGGCGATCAATCCCTACCTCGCCTTCGACACGCTCGCCGCCTTGGAGCGCGAGTTCGCCGACAAGCTCGCGCCCGGCGAGGCGCAGGAGCGCTACATCAAGGCGATCGCCAAGGGCATCCTGAAGGTGATGTCCAAGATGGGCATCTGCACGTTCCAATCCTATTGCGGCGCGCAGATCTTCGACGCGGTCGGGCTGTCCAGCGCCTTTCTCGACAATTATTTCACCGGCACCACCTCGCCGGTCGAGGGCATCGGTCTCGCCGAGGTCGCAGACGAGACCGCGCGCCGTCATCGCCTGGCGTTCGGCGATGCGCCCAATTTGCGCCATGCGCTCGACCCCGGCGGCGAGCTCGCCTTCCGGGTGAACGGCGAGACGCATATCTGGACCTCGGACACGGTATCGCTGCTGCAGCACGCGGTGCGCGGCAACAACTACCGGAAATTCAAGGAATACAGCCGCCGCGTCGGCGAGCAGGACGAGGGCATCATCGCGCTGCGCGCCCTCCTCGGTTTCAAATTCGCCGATCAGCCGGTCCCGCTCGCCGAGGTCGAGCCGGCGACGGAAATCGTCAAGCGCTTCTCCACCGGCGCGATGTCCTTCGGCTCGATTTCCTGGGAGGCGCACACCACGCTCGCCCTCGCGATGAACCGCTTGGGCGGCAAATCCAACACCGGCGAGGGCGGCGAGGACCCGCAGCGCTACGCGCCGCTGCCCGATGGCGCCTCGATGCGTTCGGCGATCAAGCAGGTGGCCTCGGGCCGTTTCGGCGTCAACGCCGAGTATCTCGTCAATGCCGACGTGCTGCAGATCAAGATGGCGCAGGGCGCCAAGCCCGGCGAGGGCGGACAGTTGCCCGGCCACAAGATCGACGATTGGATCGCCCGCGTCCGCCATTCGATTCCCGGCGTCGGCCTCATTTCGCCGCCGCCGCACCACGACATCTATTCGATCGAGGATCTGGCGCAGCTCATCCATGATTTGAAGAACGCCAATCCGCACGCCGCCATCAGCGTCAAGCTGGTCTCCGAGATCGGCGTCGGCACCATCGCCGCCGGCGTCGCCAAGGCCTATGCCGATCACGTGACCATTGCCGGGCACGAGGGCGGCACCGGCGCCAGCCCCTTGACCTCGATCCATCACGCCGGCGAGCCCTGGGAAGTGGGCCTCGCAGAGACGCATCAGACCTTGGTGCTGAACGGGTTGCGCGGCCGCATCGCCGTGCAGGTCGATGGCGGCGTCCGCTCTGGCCGCGATGTCGTCATCGGTGCGCTCTTGGGCGCCGACGAGTTCGGCTGCGCCACCGCCGCGCTCATCGCCGAGGGCTGCGTGATGATGCGCAAATGCCATCTCAACACCTGCCCGGTCGGCGTGGCGACGCAGAATCCCGAGCTGCGCCGGCGCTTCGTCGGCAAGCCCGAGGACGTCATCGCCTTCTTCCTGTTCATGGCGGAGGAAGTGCGGGAGCTCATGGCGAAACTGGGATTCCGCACCTTCAACGAGATGATCGGCCGCGCCGACCGCTTGGCGAGGCGCGAGGGGATCAACCATCCGAAGGCGCGGCTCATCGATCTGAAGCGCATCCTCCATGTCCCGGCGGTGCCGCCGGGCACAGCGCTCTATAAATGCGAGGAGCAGGATCACCGCCTGGGCCGGGCGCTCGATCACCAGCTCATCGCCGCGGCGCAGCCGGCGCTCGATCACGGCGAGCGCGTCGAGCTCGACCTGCCGATCCGCAACGTCAACCGCACCGTGGGCGCCATGCTGTCGGGCGCAGTGGCGCGGCGCTATGGCGACCGCGGCCTGCCCGCCGGCACGATCGCGGTCAAATTCACCGGCACCGCCGGGCAGAGCTTCGGCGCCTTCCTGGCGCAGGGCGTCGCCTTCGAACTCGAGGGCCAGGCCAACGACTATGTCGGCAAGGGGCTGTCCGGCGGCCGGCTGGTGATCTATCCGCCGCGGCGCAGCCGCTTGTTGCGCGACAAGGCGATCGTCGTCGGCAACACCGTGCTCTATGGCGCGATCTCCGGCGAATGCTATTTCAGCGGCGTCGCCGGCGAGCGCTTCGCGGTGCGCAACTCCGGCGCCGTCGCCGTGGTCGAGGGCGCCGGCTCGCATTGCTGCGAATACATGACCGGCGGCATCGTCGTCGTGCTCGGCGAGACCGGCAGCAACTTCGCCGCCGGCATGAGCGGCGGCGTCGCCTTTGTGCTCGACGAACACGGAAAGTTCGCCGAGCGCTGCAATCAGGCGATGGTCGATCTCGAGCCGATCGCCGACGAGGACGACGCGCTCGGCGCGCTCGAACACCGCAGCGGCGACCTCGAAACCCACGGCTTCGTCGAGATCGCGCACAGCCTTGCCGAGAGCGAGGCGCGGCTGCTCCGTCAGCTCATCCAGCGCCACGCGGCGCTCACCGACAGCCCGAAGGCGCAGCGCATTATCGGCGAGTGGCAGCGCTATCGCGCGCGCTTCGTCAAGGTGATGCCGATCGAATACCGCCGCGCGCTCCAGCAATTGCAGGCGCGCGCTCGTGTGACCGAGCGGACGGAAGTGAGCGTGGCGGTAGGCGCCTGACGGATGGCCAATCCCTCGGGCTTTCTCGAGTTCCCGCGGCGCGAACGCGGCTATGCGCCGGTCGCCGAGCGGCTCGAGCATTGGCAGGAATTCGTGCGTCCCCTGGCCGATGATGAGTTGCGCCGGCAGGGTGGGCGCTGCATGGATTGCGGGACGCCCTTCTGCCACCACGCCTGTCCCGTCAACAACATCATCCCGGATTGGAACGATCTCGTCTATCAGGCGGATTTCAAGGCGGCGCTGGCGACCTTGCATCAGACCAACAATTTTCCCGACTTCACCGGCCGGATCTGTCCCGCGCCCTGCGAGGCGGCCTGCACCTTGAATCTCATCGAGCAGCCCGTGACGATCAAGACGATCGAGCAGGCGATCGTCGAGCGCGGCTGGGCCGAGGGCTGGGTCGAGCCGCAAGTGGCGCCGCGCCGCACCGGCAAGCGCGTTGCGGTCGTCGGCTCCGGCCCCGCCGGGCTCGCCTGTGCCCAGCAGCTTGCGCGCGCCGGCCATCACGTTGCCGTCTTCGAGAAGGCGGCGCGGATCGGCGGCTTGCTGCGCTACGGCATCCCCGACTTCAAGCTCGAGAAGTTCACCATCGACCGGCGCATCGCGCAGATGCGCGCCGAGGGCGTCGAGTTCCATCCCAACAGCCACATCGGCGCCGGCATCCCGGTCGAGCGGCTGCTCAACAGCTTCGATGCGCTGGTGCTCGCCATCGGCGCCGAGATGCCGCGCGACCTGCCGGTGCCCGGATGCAATCTCAAGGGCATCCATTATGCAATGGACTTCCTGCCGCAGCAGAACAAGCGCATCGGCGGCGAGAAGGTCGACGAGAGCCAGGCCATTCTCGCCGGCGGCAAGCACGTCATCGTCATCGGCGGCGGCGATACCGGCTCGGATTGCATCGGCACCGCGAACCGCCAAGGTGCGCGCTCGATCACCCAGATCGAGATCCTGACCATGCCGCCCGAGCATGAGGACAAGCTCCTGACCTGGCCGGACTGGCCGATGAAGCTGCGAACCTCGAGCTCGCAGGAGGAAGGCACCGAGCGCGACTGGGCGGTGGTGACCAAGGCCTTCACCGGCAAGGACGGGCGCGTCACCGGGCTCGACGCGGTCCGGGTCGAATGGCGGGAGGGCGACGACGGCCGCACGGCGATGCAGGAGATTCGCAGCAGCGCCTTCCACATCAAGACCGATCTCGTCCTGCTGGCGATGGGCTTCGTCCATCCCGTGCATGAGGGCATGGTCAAAGATCTGAAGCTCGCGCTCGACCCCCGCGGCAACGTCCAGGCCAGCACTGCCGACTATCGCACCTCGCTCGATCGCGTGTTCTGCGCCGGCGACGCGCGGCGCGGCCAGTCGCTGGTGGTCTGGGCCATTCGCGAGGGAAGGCAGTGCGCCCGCGGTGTCGATGAATTCCTCATGGGAAGTTCCGAATTGCCGCGCTAGGCTCGGCCCGGCCTGGGGATGGTGGTTAACGGTTGAGTTGCATATTCCTCATAGCATGAGGCTCCTTGGCCAGGTCCGCGGGGCCATCGCTCGCCTCGATCGTTCCGCGGGAAGCCCGCCCGGCTCACCCTGGAGAGCGCAGGAGATGAAGAGCACCAGGCTTCGCGCGAGCGCATCGCTTCTCGGCTTCGCGGCGCTGCTCTGCGGCTGCACCGTGGGCCCGGACTTCCTCGTCCCGGAGGCGCCGAAGGAGACCGGCTATCGCGCGGAAGGCGAAGCCGCGACGGTCGGCGAGCAGCACCTCGATCTCGGCAAGCAGATCGCGGGCGACTGGTGGAGCCTTTATCATTCGGAGGAGCTCAGCGAGGTGGTGCGCCAGGCGATCGCCGGCAACCGCACCCTTGCCGCCGCCGAAGCGGCGCTCGCCCAGGCGCAGGAGGCCGTCGCCCAGGCAACGGGCGGGCTCTATCCGCAGCTCGATCTGAACGGCTCGGCGACCCGCTTGCGAAACCCTCCGCAGGCGCTCGGATTGCAGAGATTGCCGCCGGGATTTCCGGCTATCTTCAACCTCTTCTCGATCGGGCCGCGCGTCAGCTATCTGCTCGACATCTTCGGCGGGACGCGGCGCGGCATCGAGCAGGCGAGCGCGCTCGCCGAAGCGGCCGATCACGAGGTCGATGCCGCTTATCTCAGCCTCACCGGCAATGCGGTGAACCAGGCCCTTGCCGTCGCCTCGATCAACGCCCAGATCCGCACGGTCCAGGGCATCATCGCGGAAGACGAGACCAATTTGCGGCTGGTCAATGACGAGGTGAACGCAGGCGTCGCAACTCAGCTCGACATCGAGACCGCGCGAAGCCAGCTCGCCGCAGATCGCACGCTCCTGCCGCCGCTGCGCCAGCAATCGAGCGTGGCGCGCCATGCGCTCGCGATTCTCATCGGCAAGCCGCCGGTCGATTGGACGCCGCCGAAATTCGATCTCGCCGATTTCACCCTGCCGAACAATCTGCCGGTGAGCCTGCCCTCGACCCTGGTGCGGCAGCGGCCCGACATCCTCACCGCGGAGGCACAGCTGCACGCGGCGTCCGCCGCCATCGGCGTCGCCACGGCACAGCTCTATCCCAGCATCACGCTGTCCGCCGGCACCAACCAAGAGGCGACGACGGTCAGCCAGCTCTTCTGGGGCTCGAGCAACGCCTGGTCCATGGCCGCCGGCCTGACCGCGCCGATCTTCCATGGCGGCGAGCTCGAAGCGCAGCGCAGCGCCGCGGTCGATGCCTACGACGCGGCCATGGCGAAATACCAGGAGACGGTGCTGGACGCCTTCGACCAAGTGGCCGACGTCCTCGACGCACTGCAGCATGACGCCGAACTCATCGACGAGGAGCACCGCGCGCTCGAAGCCGCCGAGGCGTCGCTGCGCTTAACCCGTACGACCTATTCGATCGGCAATGTCGGCATCCTCCAGGTGGTCGATGCGCAGCGCCTGGTCGAGCAGGCGCGGCTCGGCTTTGTCCGCGCCCAGGCGCAGCGCCTCGTCGACACGGCGCAACTTTTTCTCGCCATGGGCGGCGGCTGGTGGGATTGGCAAGCGCACAACCCCGGCGCCGCCGCAACGCAGACCGCCCCCCAGCCGGTCTCGGTTCCCGCCCCGCCGAAGTGAGCGCCTCAATGGCGCCCGGCCGGCCCATGTGATAATGAGGCCGTATCGTCACGGCTGCGCCACGTGAGCGGCGGATGAAATTCGGCGTCTTCGATCACTTGGACTGGAGCGGCGCGCCGCGCGAGGCGCGGCCCTGACCGTCCATGGATTTGATCGTCGAGGTCAAGCGCCACGCTTATGATGATCTCGCGGTGCTCGAGGACATCGCGCTGCATCTGCGCGCCGGCGAGATCGTATCAGTGATCGGGCCGTCGGGCTGCGGCAAGTCGACCTTGCTCGGCATCGTCGGGGGAATCTTGAAAGCGACCGACGGACGGGTCTTCATGGAGGGCGAGCCGCCCGCCGATTGTCTCAATCCCTTGACATACATCTTCCAGGATTTCGCGCTGCTGCCGTGGCGCACGGTCGAGCAGAATGTCGCCCTGCCGCTCGAGCATCACGACTTGAGCGCCGCTGAGCGCCGGCGCCGCGTCGCCGATGCGCTGCAACGGACCAACCTCGCTGAATTCGCCGCGGCGCTGCCGAAGCAGCTTTCGGGCGGCATGCGCCAGCGCGTCGGCATCGCCCGCGCGCTCGTCGTGCGGCCGGCGGTGCTGCTGATGGACGAGCCCTTGTCGGCCTTGGACGCGCAGACCCGCGATCTCCTGATGGAGGATTTTTTGCGCCTGTGGCTGCGCGAGCGCATCGCCGCGCTCTATGTCACGCACAATCTTGCCGAGGCGCTCAAGCTCGCGGATCGGATCGTGGTGCTGTCGCGGCGCCCCGGGCGGGTCAAGGAGATCATGACGGTTCCGATGCCGCAGCGCGAGCGTGCCGGCAAGGCGGCGCAGGCCGAACTCGCGGAACTCGGCGACCGGCTATGGTCGCTGCTGCGCGACGAGGCGGAGCGCGCCGATCGGGAGGTGATCGATGGCTGAGATTTCGACAAGTGGAGCGAGAGCGCCGGCATTGCGGCGCGAGGTCGTCTTCCGCGGCGGCGGCTTTGCGCCCGAAGCGCGGCCGCTCTATTCCTGGGTGGCGTTCATCGCGCTCCTCGCGGTGTGGCAGGCCGCGATCTCCGTCGGCTGGCTCAACCCGCTGTTCCTGCCCTCGCCCGCGAGCATCCTCACGGCGCTCTGGCGCCTCTTCGCATCGGGCGAGATTTGGCAGCACCTCTCGGCATCGCTCATGCGGATCGGCTTGGGCTGGCTCATCGGCACCGCATTGGGCCTGCTCCTCGGCCTTGCGATGGGTCTGCTCTCCGCTTTCCGCGCGGTCGGCCTGCCCTTCGTTTCGGCGCTCTATCCCATTCCGAAGATCGCGCTGCTGCCGCTGCTCATCCTCTGGCTCGGCATCGGCGAGTCGCCGAAGGTCGCGACCATCGCCGCCGGCGTCATCTTTCCGACGATGATCGCGACCTTCAGCGGCGTCGATGCGGTGCCGCGCAATCTCATTCGCATGGCGCAGAGCTTCAACCTGCCGACCGCCGGGATCATCACGAAGATCGTCCTTCCCGCGGCCCTGCCGGGCATTCTCGCGGGCTTCCGCATTTCGATCGCGACCGCGCTGCTGCTGGTAGTCGCGGCCGAGATGATCGGGGCTCAGTTCGGCGTCGGCGCCTTCCTGCTGACCGCCGGCAATCTGATGCAGACCGACGATCTCATGGCCGGCGTGGTGATTCTCTCCGTGCTCGGCCTCGGCCTCGGCGCGATCCTTACGCTCGTCGAGCGGACCTTCCTGCGCTGGCGGTGACCATGCTCGGCCCGGCCGTCTCCGCTCAGGAGACCTGGCGCGTCCGTCCCGCCCAATAGGGCGCGCGCAGCGCCTTCTTGTCGATCTTGCCGTTGTGCATGCGCGGCAGATCCGCCATGAGGTCGATGCTGCGCGGCTTCTTGTAGCCGGCGAGCCGCGTGCGGCAATGCTCGATCAGCGCCGCGGGATCGGCGCTGAGGCCGGGCTTGAGCACGACGCAGGCCTTGACCGCCTCGCCCCATTCGCGGTCGGGAACCGCGATCACCGCCGCCTCGGCGACGGCGGGATGGGTGAGCAGCGCTTCCTCGACCTCGCGCGAATAGACGTTCTCGCCGCCGGTGACGATCATGTCCTTCTTGCGGTCGGCGACGAAGAGAAAGCCTTCGCTGTCGAAAAAGCCGCGGTCGCCGGAATCGAACCAGCCCTGCTTCACGACCTCGGTGGTGAGGGCCGTGTTGTTCCAATAGCCGGACATCACAGTCGATCCGCCGACCAAGATTTCTCCGATCTCCTCGACATCGCAATCCGTGCCGTCGTCGTGCACGACCCGCAGGGCCGCATTGAGGAAGGGCTGACCGGCCGAGGCGAGCCGGCGCGCCTCGGCTTCGCTGCCGTCTGGCAGGTGCTGATGCGGCAGGAGCAAGGTGCAGATCATCGCCTCGGTCATGCCATAGACCTGGCCGAAGATGTTGCCGAAGCGGGCGATCGCGCGGCGCAGCAGCGCCACCGACATCGGCGCCGAGGCGTAATGAACGAGCCGCAGCGAGGCGAGGTCGTAGCGCTCGACATCCGCCACATCGACCAAGCGCTGCACCATCACTGGCGCCAGATGCGCCGTCGTGATCCGCTCCGTCTCGATCGCGCGCAGGACCGCATCCGGGTGGAAGGCGCGGTAGAGAAAGACGGTCGCCCCTCTGATGGCCCAGGTCAGGTGCTCGATCTTGCCGCCGATGTGATAGAGCGGCATGACGATGAGCATGCGGTCGGTCGGCCGGCTGTCGCCTTCCGAGGCGATGTTCTGCACCGACGCGACGAGCGCTCGGTGGCTCAGCATCACGCCCTTGGGCCGGCCGGTCGTGCCGCTGGTGTAGATGAGATAGACGATGTCCTCCGGCGCGGCGCGGCGCGTGGGCCGGTGCGGCGCGGCATTGGCAAGAAGCTCCTCATAAACCAGCGCGTCGCCCGGCGGCCCGTCGACGGCGATGACGATCCTGAGCGCGGGCAGCGCCGCGACGAGCTTCTCGGCATGCTCGCGATACTGCTGCTCGAAGATGAGGACGGAAGGCTGGCAATCCTCGAGCACCGTGGCGATCTCGCGATAGGCGAGGCGGTAATTGACCGGCACGGCGATGAATCCCGCGAGTTCCGCAGCGCCGAAGGCTTCGAGCTCCTGATGGCAATTCTGCGTCAGGATGGCGATGCGCTCTTGTGCCTGGAGCCCGAGGCCGATGAGCGCGTTGGCGAGGCGGCAGGCGCGCTCGGCAAACTGGCGGTGGGTGAAGCGGCGGCCTTCGAAGACCAACGCCAGCTTGTCAGGAAAGTAGCGCGCGTTGCGCTCGATGATGTCGCCGACGATCATTCGCCGCCCCCGCCACGCCGTGCGAAACTATTTGCTGGCGACCATGGGACAGCCGCCTTCGGACATCGGCCGGAACGCCTGGTCCGGCGGCACCGTCGCGACCAGCTTGTAGTGGTCCCATGGACCCTTCGACTCCGCCGGCGACTTGACCTGGAATTGGTAGAAATTGTGGATCGCCCGACCGTCCGGGCGAACCGAGACATGGCCGAAGAGCGGGTCGTTGACCGGGGTCTTCTTCATCTCGTCGACGACGGTCTTGCCGGCGTCGCTCTTGGTGGCGGCGACGGCGCGCAGGTAATCCATGATCACGGAATAGACGCCGGCCTGCATCATCCCGGGCATGCGGTTGTGGCCGTCGAGCTTGGACCAGCGCTCGGCCCATTTGCGCGTCTGGTCGTAGAGGTCCCAATAGAAGGGCTCGGCGACGAACAGCCCTTGCGCCGCTTCGAGGCCGAGGGCGTGGACATCGCCGATGAGGGCGCTCAACCCGGCGATGACCTGGCCGGATTTGTCGAGCTGGAATTCATGCGCCTGCTTGATGCCGCGCAAGGTATCGTCGCCGCCATTGGCGAAGGCTACGACCTTCGCCTTCGAGGCCTGGGCTTGCAGGACAAAGGAGGCGAAATCCGCGGTGTTGAGCGGGTGCATCACGTCGCCGACGACCTTGCCGCCACTGGCCTCGACGATCGACCGGCTCGAGCTCTCGAGATCGTGGCCGAAGGTGTAGTCGGCGGTGATGAAGAACCAGGTGTCCTTGCCCGACTTCACCAGCGGGGCCGCGATCGCATTGGCGCTCGCCCAGGTATCGTAGGTCCACTGCACCGTGATGGGCGTGCAGGCCTTGCCGGTGAAGGCGGTGGAGCCGCCGGCCGAGAGCAGGATCGCCTTGTTGCGGGTCTTCGCCACCTCTTGCACGGCCAGCGCCACCGCGGAATTGCCGAGATCGGCAATGGCATCGACGCCCTTCTCGTCGAACCATTCGCGCGCGATCGAAGAGCCGACATCCGGCTTGTTGAGATGATCGGCCGAGATGATCTCGATGCGTGCTCCCGCGACCTTGTCGCCGAAATCCGCGGCCGCCATCTTCGCGGCGACGACGGAGCCCGGGCCGGTAGAGTCGGCAAAGACGCCGGACTGGTCGTTCAACACGCCGATGCGCACGACATTGTCGGAAATCTGCGCCTGCGCCGCATACGCGGCGAGCACCAGGATCCCTAAAGCGAGCGCCCCCGTCTTCGTCATCCGTCCCTCCCTTCGTTGCGGCCGAGAGCCTAACAGCATCCGCGGCCGAGGCAAAGGCTGCTATGCCGGGAAATCGCCGCCGATTATGATGGCGATGCACGCGACGGCGCCAGGGAGGATGAGAAGATGGATTTCGAATTGCCCGAGGAAATACGCCTGTTCAAGGACACGGTCCGCAAATTCGTCGATCGCGAGCTCATTCCGATCGAGATGACGGCGATGGACGGGCCGGACCTCAAGCCGGATGTCCGCGTTGCGCTCGAGGCCAAGGCGAAGGAGCTCGGGCTGTGGCTCCTGGACGTGCCGGAGGACTATGGCGGGCAAGGGTTGAAGCTCCTGGGCATGGCGGTCGTGTGGGAGGAGATCGCGCGCACCATCGCCTTGCCGCCGCGCGGGCCCGGGATCTTCGGTCCCGACGTGCGCCCCCTGCTGTTTCAGCTCAATCCCGCGCAGAAGGAGCGCTATCTCTTCCCGGTCATTCGCGGCGAGAAGAAGACTTGCTTCGCCCAGACCGAGCCCGATGCCGGGGCCGATCCCGGCGGCATGCGCACGACCGCAATCCGCCACGGCGATCATTACGTGATCAACGGCAGCAAGCGCTTCATCTCCTTCGCCGCCGACGCCGATTTCGTCCAATTGGTCGCCGCCACCGACCGCGCCAAGGGCTCCCGCGGCGGGCTCAGCGTCTTCCTCGTCGACAAGGACACGCCGGGCTTCAAGGTCACGCGCAAGACGCTCAAGATGATGGGCGACGTCACTTACGAGCTGGCCTTCGAAGATGCCAAGGTGCCGGTCGAGAACCGCGTCGGCGAGGAAGGCCAAGGCATGGCGCTCGCGCAGGGCTGGCTCGCCGCCGGGCGAACCTATCAGGCCTGCCGCGGCCTCGGCGTGGCGCAGCGCTGCATCGAACTGGCGGCGCGCTATGCCAAGCAGCGCGTGACCTTCGGCGCGCCGCTTTCCGAGCGTCAGGCGGTGCAGTTCATGATCGCCGACAGCTTCATGGAGCACAAGCTCGGCCAGACCAATGTCTACGAGACCGCGTGGAAGGCCGACCACGGCAAGCTCGCGCGGCACGACACCTACACGACCAAGGTGTTCTGCACCGAATTGGGCTTCCGCGCCGCCGACCGCTGCCTGCAGATCCACGGCGGCATCGGGCTCACCACCGAGCTGCCGATCCACAAAATGTGGAAGGATTCGCGCAGCTTCATGATCACCGAAGGCGCCGTGGAAGTGATGCGCATGGTGCTCGCGCGCGAGATCTTCCGGATGTATCAGTGAGCGGGCTCGGCCGTCCTCACGGCTTGATGATGGTGAGCAGGTCCTTCACGTCGGCCGCCGCCATCGCGTGCGGGACGTATTTGTAATCGAGCGCCTGCTTGAGGATGAGGTCGAGGCCTTCGATCTTGGTGAGTTCCATCTCCGCGCGTGGATAAAACTCCTTGAGCGCCTTCTCCGCTATCTCCTTCGAGGAGTGGTTCGCCTCGGCGAAGTAGTCGATCGCCTGCGGGCTCTTGTAGGCCCAGTCTATGGTTTTGGCGTAGGCGCGCATGAAGCGCTGCAGCACCGCCCGCTTCTGCTCCAAGGTGCTGGTGGCGACGATGTTGACGCGCACCGTTTCGCCGCGGATCGCCGGCACGTCGTTGCCGTGCGCGACGATGACGGTCTGGCCCGCGGTGAGTTCCTTGAGCCCGAAGGGCGCCGCGGCCCAGCCGACATCGATCTGGCTGGTCAGCACTTGCGTCAGCGTCGCCGGCATCCCGCCCGAAGCCAAGGTCTTGGCCGTGACGTGGTTGTGTTCCAAGAGCGCCAAAAGCACGAGATTGCTCGACGAGCCGTTCTCGGAGAAGCTGACCGTCTTGCCGGCGGCGTCCTTGAGGCTCTTGATGCCGCTCGACGCCTTGGCATACCAGTAGATTTCCGGCGCGCCCGTGGCGTTGGCGGAGATCACCCGCAGCGGCGCGCCTTTGGAATAGGCGCCGATGACGCCCAGAATGCCGGTGTCGATCGCGATATCAGCGCTGCCCGCGATCACCGCCTGGACGGTGGGCGCGCCGCCCTCGGTCCAGAAGATCTCGGTGTCGATGCCTTCCTGCTTGAAGAAGCCCTGGCGGGTGCCGTAATCGACCATCGCGGTGGTCCAGGCGCCTTTCTGGCCGATGGCGAATTTGAGCGTCTCGGCGTGGCCGGCGGACGAGGCGGCGAGCAGAATCGCCGCGGCGGCGCCAGCGATCTTGTAGGACATTTTTCCTCCCCTCGTGGCCGGGCTGATGCCGGCCGCCGCATGATATTTGCCGTCGGCCAACCATTCAAACATCATTTTGCCGCGCTGTGCCGGCGCAGCAGCGGCGCCGCGACCAGGCCGAGCAGGACGCAGGCCACGCCGAAGCAGAGAAAGAGCGAGCCCAGACCCGCCGCGGCGGTAATCGCGCCGCCGAGAACCGGGCCGACGCCTTGTCCGGTGAAATAGGAGGTGGCCATCAGCGCAATGGCAGACGCGCGCGCCGCCGGCGCAAGCTCGGTGCCCAGAGTCTGCAGTGTATTGTGTAGCATGTAGAAGCCGAAGCCGGTCAGGACGAAGAGGCCGGCGAGCGCGATCCAAGGGATCGGCAGCGCCATCGCCATCAACGAGGCGCCGGCCAAGAGGCCGCCCAGCCGCATCATGTTCCACTGTCCGAGCGCAGCCACGACGCTGCGGACGACGACGCCGTAGGCCATGCCGCCGACGGCGAAGCCGGCGATGACGATGCCGCCTTCGCGCGCACCGGCGGCGCCATGCGCCAGCACCATCGCGGCGACGAAGGGGAAAAGGCCGAGAACGACCGCACCTTCCGTCAGAAACATCGCGTAGAGCAAAAGCGCCATCGGATTCGCCAACACCATGCTGTAGCCGCGAACCGCGCCGCGAAAGGAGAGAGGCGAGCGCTTCTCGAAGCTGCCATCGAGGAATAGCGTCGTTGCCAGCCCGGCAAGCCCGACCACCACGGCGGCAAGGGCGAAGACGCCGCGCCAGCCGACGATCTCGACCAGCATGCCGGCAGCGGCGGCGCCGAAGACTTGGCCAAAGATCGCGGCGATCAGGTAGCGCGCGATCGCGACCTGTCGGCCGACCAAGGCGACGCGGTCGCCCAGGAGCGCCAGCGACATCGGTGTCAGCCCGCCGGCAAAGGCGCCGCCCACCACGCGGGCCGCGAGCACCATGCCATAGCCGGAGGCAAGCGCCGTGACCGCCAGGCTCGCCGCGACCACAAACAGCGAAAGGCGGATCATCGGCACTCGCCCGAATGCATCGCCCGCGGGACCGAGCGCGATCTGCATGATCGCGTAGGGAAAGCTGTAGGCGGAGGAGAGCAGCGCCACGGTATGGAGCGTCACCTCAAGATCCGCGGCCATGGTCGGCAGCATAGGGTCGGCCGCGCGCCAGGAGATCGAGCTGGCAAAACCGGAAAGGCAAAGAACGAGCAGGAATCTCACCGGGTCCCCGATGCGACGCAGTTGTGTGGGCCGACGCGGTGCTCAGTCGATGACGGCGATGCCCTGAACTTCGACCAGCATGCCCGGCTGGGCGAGGCCGGCCACCGTGATGAGCGCGCTGGCCGGGAAATTGTCGCCGAAGATCTCGCGGCGGATCTCGGTGAAGCGCGTGCCGAGCCGGGCATCGGTGATGAAGACCGTCATCGTCACCATGTCCGCGAGCCTTCCCCCTGCCTCGTTCAAGGTCTTGCCGAGACGGGCGAAGGTCTCGCGCACCTGGCCGTCGAAATCGCCGGCGAGCGGTTTGCCGCGCGAATCCTCGAGCACGGTCTGGCCGGCGAGCCAGACAATCCGCCCGCCCATTGTCACCACCGCCGGCGAATAGGCCCGCCCCTGCGCCGCGTCGCGCTTCACATAGTGCCGCTGGTGGTTCTTTGCCGTGTCAGCCATCGTCTCTCCTCCCGTGGATGCGGGGATCATCCTTTGACCGCCGCATGGGAGCAAGACTAAGCTCGCCGACAAGCCTGACCCAGGGGGAAGCGCGAGCCCGCTCATGAAACTTCAGCTCAGTCTCGGCATTACTTCGAATCCGCGGACCTGGCCCATTCTCGATGGAAGGGTGACGCCCGCCGGGATCGACCTCGTGCCCACCGAGCTGCAGGCCTCGGAGCTGTTCTGGCGTCAGCTCAAATACGCCGAATTCGACGTCTCGGAGATGTCGGTCTCTTCATTGCTGATCGCGACCGCCAAGGGCGACACGCGATGGGTCGGGCTGCCGGTCTTCACCACCCGCTTCTTCTTTCACACCTGGGCTCTGGTTAGGCGCGACGCCGGCATCGCTTCGCCGGTTGATCTGAAGGGCCGGCGCGTCGGCGTCCCGGAATACCAGCAGACCGCGGCGCTCTGGACGCGCGGCGTGCTGCAGCACGAATTCGGCGTCGCGCCCAAGGACATGGAATTCTGGATGGAGCGCCGGCTCGAGGTCAGTCATGGCAGCGCGACCGGCTTCGTCCCGCCGCCCGGCGTCACGCTCCACTACATTCCGCCGGAGAAGAACATCGGTTCGATGATGCTGGCGGGCGAGCTGGAGGCGACGCTGCTCTACCTCGCCAGCCCCAATCTCGTCGACCGCAGCACCGCCGATCTCTGGCACCATCCCGATATCGCGCCGCTGTTCCCCGACACCGTGGCGGAGGGAGTTCGCTTCTACCGCAAGACCGGCCTCTTTCCGATCAACCACGGCATGGTGATCAAGCGCGAGATCGCCGAGAAGCATCCCTGGACGGTCCTCAACGTGCTGAAGGCCTTCGAGCAGGCCAACGAGGTCGCCAACCGCGAGCGCGTCGAACAGGCGAAGTATCACATCGACGCCGGCTTGTTGCCGCGCGAGGCCGAAGCGGCGCTGGCGACGCCGATCCTGCGGCACGGCATCAAGGCCAACCGGAAGGTGCTGGAGACCTTGGCGCAGTATTCGCACGAGCAGGGTCTGACGCCGCGGCAGATGCGATTGGACGAGGTCTTCGCCGCCGCCACGATGGAGCAATGAGAGCGATGTCGCGACACTTCGCTTATGGCGCGGTGCTCGCCGCGCTGTGGCTCTTCGCCTGCGCCGCCAGCAGCGCGGAACCGCTCAAGATCCGCGCCGGCTGGGCCAATACGCCCGCCGCGCTCACGCCGATCATCTTCGCCGACAAGGATTTGCTCAAGCATTACGGCCTGAGCTACACGCTCGAGCCGCTGCGCTTCGCCGGCACGTCGCCGCAGATCACTGCGCTCGCCGCCGGCGACCTCGATGTCGCGACGCTCGCCTACTCCTCGCTCGGCGCCGCCGTCGAGAACGCCGGGATGGAGGATCTGCGCATCATCGGCGACGGCTTCCAGGACGGCGTCGCCGACTATTACACCAGCGAGTATCTGGTGCTGAAGGACGGCCCGATCCGGGCGGTCGAGGACCTCAAGGGCAAGATACTGGTCTCGAATGCCATCGGCGGCGCGGTCGATATGGGCATCCGCCAGATGCTGCGCCTGCACCATCTCGAGGACAGGCACGACTATTCCATCATCGAGGCGAACTTCCCGACGATGCTGCCGATGCTCGAAGAGCACAAGGCCGATCTCATCGGCAGCGTGCCGCCCTTCGCCAATATCGCCAAGGCGCGCGGCGATGTGCGCGTGCTGTTCACGCTCAAGGACGCGTTCGGCACGACCGACATGATCTTCCAGGTGGCGCGCCAGAGCTTCATCGCGAAAAACCGCGCCGCACTCGTCGATTTCTCCGAGGACTGGCTCCGCGCGCTCACATGGTATATCGATCCCGCCAATCACGACGCCGCGGTCCGCATCGTCTCGGATTACACCAAGCTCAAGCCCGCGGTCTTCGCCCCATGGCTCTTCACCAAGAACGATTACTACCGCGACCCGATGGCGCGGCCCAATCTCTTGGCGCTACAGCAAAACATCGCGACGCAGCAGAAGCTCGGCTTCCTCAAGCGCGACATGGACGTGCAAAAATACGCCGACCTCTCGCTCCTCGACGACGCCGCCAAGCGGCTGCACTGAAGCTGCGGCGCATCCCGATGTAATGTCAGCGTCCCGCGCGACCGCGGCGGGCAAGATAGGCGAATTCCTGCTGGTAGCGGCCCTCATACGCCTGGCGCTTCTTCTTGGCGATCGCCTCTTCGCGGTCGGTGACCGCCTTGGCCCCGCCGCAGGATTCGACCAGCAACTGAATCTTGCAGGCTTTCTCGAGATGGACGGCGAGGAAGACCGCCTCTTCGAGCGAGCGGCCGACGGTGACGATCCCGTGGTTGCGCAGCAGCATCGCGTCGTGCTTGGCAAGGGTGCGCGCGACCGCCCTGCCGAGTTGCTGATTGACGATGAGATCGGTGGTCTCCGCGAACACCGGCAAACCGTCGGCGAAGTAGACGCCGTCATGGCTCACCGACTGCAGCGGCCGGCCGAGCGCGCCGAAGGCTACCGCATAGGGCGCGTGGGTATGCACCACGGCCTGGACCTCGGGCCGGGCGCGCATGACCTCGGTGTGGATGAAGACCTCGGCGTGCCTGGGCATATGGCCCGCGACCTTCTCGCCCTCGATGTCGATGGTGATGATGGCATCGCGGGTCATCTCCTCGAGGCCGATCGACGCCGGCTTCATCAGCATGCGCGTCGGGTCCTCGGGGAGCCGCACCGTCACGTGGCCGAGAATATAATCGCCCTGGCCTTCGCTTTCGAGAATGCGTCCGGCGTGAGCGAGCTTGTCCCTCAATTCGGGGTTCATCGGGTTTTCCTCTTGCGTGGGGTCGGGCTTATTGCGCGACCTCGTCGCGCAGCAGGCTCAATCTACGATAGAGCTCGCGATCGGTGAAGAAGAAGAGATGCGCGCGCGACCCGGTGGCGCGGTGGCTCGCCCAGGTCCAGTGCGGCACGGTGAAGACGTCGTGCTTGCGCCAATTGAAGGTCTTGTCGCCGACGCTCGAGCGCCCTTCGCCGTCGACGACGACGCAGATCGCGTTGCAAGTGGTGCGGTAGGGCACCGTCTGTGCATCGCCCTCCAGGCGGAAGACGCCGCAGTCGATGGTCGGCATCACGGCGCCGCCGGTCTGGGGATTGACGTAACGCAGCACCTTCGCTCCATCCGGACGCTGCGGCAGCGCGTCGAGAGCGGCGAGCGTCGCTCGCCAGGGATAGTGGAACTGCGGCGAATGGGCCGGCGCCTCGGCCGGCATTTCCGCAGAGGCGAGCCCGGTTTCCGCCCAGCGCCAGGGCGCGACCGGGCTCATCGCCGCCGCGATCGCGCCTTCGGGCGGATGCGGCTCGAAGAACATCACGTCGAGGCTGCGCCGCGCCAACGGCACGTCGAGCCCGTCGAACCAGATGACGCGCTTCTTGCTGTCGTTGACGTGCCAATGCCAGGTCCAGGCCGGCGTCAGGATGAAATCGCCCTCGTGCATCGCGCAGGCCGTGCCGTCGACGAAGGTGGTGCCGCCCTCGGCCTGCATCACGAAGCGGATTGCGGCCGCGGAGTGGCGGTGCGCCGGCGCGCGGTCGCCGGGCTCGAGAACCTGAATCCCGCCAATCAGATTGGTCGTCGTCGCCGCCTCGCCGCCGAAGGCAGGGTTGGTCATCAGCAGCACGCGGCGCTCCGCATCATCCATGGCGACCTCGCGGGCGGCGCGGTCGACGAGCGGCGCGGTCTGCGACCACGGCCACAGGAAGGGCGGATCGACCGGCTGCGGCTCGCGCGTGTTGAGGCTGCGGTAGCGGTCCCACAGCGGCTGCATGTTGGCGCGCTGGACGGCCTCGGCCAATCCTTCCGTGACGATCGCTGCGACCTGGCTCGACATCCTGTTCTCCTTGAAGGCGTGTGCAATCTACCGCAATCCGCGGTCAGCGGCGAGCCGTCTCGGGCGGGCTTTGCCCGTACGCGAGCGCTCGCCCGCCCATTGTGCCGCCGCGATGTTGCGAAAACCTTGCTGAAGGAATCCTTGACGCGCCTAGCCAGCCCCGGCGCCTTTGTGCCATCTTGGCCCGAGACCCGTCGAGTTTGAGGAGAATTCCCGTGATCGAGCCGCTCAATGCCGCGGATCTCGCCGCGCTCGCCGCCTTGGATACGCCGACGATCTGCAATGCGCTCGAATTGGTGATGCCGGAGCGCCGGGCGCTGGGCTTCAACCGCCGGCCCCTGCTCGCGCCCTTTCCGAGCCTGAAGCCGGTCATCGGCTATGCCCGCACCGTCACCATCCGCGCGCGCGAGCCGCATCCCCGCAGCAAGGCCGAGGCGCGCGCCAATCGCCTCGCCTATTACGCCTATATCGCGGGCGCGCCGCGGCCCAGCCTCTGCCTGATGCAGGACAGCGACGGGCCGGACGCCGGCTTCGGCGCCTTCTGGGGCGAGGTGCAATCCAATGTGCACCGGGCATTGGGCTGCATCGGCGTCGTCACCGACGGGGCGATCCGCGACATCGACGCTTGGGCGAGCGGCTTCATGGCGCTGGCGGGCTCGATCATGCCTTCGCACGCCCATGTCGACATCGTCGATTTCGGCCAGACCGTGAGCGTCGCCGGCATGATGGTCTCGTCCGATGATCTGGTCCACGCCGACCGCCATGGGGCGGTGGTGATCCCGCGCGCGGCGGTGGGCAAGCTGCCGGAGGTGGCTGCCCTGCTGGCCCGGCGGGAGAAGGTGCTGCTCGATGCCTGCAAGTCGCCGAATTTCGGCATCGAGGATTTGCGGCAGGCCTTCGCCCGATCAGACGAAATTCATTGACGGGAAGCGCTGGCGCGCCGGGACAGGGCGATCTCGCTCCGGGCCTCGTGCGCGCTCTGCCAGAACGGCCGCCGCGCTTCATGCCAGACGGTGGCGGGATCGACGCCGAGGTCGCGGAGTGCCAGCTCGGCCATCCGCGCCAGAGCGGCCCGGTCGCGGGCGCGCTTGCGCCAGATGCGGACGACCTCGCAGACCGCCTCGATCAGCATGGTGCTGCGGGCGGTCCAATCCGCTGGTGCCTGGGCGGCGAAGCCCGATGCGAAAGTCCGGCCGGTGCGGCAATCGGCGATGCTCATGTTACCCTCTTCGGCGAGGGGTCGCGGGGTGCGACCATCTGCAGCTCATAAAAGCAGACTTTTCGCCAATTGCTTGTGAACTGGCTCACAGCTCGGAGGCGCGCACGGACCGGGTGCAAAGCCTCGGGGCGCGCGCTAGACTGGCCGGACGGCAGGGGGGCGGGGCGATGCCGGAAAGACCCGATCCGATTGCCGCTGCACGGGAAATCCTGAAGCGGCATAGCATCTTCGGCAGCCTGACAGTGGCCGAGCTCGACCAGCTCCTGGCGCATGCCCGGATCGAGACCTATCGCGCCAAGCGGCCAATCTTTCTCAAGGGATCGCCAGGGCGCGGCCTGCTGACCGTGCTCAAGGGACGGGTCCGGATCAGCTGCGTCGGGCCCGACGGCAGCGTGGTCCTGCTCGCGGATATGGGCGAGGGCGAGGTCTTCGGCGAGATCGCGCTGCTCGACGGCAAGGACCGCACCGCCGACGCCACGGCGCTCGCCGATTGCGAGCTATTGGCTGTCGACCGGCGCGATTTCGTGCCCTTCCTCAAGGCCAATCCCGATGTGGCGCTGCGCCTCTTGGTGGTGCTGTGCGACCGCTTGCGCCGCACGACCGAGCAGTACGAGGACGTGATCTTCCTCGAAGGACCGGCGCGCCTCGCCAAGAAGCTGCTGCAATTGGGCGAGGCTTACCGTCAGCGCACCGCGCTCGGCACCAGGCCCGGCCTCAAAGTGTCGCAGCGCGACCTCGGCAACATGATCGGGCTGTCGCGCGAGAGCATCAATAAGCAGCTCTCGGCCTGGCATCGCAGCGGCACGATCCGGGTCGGACGCACCGGCATCGTCATCCTCGATGACGCGGCGCTGCGCGCCTATGCCGAGGGCGATTGAGGCCAGCGCCTGGCGGGATCGCCTAATCCCGCAGATTCTCCGTAACCTTGTCGAGCCATGCGGGATCCGATTTCAGCGTGCGCAGCTCGGCGAGCGCCTGGGTCTTGGTCTGCGTCCAGGCCTCGATGACGCGGATGTCGTCGCCGTCTTTGGGCTGACAAGAGACTTCGAGCCGAATGCCGTTCGGATCGAAGAAATAGATCGAATAGGTACCAGCGCCGACATTGATCGGTCCGAGATAGTCGATCCCGCGCGCCTCCAAGCGCTGGCGAATCACCGTGGCGGTCGCGGCGGTCGCGGCGAAGGCCACGTGTTGCATCGCGGCGATGGCATTGCGGTCGCCCTTGGGCATGGCGCCCTTGGGGATCTCGAAGAAGGCGAGCAGGCTGTCATTGCCGATGTCGAAGAAATAGTGCCGGAGATTCTCCCAGGGCGGATTGCCGCGGTTGTTGGGGCCGGTGCCGATGCCGGGCTCGACGCGCAGCGCATGGACCATCGGCAAGCCCAGGACGTTGGTATAGAAATCGATCGTCAGCGCCATGTCGTCGGTATTGAGGGCGAGATGATGGACGCCGCGCAGCCGCGCCTCTTGGCCTTGCTTCTGCTCGGGCGCGCGTTCGAGCGATGGCGCGGTCGGCATGTTCCCTCCTCATCCGGATGGCGCCGGCGCAGGACCGGCACCAATCCAATATATGCGCCGTGGAATGCGACTGCCAGAGAGGCGCCCGATCTCCGCCTCAGCCGTCCTGCAGCTTGCGCCTGAAATCGCTCTTCCAGGCATCGAAGGTGGCGAAGCTCGGATTGCCGACAAAGCGCGCTTCGGTCGCGCGCCGGATCTCCTCGTCAGAGCGCTCGAGCGCCAAGGGCTCGACGATCGGCTGATGAACGTAATACGGTCCGTCGACGAAGAACTCGAGCCGGTTGCCCTCGGGATCGTGGCAATAGACCGACCAGGCGAGGCAATGATCGACGAGATTGATTTCCTTCACCGCGGCGTCCTTGAGCCGGCGGTGAATGCACCGGAGATCTTCGAGATTCGCCACCCGGAAGGAAATCTGATTGATCGTTGTCTCGTCGGAAAGGCGCTTCTCCTGGAGGACGATTTGATGATGCTCATGCGCCTCGCGCGACAGGAAGACCATGGGCTGGCCGCGGGCGACGCCGCGGTCCGTCACGGCAAAGCCGAGCACGTCCCGATAGAATCTCTCCATGCGCGGCAAATCCTTCACCACGATGCCGACATGGCTCATGGTGAATTTGGGCATCTCGCTCATCGCTATCCCCTGGCAGGCGAAGCATCATGGTAACCGTCGCGATGTATGCCGGCAAATGCGGCCGCGTCCGGTCAGAGCCGCGCCCGGCGCATGCGCAGCGCGTTGGCGACCACGCTGACCGAGCTGAAGCTCATGGCCGCGCTCGCGATCATCGGATTGAGCAGCACTCCCCACAAGGGGTAGAGGACTCCGGCCGCCACCGGGATGGCGACGGCGTTGAAGACGAAGGCGAAGAAGAGATTCTGCCGGATGTTGCGCATGGTGGCGCGGCTGAGGCGGCGGGCGCGCAGGATTGCCGAGAGATCGCCCTTGACCAGGGTCACGCCGGCGCTCTCGAGCGCGACATCGGCGCCGGTGCCCATGGCGATGCCGACATCTGCCGCGGCCAGCGCCGGCGCGTCGTTGATGCCGTCTCCCGCCATCGCCACGCGCCGCCCGCCGGTCTGCAGGCCGCGGATCGTCGCGGCCTTTTGTTCGGGCAGCACCTCGGCGATAACCTCAGTTATGCCGAGTTCGCGCGCCACCGCCATGGCGGTGCTCCGGCTGTCGCCGGTGAGCATGACGATGGCGAGCCCTTCCTCGCGCAGCGCCGCGATCGCTTGGGCGGCCGCGGGCTTGATCGGATCGGCAACCGCAAGAATCCCCGCGGCGCGGCCGTCGATGGCGACGAACATCGCCGTCTTCGCTTCCTCGTGCAGCGCCTCGGCCCTACGGAGCAGATCGCCCGCCGCGATGCCGAGGCGATCGAGCAAGGCGCGGTTGCCGACGGCGACCCGATGCCCCTCGACGATGCCGGTGACGCCGCGGCCGATTTCGGCGGAAAATGATTCAACTTGCGCCAACGGCAGGGCGCGGGCAGCGGCCTCGTCGGCGATCGCCGCGGCCAAGGGGTGTTCGCTGTTACGCTCGATGCTCGCGGCCAAGCGCAGCAGCTCCTCCTCGGAAAATCCCGAAGCCGCGACGATTTCGGCCAAGCGCGGCCGGCCCTCGGTCAGCGTTCCCGTCTTGTCGATGACGAGCGCGCCGATTTCGGCGAGAAGCTGCAAGGCCTGCGCGTCGCGGACCAACACCCCGGCGCGCGCGCCGCGGCCCGTGGCGACCATGATCGACATCGGCGTGGCGAGGCCAAGTGCACAGGGACAGGCGATGAGCAGCACCGCCACTGCATTGACCAGCGCATAGGCCATTGCCGGCGGTGGGCCGAGGAACGACCAGGCGGAAAAAGTGGCGATGGCGGCCAGGACGACGCCGGGCACGAACAAGGATGAGACTCGGTCGGCGAGACTCTGGATGGGCGCGCGGCTGCGTTGCGCCTTGGCCACGAGAGCGACGATCTGGGCGAGCAGGGTCTCGCTGCCGACACGCTCGGCGCGCATCACGAAGGCGCCGGTGCGATTGAGCGTGGCGCCAGTGACTTTGTCCCCCGCCGCCTTCTCGACGGGGATGGGCTCGCCCGTGATCATGGATTCATCGACGGCGCTGCTGCCCTCGATGACGACGCCGTCGACCGGGATCTTCTCGCCCGGCCGCACGCGCAGCCGGTCGCCGGGCGCTATGCGCTCCAACGGCACATCCTCCTCGCCGCCCGCTTGACGCAGACGGCGGGCCGTCTTCGGCGCCAGATCGAGCAAGGCGCGGATCGCGCTGCCGGTTCGCGCGCGCGCGCGCAGCTCCAGCATCTGGCCGAGCAGCACCAGAGTGACGATCACCGCCGACGCCTCGAAATAGACCGCGACGCTGCCGTCATGGGCGCGGAAGGAGGGCGGGAAGGCGTCGGGAAGGAGCGCCGCCGCGAGGCTGTAGCCATAGGCGATGCCGGTCCCGATGCCGATCAGCGTGAACATGTTGAGGCTGCGGTTGACCAGCGACGCCCAGGCGCGGACGAAAAACGGCGCGCCGCCCCACAACACGACCGGCGTGGCCAGGGCGGCTTGAACCCAGACGAGGGTGCGTTCGCTCACGATCCCGCCGAGGATGCCTTCGGCGCCATGCCCCGCCATGGCGAGCGCCATCAGCGGCACGGTCAAGGCCAAGCTCGCCCAGAATCGCCGAGTCATGTCGGCAAGCTCGGGATTCGCCGCTTGCTGCGCCGTGGGCGTCACCGGCTCGAGCGCCATGCCGCAGAGCGGACAGGCGCCGGGCTCGGCCCGCCGCACCTCCGGATGCATCGGACAGGTCCAGACGATTCCGGATTCCGCCGGCGCCTTGGGCGACGCGGACATCGCCGTCGAATGGCTCGGTGCCGCCGAGGCGGGCGCCAAATACTTCTCCGGCTCGGCCTTGAACTTCTCGAGGCAGGATCGGCCGCAGAAATAATACCTCGTGCCCGCATGCTCGACGCTGCCGGCAGCCTTCGCCGGATCGACCCGCATGCCGCAGACCGGATCGGTCGCGACGGCGTGTTGCGGTGCCGCCGGCCTTTCCTTCTCGTCCTGGCGTTCGGCGGCCGCGTTAGGCGTTCCGGCGTCGATGCTCATCAAATCCTCAACTTCCTCGCCGCTTCGCCCATCTCAGCTTGAACCCATTGGGCAACACGCGCCGCCTTGCCTTGACCTGGATCAAGGCCACGCATCGCGCCTCTTGCCTGGGATTTAGATGGGTGTTGCGGCAGGCGGATGCACGCTTGCAATCGTGCGGCCGTCGGCGGCCGCGTTCCGCCGCCGATCCCGGCGCGATCGGCGGCGCGATCGGCGGCGGCGGGGGCGCGGTCAGGCGCCTGCGGGCTGGCGCACGTCCTTGTAGGTCGCGAGGATCTTGTCGGTGAGCTGGCCGTCCACCTTGACGACTTCCTTGATATAGATGTTCTCGATCACGTTGTGGGTAACGGGGTCGAAACTGAACGGCCCGCGCGGCGCGGTGAATTTGACGCTGGCCATGGCCTTCAGCAGTTTGTCCTTGTCGGTTGAGCCTAGGGTCGCGTTGAGCGTCTCGGCGATGACGCGCGCGCCGACATAGCCGTAATCCGAATAGAAGGACGGCGCCTCGCCGAATTTGGCCTTGTAGTCGGCGCGGAATTTGCGGTTCTCCGGCGTGTCCAGTGATTCCGCGTACATGTTGGTGGCGATGCCGCCGATCGCCGCATCGCCCTCGCTCGGCAGATTGTCGGATTCGAAGATGGCGTAGCCGGACATCTTGCACTTGGCCTTCAGACCCATCTCGCTGAACTGCTTGGTGAAGCGCGCGGCATCGGGGCCGGGGAAGAACTCAAAGGCGATGCGCGGCCCCATCGAGGCGATGTCGGTGAGATAGGGGCTGTAGTCGACGGTATTGAGCGGCGTGTAGATCTCCTTCGAGATCTTGCCGCCGTTTTTGGCGAAGGCCTCCTTGAAGACGCGCATCACGTCGTGCCCGCCGGTATAGTCGGAGGCGATGATGAGCGCCTCTTGCGCGACGTGCTCGGCGACCCACTTGGCGATCGGCGCAATCGTCTGCGAGGTCGCGGCCGAGCTGCGGAAAAGATAGGGCAGGCGCTTGCCGGTGATCGCATCCGTCCCGGCGCCCGAGCAGAGGAAGAAGGTGTTGGTGCTCTGGACGTAGTTGAGCAGCGCCATCATCACGTTGCTGGCCTGCACGCCGGTGCAGAGCGCGACCTTGTCGCCTTCGACGAGCTTGCGGATCTTCTGCAGCCCGATTTGCGGATTGAACTCGTCGTCCTCCTTGATGAGCTCGATTCTGCGGCCGCCCGCCTGCCAGCCGACCTGGTCGAAATAGAGGGTCATGCCCTTGAAATTGTCGTTGCCGAGCTTGGCCAAGGTGGTGAAGGTGTTGATGAGGCCGATCTTGATCGGCTCGTCTTGCGCCAGGCTCGCCCGTGTGCCGAGTGCCGCCGGCAAGAGTGCGCCGGCGGCGATGCCGCTCAGAACGCGCCGCCGCGACGGGCGGTTTGCGGTGCTACGCTTCTCCATGTGGTCTCTCCCTTGCATGTGTCGTTCTCCGCGGGCGTTGGCTAGAGGACAGGCTCATGGCCGGCGCCGCTCCATCACAAAATTTCCATAGGCATCGACCCCGAGCTGCCAGCCGGGATCGACGACATAGGCGGTGTCGGGCGCCTCGACCACGGCGGGGCCGGCGATGACCTGCCCCGGCCCCAGCGCCAGGCTGTCGAAGATCGGCGTCGCGGCTTCCTCGCCGCGGCGCCAGTGTATCGCGCGCTCGCCCTTGGCGCGCGGCGTTTCGCTCGCACCCGGCTGCGGATTCGGCACCCAATGCGGCACCTCGCATTCGGCGACGAGGTCGAGCCGCTCGATCATGGCGACGTCTGCGGGCAAGGCGGCGATGCCGTCGCCCGTGGCGGGGATCGCCAGCATGCGCGCGCCGCCCGCGCCTTGCAGGCGCAACGCGGCCTCGAGACGAATCGGAGCCTCGCCCAAGCCCTCTCCAGCCATGTCGCGCGCGGCCTGCTCGCGGAAGCGCGCGAGCGCCGCAGTCATTTCGGCGACCTCGCCCGCGGGCAGCGCCAAGGTCCGCGAATAGCTGTGCCGGACATTGGTCGTGCTGCTGCCGAAGGCGCTGAAGACCGAGCCGAAGGGAAAGGCGACGATCTTGGGGATGCCGAGCAATGACGCGACGGCGCAAGCATGAAGCGGCCCGCAGCCCCCGAAGGAGAAGAGCGCGACCTCGGCTGCACTCCACCCACCGAGACGCTGGCGGATCTCCTCGGCGATGAGCGCGTTGACGGCATCGCGGATCTGCCAAGCGGCAGCCTCGACGCTCACGCCCAGCCCGCGCGCGACGCGCCGTTCGGTGACGCGCCGCGCCGCCGCCGCATCGAGCCGCATCTTGCCGCCGAGAAAATAATCGGGGTCGAGCAGGCCAAGCAGCAGATCGGCATCGGTCACCGTCGGCTCCATCCCGCCCTTGCCATAGCAAGCCGGTCCCGGCGCCGCGCCGGCGCTTTCGGGGCCGACGCGCAGCCGGCCGTTCTCGATTCGCGCAATGCTGCCGCCGCCGGCGCCGATCGCTTCGATCTCGATCATGGGCATGGCGACTTCGGCGCCGTCGATGCGGGAGGTGGCGCTCAGCGGCACGGCGCCGTCGCGGATCACCGCGACATCGAGGCTGGTGCCGCCCATATCGGTGGTGACGATGTCCTTGAGGCCCAAGAGCCCGGCCATGGTGACGGCGCCGCGGACCGCGACGGCCGGCCCCGAATGCAGGGTGTTGAGCGCCACCGTCTTGGCGACGCGGGCGTTGCCGCCATTGGCGTGGACGACGAGCAGCGGCCGCGCAAAGCCAGCGGCGCGCAGCTCGTCCTCGGCGCGATAGAGCCGCCGCGCCATCTCGCCATGGACATAGGCGTTGAGCACCGCCGAATTGGTCCGAGCGTGGTCGTCCAGGACATGCACGACTTCGGTGCCGATCTGCAACGGAACCGAGCGCAGGTAATGGACGGGATAGCGCTCGCGAATGAGGGCGCGCGCCCGCTGTTCATTGGCGGGATTGCGCCAGGCATTGCGAAAGCTCACGACCACCATGCGCGCGCCGTCCTGGACGAGATGCCGCACCGCCGCGAGCAGTTCCTCGCTTTCCACGGCGCGGCTGAGCCGGCCGCGCTCGTCCACCGCCTCCGGCACGCCCCGCACCATGTCCGGCGCGATGTAGCGGCCGAGGATCTTGGCCTCGCCCTCGCCATAGAGCGTGCGTTCGAATCCCGACGTCACGATGAGACCGAGCCGCGGTCCGGCGCGCTGCACCAGTAGGTTGGTGCCGATCGTCGTCGACACCCGTGCCACCGCGCAGCGCCGCAGGAAGCCCTCGAGCGGCATGCCGAACGCCGCGCTGCCGGCGCGCACGCAGCTCATGAAGCCCTCGGTGATGTCGTGCGGCGTCGTCAGCACCTTGCGCGTGCGGATCTCGTCGCCGCCGCTGAAGAAGCCGTCGGTGAAGGTGCCGCCGATATCGATGTCGATGGTGTACATGCTCTAGCCCTGCACCTGCCGCGCCACCGCGACGACATCCTCGGGCGCCGTCTCGGGCGGAATATCCCAAGCCGACAGGACGAGCCGGCCGCTTCCCTTCTCCCAGCCTGCAAGGCATTCGTCGGGCGTGCGCTCGCCGATCGGCAGGGTGACGATCGCGCCCGCTCCCGACCTGGCAATCCGCACGCCCAATTCGTGTATTCGCTTAATGAATGCCGGACCGGGCCGGTGGCGCGGCAGCAGAAGGACGGGAATACCGTAATAAGCCGCGAGATTGAGGAGCGGCGCGAGCGTCTCGCAATGCACGACCGTCTCGGGCCCGAGCGGCGCCTCCTCGGCGAGCAGCAGCGCGCTGACCTTGGCCTCGCAATAAGCCTTCGCCATAGCCAGAGGAATTTGGCTCGCATGCTTGAATGCGAGACGACGACTGAGCGTTGCGGGACCAGTCAGATAGCCCAGAACGAGATCGTCATTGCCGGCCTCGTCCGCGAGACGGCGCGCGAGGTCGAGGGCGACGCTCAGCGGCGGGCGCTTGAGAATTGCTTCGGGCGGAACGCCATCGGCTCCGGCGCTGGCGCTCTCGAGCGCGGGATCGAACCAGTTGATGGTGCCGTCGGCGCCAAAGAGCTTCTGCGCCGAGCGCAGGGCGAACGCGGCGAGAGCGGGGTCGGCGGCGAACTCTTCGGGCGCCACTTGCTCCAGCCGCTGCGCCAAGCGGAAGCTCAGCGGCAGAAATAGATCGCGCCCGGCGCGGCGCAGCAGCGCATCGAGGCGCGCCGCCATCACGCCTCCCGCTCGAGCCAGCCGACGCCCCATTCATCGGGCCGGTAGCGCCAGCCGGGCGGCGTGACGATGACGGTGTCTTCGGCCTCGATGATCGCCGGGCCGGCGATGGCGTGCCCCGGTCCGAGCGCGTCGCGCCAATAGACCGGCGTCTCGACCATCCCGTGCTCGGGGCCCCAATAGGCGGCGCGCCGCCCGCGCTCGGTTGTCTCTGCGGGCGCGCACGCCGCGCCGCGCCGCAACTGGTATTTCTCGACCGGCCCGATGGCGTTGAGCCGCATCTCCACCACCTCGATGCCGGCCTCGGGAAAGCAGGCGCCCTTGCCGTATTTGCCGGCATAGGTGTCGTTGAAGAGATTGCAGATCGTCTTGAGGTCGCTGGCGTCGCGCAGCTCGAGCCGCGGCACGGTGATGGGCAGCGTCTGGCGCTGCTGCGCATAGCAGAGGTCGAGTTCGAGCTGGAGGTGCAGGCCGGCCAAATCGAAGCCTTCCTCCTCCATGTCGCGCCGGCCGAGCGCCAAGAGCGCCGCGACCGCCTCGTTGAAGCGCGGAATATTGGCCGCGCTGTAATCCGCCGCCTTGAAATCGTAGAGGTTGATGTTGATGCTCTTCTCGTAGGTCTGGACGACATCCATGGCGAGCGTGCTGAAGGCGCCAAACACGCTCGAGAATGGAAAGGTGGCGATGCGCCGCACATCCGTGCCCTCGGCATAGCCCACGGCATGGACGGGCCCGGCGCCGCCGAGCGCGAAGAGCACGAAGTCGCGCGGGTCCTGGCCGGAAATGAGCGCGCAGATGCGGTACATCTCCTGGCCCATGATGCCGTCGATGAGGCGCTTCATGCGCCAGGCCGCCTCGATCACGGGAATCCCCAGCGGCGCCGCGACATGCGTGGCGATCGCCGCCTCGGCGCGCGCGCGCATGAGCTTCATCGTGCCGCCGAGGAATTTGTCGGGATCGAGATAGCCCAGCACGACATCGGCATCGGTCACGGTCGGCCGCTCGCCGCCGCGGTTGTAGCAGGCAGGGCCGGGATTGGAGCCGGCGCTTTCGGGGCCGACGGCAAGGCGGCCCTCGCTCACCTGCGCGATCGAGCCGCCGCCCGCGCCCACCGACCAATGCGCGACATAGGGGATCTGCACGCGAAAGCGGTCGATCACCGGATCGTATTCGTAAACCCGCTCGCGTCCCTCGACGACGATCCCGACATCGAAGCTGGTGCCGCCCATGTCCGAGACGATGACGTTCTTGACGCCGATGCTGCGGGCGATGTGATCGGCGCCGATCACAGTCGAGGCCGGGCTGCTGCCGAGGAGATGCAGCGCCTGGGTTCGCGACAGCGAGGAAAGCCCGCCCGTGTTCTTGGCAACGAAGACCGGCCGACGATAGCCCACCTCGCGCAGATCGTCGGATAGACGGAGCAGATGGTCCTCCGTCACCTCGCGCAGATAGGCGTCGAGGATGACCGTCATCGAGCGCCGATACTCGCCGATCTTGGGCGAAATCTCGTGCGAGAGATAGATCGGCATGTGGCCGAGGCAAGTCTCGGGATACTGCTCGGCGATGAGCGCGGCGATGCGCTGCTCGTGCACGGGATTGACGAAGGCGTTGAGGAGCACGACGACGAAGCCGCGCACGCCCTGATCGACCAAGTACTGGATCTTCCGCCGCACCTCCTCGTCGCGCAGCGTCATGAAGACGCGGCCGAGATTGTCGATCCGTTCCTGCACGCCGACGATGAGATTGCGGGGGATGACCAGTTCGGGCCGCTGCGCCCGGCCGCGGTCGTAGCGCTTCGCCGGCTCGAGCCCATCCGCCCAGTTGCGCGCCCGTCCGACCGGGACGGTGTGCTCGAAGCCCTTGGTGGTGATGAGGCCGAGTTTGGTGCCTTTGCGCTCGATGAGGGCGTTGGTGCCGACGGTGGTCGAATAGGCGATCGCCTCGGCCTGACGCAGCGCATCCTCGAGCGCAATCCCGGCGCGCCCGGCGGCGGCGCGGGTCGCGTTCATGACGCCGATTTTAAGATCGTAGTGCGTGGTATCGGCCTTGCCGCGATGAATCTCGCCGTCGCCGATATAAACGACGTCGGTGAAGGTCCCGCCGATGTCGATGCCGATGCGCGCGCTCATTCCGCCGTGCCCTGGTATTTGCGCTTCAGGGCTTCGAGGTCGAGCTCGATGTCCCAGGTCAGCGGATGACCGGGCGGCAGGTACTCGTTCTCGACCATCACGGCACAGTTGGGGCAATAGAACTCGACGATGCGGATCCATTCGGGGTCGAAGGAGAAATTGAAGTCCTTGTTCGATCCAACCGGCGCGTGGATCTCGTGCGGATCGCGCTCGCAGACCAGGCAGCCCTCCTTATAGGAGCGCTGCGCGCTGCCCAGCACATGGCCGCAGCGATTGCAGCGCCACATCTCGCTGTCGAGATCGATGTCGAGATATTCCGTGATCTGCACGCGCATGGGAATGTCCCTCGACAATCAGTCGTAGAGGCCCCAGAAGGGCTTGCGGTAATGGGGCACGCGCGGCTCGGGATAGGCACCATAGAATTTGGTGATCCGCTCGGGCGGACGCCGGTCGAGCCAGGCGGCGATGAATTCGGCGAAGGGCTTGCCGCGGGCGAGGCGCTCGCGCCGCATCGCCGCGCGGCGGTCCGCCGTCGCCGCCTCGTCGACCAATCCCGTCGCAGCGTCGATCACCACACCATAGACGCGATGCGCGACCTCGGCGGTGATCATATCGTCGGCGATGTCGCGGGCGACGAGAGCGGGATCGCGCTCGAGCACGTCGCCGTAGCCGCCGCCGCCGCCCAAGCCGTACATCATGAGATCGCCCTCGCGCCGCTTCTCCGTGGTCTGGCCCGAGGCCTCGATGCGATAGGTGCCCTTGAGCGTCTGGTCGCGAATGAGATCGTAATTGTCGAGGTCGATGTCTTCGCCGCGCTCGATGCGCTCGAGCAGATCAGTGTCCTGGACGATGATGCGCGGATTGGGCGGACCCATGTACCCGGCCATGAGGCCGGGATTGTGGCTCAATTTGTCGGCGGCGCCCCAGCTGCTGAGGAAGCAGCCGCCTTCGCCATAGGGCGTCGAGATCTCGCAATAGCAGGCGCCGCCGCGGTATTTGCCGAAGCCGTGGTAGTTCTTCTCGAGCCGGCGCGCGAGGACGAAATGCGGCAACCGCCGGTCCATGTCCTCGACCTCGCCCGCATCGGTGAGCGGCCCCCAGAAGAAGCCGATGGCGCTCTCGCCATCGCCGTCGAAGCGGCCGCCTTGGCCCGAGGAATTGCAGGTGCCCGTGATGTTCGCCGTGGGATAGCCGAGCCGGTTCTCGCCGGCGAAAACAAAGACGTTCTGGTTACGCGAATGCGGCGCCTGCACCGCTTCGCGATAGGGGCTGGCGAAGAGCGCCTTCGAGCCGATGACGTGGAGGCCGTTGGCGACGAGCGCGGCGATGCCGGTGCCGAGCCCGTGCGCGAGCTCGTCGCGCGCATTGACGATGGACGGCCCCTCGATCAGGTATTTGACCGGCTGCAAGAGTCCGGCGTTGGGCGGCAGGCCGCGGAAGAAATAGGAGAAGAGATAGACCGCCGACGCCGCCCGCGTCAGGTGCCAGGTCGAATGCATGGGGTTGATGCCGTTCTCGGGCGAGGCGCCTTGGACGAGAACGGTAAGCTCGTCGCCCTCCTTGATGAGCGTGATCGGGACGCGGGTGAGGCTCAAGCCGCCGCCGATCTCGTCGTCGTTGAACATGACGGCGCGGAAGACCCCGTCATTGAGCTGGCGGATGCGGGCGCGGGCCGCTTCCTCGCTGCGCACGAGCATCAGGCGCATGCCGCCGACGACGCTCTCGATGCCGCGCCGCTCGATCTCGCGGATGAGGCGTTTGTGCATCTGCACCATGGTGGCGAGGCGCGAGCGCAGATCGGAGATGAAGACGAAAGGCGTGCGCACCGAGCCCGCCAACATGTCGAGCACGTCCTGATGCAGCAGGAAGTTGCGGCCGATGCGCATCATCGGCACGTGCAGGCCCTCTTCGTAGCGGCTCTTGGCCTTGGCGTTGAAGCCGCCCGGCACCGGCGAGCCGGTGTCGCCCTGGTGGCCGCCGCAGGTCACCCAAGCCACCAGCTCGCCCTGCCAGAACACCGGCATGGCCGTGAACATGTCGTAGGTGTGGACGCCGCCGCCCAATTCGTCGTTGAAGAAGAAGATGTCGCCGTCGACCAGTCCGACAGAGGGGTCGTGGCGGTAATATTTGTTGGCGTATTTGAGCTGGGCGTTGTTGAGCATGGTGTGGAAGTAGATGCCGGTCGCCACCGCCGCCGGATCCCCCGAGGCGGTGAAGATGCCGCAATTCATGTCGCCCACCATGATCGCCTCGCTGATCGAGAGCGCCATGTAGACGTCGCGGGCTTCCTCGATGATGGTGGTGAGCTTGTGCGTCAGCAGCTCGGCATCGACATCGCCGAGCTTCGCCATGCCGCGCGCCTCGATCTCGGTGATGGGCTCGAGGCCGTGGCTGATGAGTTCGGGATCGCAACCCGGCCGCTTGCCATAGGCGTCGCGCTCATAGACGAGCCCGTCGAACAGCCGGACGTGCGTGGCGAAGAGTCCTCCCATGGCGCAACCCCTGGCTCGGCACGATGGCGCGGCGCGGTCTTGCGTGCATGATTCCCTCATCAATTGACGTTGTCAATTGACGCGGTTAGCCTCGCGGCATGAGCGATCTTCCCTACCGCTTCGGCTTCCGTTTCAACCGCATCGCCGCCGCGCTCGAGGACCGGGCCAACCGCACGATCCGCCGGCACGGGCTGCGCGTCCAGGGCGTCCGGGTTTTGCTGTGGCTGCTGCATGACGACGGTCAGCGCTTCTCGGAACTGGCGACGCGCACCAGCCTCGATCCCTCGGCGCTCTCGCACATCCTGCGGCGGCTGGCGCGCAAGGGATGGATCGCACGCGATCGGGTGGACAGCGACAACCGCGCCGTGACCGTGCGGCTCACCCCAGCCGGACGCCGACTTGCCAAGGCGCTCACCCCCGCCTTCCTCGGCCTCGACGAGGCGCTGGCGCACGACCTCACCGCGAAGGAGCGCAATCAGCTCGAGCGCCTGCTCGACCGGGTCTACCGCAACCTCCTCATCGCCGAGGCCGAAGAGGCGCGGCTCGAGCGAACGGAAGCGCGCGCAGCGCTCTGACACGCGCCGCGATGCGACCGGTCAGGAATTGGCCCGGGCCGCTCAGGCGGCCAGCGGCGGCGCGGTTCCCTTGACCTGGATGCGGTATCCCGATCGGACGTTCGGCCAATAGTCCCAGATCGCCAGATGCTGCGTGCAGCGGTTGTCCCAGAAGGCGATCGAATCCTTGGTCCAGCGGAAACGCACCTGCCAGTGCGGCTGGGCGCAATGATTGTAAAGGAACTCGAGAATTGCGGCGCTCTCCTCATGCGGCAGCTCGTTGATGTGGTCGGTGAAGCCGCGGTTGACGTAGATCAGCTTGCGCCCGGTCTCGGGATGCCGGGCGATGACCGGATGGATTGCGGTCGGATATTTCGTGGTCGCGCCCTTGTCGAAGGCGAGCGCGCCGTCATGAGTCGCGGTCAGCCCTTCGAGGAATTTCTGCAACCGCGGCGACAGCTCCTCATACGCTGCGTACATGCTGGCGAAGAGCGTATCGCCGCCGCCCTTGGGCGGCACGATACGCTGGTGCAGGATGCTGGCCATCGGCGGAATGGCGGCGCAGGACTGGTCGGTGTGCCAGACCTCGCCGGAGACGCGCTTCGAGTTCTCGTCGAAATGCTGACGCCTGACCTCAGGATGTCCGTCGATGATCTGCGACGCGGTTCCGTCGCCGCCGACATGGACGTGCAGCTCGCCGAAATGGCGGGCGAAATCCCGGTGCGCGTCCAGATCGATCGGCTGGTCGCGGAAGAAGATGACCTGATACTCCAGCAGCGCGTCATGGACCTCCTGGACTTCGCGGTTGCTGAGCGGCCTGGTCAGGTCGATGTCGCCGATCTCCGCCCCGATGCAAGGGCTGAGCGGGGTCACGCTGATGGTGTCGTAAGGCATGAGCCGTCTCCTCGGTCCGCCCCTTGCGATTGTGCGACGCGCCCGATCACCGCGGCACGTCGCCTTGGACGGTGGTGCGGTGCATGTGCCGGCGCAGCTCGGGTGGGCAACCATGCGCCAAGTGGATGACGCAGCGATTGTCCCAGAACACCAAATCGTGGTCCTCCCAGCGGTGCCGATAGATGAAGCGCGGCTCGGTGCTGTGCCGGAACAGATACTCCAGCAGCTCGCGGCTTTCGCTCTCGGGCAGGTCGAGAATCCGCGAGGTGAAGCCCTCGTTGACGAACAACGCCTTGCGCCCGGTCTCGGAATGCGTGCGCACGACCGGATGCGACACTTCCTGCACTTCCTCTTTCTGCGTCTCGCTCAGCGGCGGGCGCCAGGCCGAGCCTTGGATGAGGTCGTAGGTCTTGCGGTAGGAATGAATCGCGCGCTTGTCCGCGAGGCGCCGCTTGATCTCGGGCGGTAGCGCCTCGTAGGCCGCATACATGCTGGCGAAGGAGGTATCGCCGCCTTCGGCCGGCAGTTCCTGGGCGTGCAGCAGGGAGCCGAGGCTGGGCTCGGCGACATAGGACAGGTCGGAATGCCAGTAGCGCCCGGCATCGCCGAGCCCGATCGGCTTGCCGTCCTCGATCACGTTGGAGACCAGCAGGATCTCGGGATGGTCCGGCATGAGGAACTGCCGCAAGACATGGATTTGCAGCGGGCCGAAGCGCCGGCTGAAGGCGATGTGCTGTTCCGGCGTCAGGTGCCGGCGGCGAAACACCAGAACCCCGTCGCTGTCGAGAAAGGCCTGGCGGATTGCGGCGAAGGTCGCATCGTCGAGCGGACACGACAGGTCGAGATCGCGAATCTCGGCGCCGAGCGGCGCGGCAAAGCGAGCGTAGCGGAAGGGTGCCGTCCTCGTCCCGGTCATCGTCGTCATGGTCGCGTCCGTCCCGTGCTGCGTCCCCGGCCGCCTGGGTTCAATCATACTCGATCATTTCGGTCTTCTGACCCGTCGATCCCAGGCCGGCCGGCCTGCCTCCTTGGGTCGAGGGTGCGCCGTTCCGGGGCCGGGGGCAAGGGCGTATGAAAACAGGGCGTTTGCCTTGCGATGCCCGTGGAATGCTATACTTGGCGAGGTACGGGGCAGCGCCGGGCGCATAGCGGCGCGCCGCCAGAGACAGGGAGGGAAGGAATGAAAACGCTTTGCCTGATTGCGGCGGCCGCGATCATCGCCGCGGCGCCAGCCTTGGCCGCCGACGAGGACACGCTCACCATCGGCATGACGATGTCGCAAACCGGCGCCCTCAATGTCGATTCGCTTGCCCTGCAACGCGGCGCCGAGATGTGGCGCGACGAGGTCAACGACGCCGGCGGGATCAAGGCGGGCGACAAGCACTACAAGGTGCGCTTCGTCACCTATGACGACCAGTCCCAGGGCGGCCGCGTCCAGCAGCTCTATACCCGCCTCATCGTCCAGGACCACGCGCAATTCCTCTTCAGCCCCTATTCCTCGGGGCTGACGGCGACCGCCGCGGTGATCAGCGAACAGTATGGCAAGATCATGGTGATCACCGGGGGCGCCGAGCCCAAGACCTACGAGCTCGGCAACAAGTATCTCTTCCAGGTCATCACCTCGGCCGACCATTACCTCTCGGGAGCGGTGGCGGCGCTCAAGGCGCTCAATCCGAAGCCGCGCATAGCCATGGTCTATTCGGACGATCCCTTCTCCAAGGCGGTGCTGTCCGCGACCAAAGCCGAGGCGACAGAGGACGGATACGACATCGTGCTCGACGAATCCTATGCCCCCAGCACCACCGATTTCAGCCCGGTCATCAACAAGATCATCTCGTCGGGGGCCGATGCCTTCATGGGCGGCGGGCATTACCCCGACGGCGCCACGCTGGCGCGCCAGCTCTACGACCAGAAGGCAAATCTGAAATGGGTGTCGATCCTGGTGGCGCCCGATAGCCCGCAATTCATGACGCTCGGGCCGGCGGCGGTCGGCATCACCGTGCCCTCGCAATGGGAGCCGCAGGTCAGCTACAAGCCGCAATTCGGTCCGACGGCCGAGCAATTCGCCAAGGCCTTCGAGGCGAAGTTCAAAATCGAATCGGATTATCACGCAGCCTCGGGCTATAGCGGCGGCGCAATCCTGCAACATGCCATCGAGCAAGCCGGCTCGATCGACCCGGAAAAGGTCGCCGCGGCGCTCAATGCGATCGACGTCACGACCTTCTTCGGCCATGTCAAGTTCGCCACCGACGCCAAGCATCATGGGCTGCAAATCGCCCATGAGATGGTGCTGGCGCAGTGGCAAATGAAGAACGGCCAGCTCGAAAGGGAAGTGATTTGGCCGATGGCGGCGGCGACCGCCAAGGCCTTGTATCCGCTGCACTAGGCGGGTTGCGCGGGAGGCTGCGGCGCTGCCGCCGAGCCTCCCAGCGCGATCCCATCTTCCATGCTGGGCATTTTCGCTTCGATCGTCGACGGCGTGCTGGTCGGCTCGGTCTATGGGCTCGCCGCCATGGGGCTGACCCTGATCTGGGGCGTCATGGACGTGATCAACCTGACCCATGGCGCCGCGATCGTCGCGGGCATGTTCGGACTCTATCTCCTGACCAACGCGCTCGGCCTGCCACCCTATGCCGCATTGCCGCCCGTTCTGGTGGCGGGCTTCGCCGTCGGCGTGCTGCTTTACTGGATCGCGGTGCACCGGATGATCGGCCGCCCGCCGCTGATGAGCCTGCTGTCGACCTTCGCCGTCAATCTGGTGCTGATCGGCCTCGGCACCGCGGTCTGGGGCACCGTGCTGTTCAATGTCGCGGTGACGCTGCCGAGCGTGAGTTGGGGGCGCTACACCTTTCCGGGCACGCATATCCTCGCCGCGGTGCTGACCGCGGCGATCGCGGGGATTCTGTATCTCTTCCTCTATCGCACGCGGCTCGGCAAAGCGGTGCGCGCCGTGGCGGGCAATCGCGAGGCCGCCGAGCTGGTCGGCATTCCCACGACGCGCGTCCTGTCGCTCGCCTTCGGCCTCGGCGTGGCGCTGGCGGGGGTTTCGGGCATGCTGATCGGAACCCTCTTCCCGTTCACCGTGCTCTCGGGCGATGCCTATCAGCTCAAGAGCTTCGTGGTAACGGTCCTGGGCGGGCTCGGCAATCCGACGGGAGCGCTGTTGGGCGGCATTGCGCTCGGCCTCGTTGAAGGGCTGGCGACGCCGTTCATGCCGGTGAGCTGGACCCTAGTGATCGAATTTGCGCTGTTCGTGGTGGTGCTGATCGCATTCCCCGCCGGCATTTTCGCGTTCCGGCGGTCGTGACATGCGGCGAGATTCGCCTCGCTGCCCGGCGATGAGCCCGCGCTGATGCTCCGCCGCCCGTTCTTTTGGGTCATCGCCCTCGTCATCGCGGTGTTCGCGCTCGCGCCGATTCTGGCCGGCGATGTCGAGCTGCGCGAGAGCCTGCTGCTCGCCGCCGTCTATATCACGCTCGCAAGCAACCTCAATCTCATGCTGGGTTATGCCGGCTACGTCAATTTCGGCAGCATCGTCTTCTTCGGGCTGGGCGGCTACATCTGCGTTTATCTGATGGGCGCGCAAGGCTGGCCGCTGGCCGCGGCGGCGCTTGCGGCGGGCGTCGGCGTGAGCCTCGCGGCGTTTCTTTTCGGCCTCGGCATCCTGCGCCTGCGCGGTGCGTTCTTCGCGCTCTCGACCATCGGCGTCAACGAGGCGATTCAGGCCTTCGTCTCGAATTTCGATCCGTGGGGCGGGTCGGCGGGGCTGTATCTCTCGACCGAGTTGTTCCAGCCGCTGGGCGGCCCCATGCAGGCGCTGTGGATCGTCTATTTCCTGCTCGTCGCCGTGATGGGGCTGTCGCTCTATTTGAGCTATGCCATCAAGGCCTCGAAATTCGGCCTCGGGCTCCTCGCCATCGGGCAGAACGAGAACGCGGCCGCGGTGTTGGGCGTGCCGACCTGGCGCTACAAGGCGCTCGTCTACAGCGCGTCCGCCTTCCTGCCGGCGATCGCCGGCGGGCTCTATTTCTTCAAGAGCGCGTTCATTCAGCCGGCGGATGCGTTCGATCTGTCGCTGTCGACCGAGGCGATCGTGATCGCGATGCTGGGCGGGCAAGGCACGATCACCGGCCCGGCGCTCGGCGCCTATCTCTACGAAGAGCTGCGCGGCTGGCTGCTCACCTCGGAGACGTTCTCGAATTTCCAACTGGTCATCGCCGGGGCGCTCCTGCTGGTCATCGTGCTGTTCGCGCCGGGCGGGCTCATGGGCTGGATCTACGGACGCTGGCCGCGGCTGCGGAAAGTGCTGGAATGACCGCGCTCCTCGAGATCCGAGGCCTGAGCAAGAGCTTTGGCGGCGTGCGGGCGGTGGACGGTTTGAGCTTCGCGCTCGATACCGGCGAGATCGTCGGCCTCATCGGACCCAATGGCGCCGGCAAATCGACGCTCTTCAATCTCATCAACGGGGTGTTCGCGCCGGATGCGGGCCGGGTGACGTTCCACGGCATCGACATCACCGGGGCCGCGCCCGACCGCGTGGCGCGCCATGGGCTCGCCCGCACGCACCAGATCGTGCAGCCGCTCCTCGACATGACCGTGCTCGAGAACTGCACGGTCGGCGCTTGCTTCGGTCGCGAGAACCTGCCGCTCGGGCGCGCGCGCGAGGCAGCGCGCGAAACCGCAGTGCTCGTCGGACTCGAGGACCGGCTCGACCAGCGCGCCGCGCAACTCACCATCGCCGGCAAGAAGCGCCTCGAACTCGCGCGCGCGCTCTCCGCGCGGCCGGTCCTTCTGCTGCTCGACGAGGTGCTGGCCGGCCTCAACCCGACCGAGATCGACCACATGGTCGGAGTCATCCACCGCATCCGCGAGCGCGGCGTCAGCATCCTGATCATCGAGCATCTGATGCGCGCGATCATGAGCCTGTCGGATCGGATCATCGTGCTCAACTCGGGGCAAAAGCTGGCGGAAGGCACGCCCATCGAGGTCGCCAACGATCCGGCGGTGATCGAGGCCTATCTCGGCGACCCCGCGCTCGCCGAGCAGTTGCACAGGCGGGCCTAGGATGGGCGACGCGCTCCTCGAGGTCACCGCGCTCGAGGCCGGCTACGGCGAGGTCCAGATTCTCTGGGGCATCGCGCTCGCCTGCCCGCGCAACCGGCTCACCACCGTGGTCGGCGCCAACGGCGCCGGCAAGACCACGACGCTCAAGGCAATCGTCGGCAGCATCCCGCCCTGGGCCGGCCGGGTGGTCTTCGACGGCGAGGATGTGACGCGGCTGGCGGCCCACGCCAAGGCGGCGCGCGGCCTCGTTCTGGTCCCCGAAGGCCGGCAGCTCTTCGGCGCCATGACCGTCGAGGAGAATCTGGAGATGGGCGCATTCTCGAAGCGGGCCGCACGCCAATTCGCCGATCGCCTCGAGCGCGTCTTCACCCTGTTTCCGCGCCTTTGCGAACGGCGGCGGCAGAAGGCCGGCACCTTGTCCGGCGGCGAGCAGCAGATGTTGGCGATCGGGCGCGGCCTGATGTCCGATCCGGTGATCCTGATCATCGACGAGCTCTCGCTCGGGCTGGCGCCCGTGGTCGTCCATCAGCTGTTCGGGACGCTCAAGGCGCTCAAGGACGAAGGGCTGACGATCCTGCTGGTCGAGCAGAACATCCATTTGGCCTTTGCGGTGAGCGATCACGCCTACATCATCGCCGAGGGCCGCGTGTTCACCGACGGTCCGCCGGACGCGCTCGCCGCCATGCCGGAAGTCCGGCAGGCCTATCTGGGGCTCTGATCGGACCCCCGTATTCGTTACAGGTGACAACCTCTTCCGGTAGCATAAATTGCTTGCGGCGGCCTTATGAGTGGAGCGAGATGTTGGTTCGTCTCATTACGATGGATGGAGGTGGCCGGAATTTCTTGAAAATCCGGTCCGGTGGCGTCGCGCGAGCGACCCTTCCACCGGTCGTTGGCGCGGCGGCGTAGTCGTGGCTGATCAATGGACACCAGCCCAGCTGGATCGGATCGCGAAGGCGCTTCAGCTTACCGGCTATAATGAAGCTGGGGCGTTTGTCGCGCTTGCGGCAGGTTCCGTCCGCACCGTCTCCACGCTCAAATCTTGTCGAAAGCGTGATATCCGGAATTCCTCCCGACCGACCGACGCGATGACCTATACCTCCCGATCCCTGGCCATCGTGGTGCCCTTCCCATCGCGGCGCGGGATCGATCGCAAATGAGAGCGAAGATTCCGGATCGGCGTCGCACTACCCGCCGAGCACCAGACGCACGAGGTCGACCGCATTCTTGGCGCCGAGTTTTTGCATGATGTTCACGCGGTGAAATTCGACGGTGCGCGGGCTGATGCCGAGCGTCCGTCCGATTTCTTTGCTCGATTCTCCCCTGATGATTTGCGCCAAAACGACACGTTCCCGCTGCGTCAACGATTCCTGGCCTGGGACCCGCTTCGACAGAATGTCGAGCGCACCGCTCAGCCGCTTGATTTCCAGCTTGGCCTGCTTGAGTTCGGGAGTTTCCAGAAACTCCCATTTGCCGTTTCGCCTCACCAAGCAAAATTGATGGGCACGCGCCACGTCCAAAATGTCCACGGACCGGCTCGCCTGGAGCGAGTAGGTGCACATCACGATCATTCTCTGGTCAGCGAGAGCGCGATCGAGTTCATGCTCGTAGTCGCAAAACTCCTTCCAATGGTTCGTCTCTATCCAGAACGCGTTGCCGCTGACCCTCATCCCCTCGTAGCCCTTCATTAGCGCGCCGCTGAGTTTTTCGCTCCAGCCGCCGGTAATCCTCTTCAGATCGAATTGATCGTCTTTGAGATACCAGGCGCGACCCTGAAGTATCTCGATGTGCCCGGCCGCCAGATGCTGGTCGAAGTCCGGACTGGCGCGACGTAAGCAATTCTTTGCATCTTCCTCCGTTATCGGGTCGGAGACGGCCCAGACGCAGAATTCGTTGCAGTCCAGTCCGGCCTCGAAATAACCGACGTGAAGGTCGAGCAGGTCCTCTTTGGTCTCGTAGAACACACAAAAATGTGCGCCCCAGGGCATGTCGCCGGTGAAGCGGATTCCGGTTTTCCGCAACGCAGAATCGGGGGTGTGAGCCTCGGCAGATTGGGTTTCCGATCCTCGCGGGGACGAGACCGTAGCGCTGCGGTTCCGAATTACGTTGGCGCGGGTCATGAAGACCTCCGGAAATCGAGACCTGCGAATGAGTATGCGAACCCGCTGGCGCGGCCGAGCCCCCGGATTGCGATGGTGGCCGCAATGTCCTTGATCCCGTCCTTCCTGAGAGGCGCATTCCCATTTTTGGCCTACGCCATTTGTCGCTTCTGGAGCGTGTGCCCGGCGGAGTTGCCTTTTCTCTTTCGAGGCCGGCAAAAGCGCCATACGCCGACGGCTGTGTGCGGCACACATGATCAGACACCCAATCAGGGTAGTTTACAAGCCCCCCTTATACCAAGTCTAAAAGGCGACACGCGCGGGAGATTCCGTCGAAGCGGGGTGCCTCCGGCATCCAGGGCAAGCGGTCCGGCCAGCATTGATTTGGATCATGGCCGGCGCATCCATCCGAATGCCATGAATCTTCCTCATGAATCTTGCTTCCGCTCCACAAGCGAGGCCCCGATTCCCTAGCTCCCTCATCGGCCTGATTTGCTGGCGCCAGAGGCGCGCTCGTGCCGCGCCTGCCTGAAGCGGCGGGAAAAAGAGGCCCGGATATGGAAATTTCCAGCGGAGGTCACGGTGTGCAGGCTGAACTATCGCGCCGCTCGTTTCTTCGCGGCTCTGCGCTGACAACCGCCGGAGCGACCATGATCGACGCTGCATCGGCAATCATCGGGCGGGCGGAAGGGGCCGAAAGCGGCGGCCCCGCGGTCTCCGGGCCGGAACCGGTTCCGATCACGCTCAAGGTCAATGGCGTCACGCGGACGCTTCAAATCGAGCCGCGGACGACCCTGGCCGAGGCCTTGCGCGGCCGGCTTGGCCTAACGGGCACGAAGATCGCGTGCAATCGCGGCGCCTGTTCGGCTTGCACCGTCTGGCTCGACGGCATGACCGTCTGCTCCTGCATGATTTTGGCGATCGAGGTCGGCGCGCGCAACGTCACGACGATCGAGGGGCTCGCGCGCGGCGACGCGCTTCACCCGGTGCAAGCCGCCTTCATCGCGCACGACGCTATGCAATGCGGCTTCTGCACGCCGGGGATGGTGATGAGCAGCGCGGCGCTCTTGGAGCGCATGCCCGACCCGACGGCGGAAGACGTGAAGACGGCGATCAGCGGTCATATCTGCCGCTGCGGCACCTATCCGCATGTCGTCGCCGCGACGCTGGCCGCAGCTAAGGCGCGAAAGGCCTGATCATGGCGGCCGACGGAACGACACGCACTGAGAGATTCCCTTCCGGCATTGCGAGCGTCGGCCTCGGCGAGGTGGAGCGGCAGGTCCCGCTCGACGAGCCGCCGCCGCTGCCCGCCAATGCCTTGCTCGCCGTGATCGGCAAGCCGGTGCCGCGCCAGAATGGCCGGGCCAAGGTCACCGGCGCGACCCGCTTCACGGTGGACATCGCTCTCCCCGGCATGCTGCACGGCCGCATCCTGCGCTCGCCCCTGCCCCATGCGCAGCTCCGCGCCATCGACGCCAGCGCGGCCCTCGGTCATCCCGGCGTTCGAGCGGTCATTGTTGTCGCCCGGCCGGAGGATCCGGCGGCCTCGGTGGTGCGTTACATCGGCGCGCCCGTGGCCGCGATCGCCGCCGTTTCGATGGCCGCCGCCAGAGAGGCGCTGCGCCTCATTCGCGTCGACTACATGCCGCTGCCCTTTGTCGCCGACATGGACGCAGCGCGCGCGCCGAGCGCGCCGCTGGTCTATGACAGCGCTTCGGCGCCGGCGGGCCACCCCTCGGGTTATCCCGCGGCAGCCGGTCTGCCGCTCAACGGCAACGTGCGCGGTCCCGCCACCGGCAGACGTGGCGATGTGGCGCAAGGCTTCGCCCAGGGCGATGTCGTCATCGAGGGCGAATACCGCACCCAGGTCCAGACCCATTGCTGCATGGAGCCGCATGCAATCGTCGCGGATTGGCGTGCTGACGGGCTGACGGTCCACATGTCCACCCAGTTCACCGCCGGCGTGCGACATGAGTTGGCGGAGACGTTCGGCCTGCCGTTGAGCCGCGTGCGCGTGATCGTCGATGGCATGGGCGGCGGCTTCGGCTCCAAATCGACGCTCGGCAATTACGGCCGCATCGCGGTCGCCCTGTCGCGCCAGGCGCAGGCGCCGGTGCGAATCATGCTCGATCGCGAAGAAGAGCAGATGGATGCCGGCAATCGCCCAGGAACCTGGCAGCGCTTGCGCATCGGCGCGCGGCGCGACGGGTCGCTGACGGCGATCTCGCTCGCGAGCTACGGCACTGCCGGCGTCGCCGTCGGAGCCGGCGTCGGCACTGTGGCCGAGGCGATGTATGCCTGTCCCAACTTCGAAGCCGCGCAGCACGACGTGTTCATCAATGCGGGGCCGGGCTGCGCGATGCGCGCGCCCGGCAATGTGCCTGGCGCCTTCGGGCTCGAGCAGGCGATCGACGAGCTGGCCGAGCGGCTCTCCCTCGATCCGCTTGTATTGCGCGACCGCATCGACCCGAGTCCAGTGCGGCGCGAAGAACGGCGCATCGGCGCCGAGCGGATTGGCTGGCAGCGGCGGCATGCGCCCGGCGCCGATCCCGGCCCGGTGAAGCGCGGACTCGGCGTCGCGCAATCGCTCTGGGGCGCCAATGTCCAGATCAACTCTGCCTGCGAGGTGCGCGTGATGCGCGACGGCTCAGTCGAAGTGCTGTCGAGCGTGCAGGATATCGGGACCGGCATCGGAACGGTGCTGGCTCAGACCGTTGCCGAGGTCTTCGGCCTCCGTCCGGAAGAGATCACCATACGCATCGGCGATACCGAATTTCCGGCCGGACCGCCCTCCTATGGCAGCCGGACGACCGCCTCCATCACGCCGCCGGCCCGCACGGCCGCTTGGCGCGTTCTCCAACTGCTCTTTCGCGAGGCGGCGCTCGCCTTGAACGTCGCCGCCGGGGATTTGGTCGCGCGCGACGGACGTATCCTGGTGCGCGACGAGCCGAACCGCGGCATGAGCTTCCGCGATGCCGCCGCGCGGCTGCGCACGGATCGCATCAGCGCGGTGGCCTCCCGCAGCGACGATTACGCCGGCTTTCGCCGGCGGATGGAGGATGCCGCCCTGGCACGGCAGGATCTGGGCGGCGTCCAGTTTGCCGAAGTGGCCGTCGATACCGAGACCGGCATCGTGCGGGTCGAGCGCGTGGTGGCGGTCCAGGATTGCGGCCGGCCGATGAATCCGCTGCAGATCGAGAGCCAGGTGCAGGGCGGCGTGCTGATGGGATTGTCCTACGCCTTGTTCGAGGACCGCATCCTCGATCAGCACACCGGCCGCATGGTCAACCCGAACCTGGAGCAGTACAAGCTGGCCGGCCCGCGCGAGACGCCGGCGATCGATGTCGTGGTCCTGGAGAATTACCAGGGGCAGAGTGCGACCGATGCCTATGGCATCGCCGAGCCGTCCAACATCGCCACCGCGCCGGCGATTGCCAATGCGGTTTACAACGCGATCGGCGTTCGCCTTCGCGCCCTGCCGATGACGCCGGCGGCAATCCTGGCGGCGCTCGGCAAGGTTCCCGTGAGGAGCTGACTGCCATGAACCGCTTCGCTTGGGTGAACGCGAGAACGATTGCAGAGGCAGCGGCGGCTGTGTCGACGACCGTTGCAGACGCGATGACGGCGTCGGTCGATGCCGCGGTACCCGGCGCGACCTCGGTCGTGAAGGCCGGCGGCATCGATCTACTCGATCTCCTCAAGGAAAACTTGCTGGCGCCGGGGAAGGTGGTGAGCCTGTCGCAGATCCCGGGGCTTGACGCGATTGACGAGGACGAAACCGCCGGCATACGCATCGGGTCGATGGTCACCCTGGCCAGCCTTGCCGACAATCCCGTCCTGCAGCAGCGCTACCGCGCCCTCGCCGATGCGGTGCAGGGCTCGGCGAGTCCGCAAATCCGCAATGTCGCAACTTTGGGGGGCAATCTCTTGCAACGGCCGCGCTGCTGGTATTTTCGCGCCGAGGAATATCGCTGCCTGAGGAAGGGCGGCGGCCACTGCTTCGCGATCTCGGGCGAGAATCAATACCACGCGATCTTCAACAATCAGCCTTGCGCGATCGTCCACCCTTCGACCGCGGCCACGGCGCTGGTGGCTTTGGGCGCCACGGTCGAGCTCGCCACTGCCGCCGGCGCCACGCGCCGCGTGCTGCTCGAGGATTTCTTCGTGACGCCGGACAAGGATTTGCAGCGCGAGAACGATTTGAAGCCGCAGGAGATACTGACGGCAATCCGCTTGCCGCCGCTGCCGGCGGGCCTGCGGACGGCGCATCTGAAGCAGGGCGAGAAGGACTCCTTCGACTGGCCTCTCGCCGACGTCGCCGTTGCGCTGGAGCTGGAGGAGGACGGAGTCTGCAAGAAAGCCGCGATCGTTCTCGGCGCGGCCGCGCCGGTGCCGCACCGCGCGAAGGCGGCCGAGGCCGCCCTTGTGGACCGACGGATCGACGAGAAGGCCGCCAAGGACGCCGGTCGCGCCGCCTTGGACGGCGCTACGCCGCTCGCCATGAATGCCTTCAAGCTGCCGCTGTTCGAGGCCCTCGTCGGACGCGCGATCCTCAAGGCCGTGGCCCGTCAATGAGTTACAACCAAAATGAAAGTGCTTCCTCTGTCGAAGGTCTACCAGCTGCTCGAACCAGGGCCGGTCGTCCTGATGACGACGGCTCACAAAGGCCGGGCCAATGTCATGACGATGTCCTGGCACATGATGGTTGAATTCGAGCCGCCGCTGGTCGCCTGCGTCGTCAGCAGCGCCAATCACAGCTTCGCCGCGTTGCGCGCAAGCAGGGAATGCGTAATCGCCGTCCCGTCGGTTGGGCTGGCAGCCAAAGTGGTGCGGGTCGGCAATTCATCGGGCCGCGACATCGACAAGTTCGAGGCGTTCGGTTTGACGCCGATGCCTGCCCAGTCCGTCGCGGCGCCTCTGGTTGCTGAGTGTTTCGCCAATCTCGAATGCAAGGTGGCCGACACGCGTCTCGTGAACCGATACAATCTCTTCATCCTCGAAGTGCTCAGGGCTTGGACCGATCCAGCGCAGAAGAAACCGAGGACCATCCATCATCACGGATATGGCACGTTCGTTGTGGATGGCAGCACGATTAGGCTGAAATCGAAGATGCGGTAATGGGCGCGCCGGGCCGTGCCACTCGGCCGTGCCTTATTGCGTCATCCGCGGATACATGCGCGTGGCGATGGCAATGAGGAGGGTCAAAACCGCGGCGAGAGCCAGGAGATCGTAGCCCAAGCCATAGGCGCTCACGCCGCCACGCAACATGACCGCCCGCAAGCCGTCAACCTCATAAGTCAGCGGGTTGAGGGATGAGACCGCTTTGAGCCAGCGCGGCATGAGATCGATCGGATAGATCGCGTTGCTCGCAAAGAAGATCGGCATGGTCAGGACCTGCCCGATGCCCATGAACCGTTCCCGGGTCTTGACGATGCAGGCGATGATCAACGAGAAGGTCGCAAACAGGCCCGAGCCCAAGCCGATGAGCAGCACGGCAGCAGCGATGTTGCCGGGCGCGAAGCTGAGATCGACACCCATGATTGCGGCACAGACGTAGATGACGAGCGCCTGCGACAGGCCGCGAATGCTCGATGAGAGCGCCTTGCCGCTGACCAGAGCGCTGCGCGGCGCCGGGCTCACCATGTAGCGATGCAGCACGCCGAGGTCGCGCTCCCAGATCGCGGAAATGCCGTAGAAAATGGCGACGAACAGCACGCTCTGCGCGAGGATGCCCGGCGCGAGAAAATCGAGATAGGGCTCGCCGCTGGGAGACAAGCCGCGAACTTGCGCCATCACCCCGCCGAACAGCACCAGCCACAGGATCGGTTGGATCGCGCGGCTGACGAGCTCCCACGGGTCGTGGCGCAGTTTCTGCACCTCTGCGTCTGCGACGGCGAGGACCTGGGTGAAATAGCCCGTCATCGTCATCGGAATGGCCATCATGTGTGTTCTCGAGCGGCGCGGCGCGTTTGCCGAACTTCACCGTATTCGCCTTCTGTGGCGATGGTCGCGCCCGTCAATTTTTCGAAGACGTCATCCAAGGTTGCGTCGGGACCGATGAGTGCCTTGAGCTCGGCCGGCGTGCCCACGGTTTGAATCCGACCGGCGCTGATCAATGAAACCCGGTCGCACAACTGATCCGCTTCGTCCATGTAGTGTGTCGTCACCACAACGGCCGTTCCCAGCTCGCGGCGAAGATCCCGGATGTGCTTCCAAACCGCGTGGCGCCCGGTCGGATCGAGCCCTTCCGTCGGCTCGTCCATGAAGATGATGGCCGGCCGATGCAGCGTGCTCTGGGCAATTTCAAGCCGGCGGATCATCCCGCCTGAGTAATTTCGCACCAGCCGGTCGCGCACGTCGGACAGTCCCATCATCGCCAATGCGGCCGCGATCCGAGTGTCGCGTTCGGCGTGCGGGAGCAGATAAAGCCGATAGGAAAGCAGCAGATTCTCGTAGCCGGTGAGCTCTCCGTCCGCCGACAGGAGCTGGGGCACGTAGCCGATGTGGCGGCGAATGTCTGCGGGATGCGTCGCGAGATCGAAGCCGGCGACGACGGCGCCTCCGGACGTCGGCGGCAACAACGTCGTCAGCATCTTGATGAGCGTGCTTTTTCCGGCGCCATTGGGCCCGATCAGGCCGAAAATCTCGCCTGCTTCGATGCTCAAGGAGACGGAGTCGACTGCCGTCACCGCGCCGAAGCGGCACGTCAGCTCGAAGGTCTGCACCACGGCCGGCGGCTTGCCGGCGGAGGAAGGGCGCAACTGATCAGTGGTGGACATCTGCGGTCTCCGGCTCTCCTGTGCCTTCGGCCCGGGGTGCCGGCCGCGCAACCAAGGGGGACACGTCGTACCCGATGAGAACCGGTTCTAACCGTTCCCACGCCCGGCATGCTGACCCATATCACGGCAGCCGGCCGGGAGGGCCCCGATACTTTATTTGCGCGCCGAGCGCAAACTGTCGATCGGCGCGCTGGATTGGCGTTGACGGGAAGCATGCGCGCAACGCCGCCCCTCGGAGTGGGCAGGCTCAGGCGGCGGGCCCGACGCGCCGCTCGACACCGCGCAACAGCATCACGTGAATAAGGCAAGCTCGCGAGGCACAGGAGAATTTAGCGATGCGAGGCTGGACCGCATGCCCGAACTGCGGTCACGCCCGGAACGACGGGCGCATCTCCTGCCTCCACCGTCTGCGATGGCTGAATGCGAGAACCGGTGTCCGCCTCCTATCGCTCCGCGCCGCCGCGCAAGCGGACTCCGTCAATGCGCAAGATGCACGCCGTCGCGATGGGCGATCTTGTCCCAAGCCCTGATAAATCCCAGTGCGCCCGCGTAGATCAAGACGAGCGCGAAAACGGCGGCAGTACCCACTCCGACGATCACGATCAGCATATCCATGAAGTCCATCGCGTTCCCTTTCGCTCAAGGGTTGGACCTTCACGCCGATGTGCCCGGCCTTTTTCTCTAAGTCGTTTCCTCTTCGCTCGGCGGCAGACGAGCCGCGAATTTCACACCTGGTTTCGGTCCGCCGCCACCCATTGGCGTTTTGGTCGGGCATCCGCCCCGGCGATTACTCGCAGGAACTTGCCCTACTACAAATCACTTGGCACGCCACCCTCGCCGGTCAACGCCCGGCGGTGTCGCAGTCGGGCGCGCAGGCCGCGGCCAAGTGACGCATGATCGGAGAGAGCCCGCTTGAACGCACCTCGAACGTCCGGATCGCGTCCGCTGAGAGCCGACCCGGTGCCGCCAGAATAGGAACCCGACGCAGCTTCGCGACGATCTCTTCCGCAGCGTGTCTCTTCCGCGCCAATGCAGTCCTTCTTCATGGTCGAAACCACGCTTCAGCTGGGATCAATTCAGATCGGCCGGGCCACTCGCTTGACTTGAGGTAGATCAATGCCGGCGGTTCCGCATCTTCGCAAGCTGCCTCCGGTTTCTTGCCGCTGCGTCATTGTTGTCTTGGATGAAGGCCGATGATTGACGAAAAAGACCTAAAGGTCAGGATGCGCGATGGAGTCGAGATCGGCTTGCGCGTCTACCGCCCGGACGATACCGGCGCCCATCCCACCTTGTTCGCCGCGTCACCCTACCGCTATGACAACAACGGCCTGCCGTGCTCGCCGCTGTTCCTGTGGCGCGAGACGGGCCCGATCGAATGGTATGTCGAGGAGCAGGGTTATGCCTATGTCCACGCCGACGTGCGCGGATCGGGGATATCCGGCGGCGAGTTCGGCATGTGGGGACCCGAGGAACAGCGCGATCTCTACGAGCTTATCGAGTGGATCGCCGCGCAGAAATGGTCGAACGGCAAGGTCGGGGGCATCGGGCAATCCTACTACTGCATCTCGCAGTGGCACATGGGCATGCAGAATCCGCCGCACCTTGCCTGCATCGCGCCTTACGACGGGCTCAACGATCCCTACCGCTTCGTCGGTTACCACGGCGGCATCGAGAGCAACTTCGCCCTCTACTGGTTCAACTCCAGCGTCCGTGTCCCGAACATGTATCCGGCCAACGGCGACCATCCGCGCGCCCTGCCGACGGACATGTACGACGTGATGGCGCACCACCCCTTGCGCGATTCGTTCTGGATCGAGCGCTCGGCTTGGGAGCATTTGGAGAAGATCAAGGTCCCGGTGTTCTCCGTCGGCGTCTTTGCCAAGCAGGATCTGCACCTCGTCGGCAACATCGACGGCTTCCTGCGCGCGAGCGGCGAGAGGAAACTGTTCATCACCGGCACCGCGAGCCCGATCACTTCGCAGAGCGATTTCGCCAAGCCGGAGTTCCACCGCGAGCTGTTCCTGCTCTTCTACGACAAGTATCTGAAGGGCGCCAAGACGAATTGGGACGCGCGGCCGAAGGTCTCGTATCAGGTGCGCAACACCGGCAAAGTGCGCGCGTTCGAGAGTTGGCCTCCCTCTGGCACGCGCAAGGCGCGCTTCTTTCTCGCGCAGGGTCCGACCGGGACGGTGACGTCACTGAACGACGGCGCGCTCGTGTCGTCGGCCGCTTCCGCCGATGGCGGGGCGACGAGCTACAGCTATCCGCATCCATCGTGGGTCATCGGCAACGTGCCGGTCGGCCCTGCCGGGCCCGATCCAGCCGCCGGTACGCTCACCTTCACGAGCGCGGCGCTGGAACGCGATCTCGAACTCGCCGGACACGGCAAGATGATCGTTTACGGGTCGACGACACGCAATGACATGGACGTGATCGTCAAGGTTTCCGAGCAGTTTGCCCAGTCGACCGACGAACGCGCCAAGGGAGCCCAGCCGCGATACAGCATCGTGACCAAGGGTTGGCTGCGCGTTTCGCACAGCGTCGAACGCGATCGCCGCTTCAGTACGGACGAGATTCCGGTCTATACGCACGCAAAACGAACGCCGCTCGAGCCGGGAAAAATATACAGGCTCGAGATTCCACTTCTTCCGCACGGATGGCGCTTCGCCAAAGGCAACCGCATCCGCGTCGAGATTTCATGCGCGGACTCGCCGGTTACGGACTTTCTCTTCAGCCATATCTATCGACCCGACAAGCATGGGACCGATACAATCCACCACAACGCCGAGTATCCGTCCGAGCTGATACTGCCCGTTCTCGACGACTGACGCACCGGTGGGCGGCCGGCCAGCCTGCCAGCCAATATCAGGACAAGAGGAGACCTCGATGTTCAATGTCGGAGTCGATGTCGGGGGTACATTTACCGATTCTGTTGCCATCGACGAGAGCGGAAATCTGCTCGTCGGCAAGGCCCCGACCACGACCGATCACATCGTCGAGGGCGTGATTTCAAGCCTCGAAGATTTGGCGCACAACGCCAAACTCGACTTGCCCAGCCTGCTCGGCAAAACGCGTTTCCTCGGCCACGGAACCACGGTCGGCACCAACGCGCTGGTGACGCGTCGCGGCGCGCGGATCGGCCTGCTGATCACCGCCGGCTTCGAGGACACGCCCTTCATCCAGCGGGCGGTCGGACGATTGGCTGGCTTGTCGGAGGAAGAGATGCGCCAGCAGGTCACCCTGCGGCAACCGGTGCCACTGGTAGAGCGCGAGTGCATCGCCGGCATCGTCGAGCGCGTCGACATGAACGGGCGCGTGCTGATCCCGCTTTTCCCGGAGGAAGCAGAACGGGCGGTTCGCGCCCTCTTGGCCGAAAACGTCGAGGCAATTGCGGTCTGCCTGCTGTGGTCCTTTGTCAATCCGGCTCATGAGCTGATGCTCGCCGAAACGGTCAGGCGGCTCGCACCCGATCTGCCGATCTCGCTCTCGAGTTATCTGGCGCCAAAGATCCGCGAGAACGCCCGGTGCAATACGGTGTGTATCGATGCGTTCGTCGGCGGCGTGGTCAAGGACTATCTCAGCGACCTGCAGAAACGGTTGGCAGCGGAGGGGCTGCGCCAATCGGTGGCCGCGATGCAGTGCTTCGGGGGAGTAACGGAAGCACAGGACGCCAGTCCGGTCAGCACCATCGGGTCCGGGCCGGTCGGCGGCGTCATGGGCAGCAAATACCTCGCCCAGCTCTTGGGCGAGAAAAACGTCATCACGACGGACGTTGGCGGCACCACCTTCGACGTCAGCGGTATCTGGCAGGGCGAGGAAATCATCGCGCGCGAATTTTTCGGCGCCGCCGGCGTCATGTCGCGCTTCGAGGTGCTGACGCCGCGGGTCGACATTCAGTCGATCGGCGCTGGCGGCGGCACCATCGCCTGGTTCGATTCCGCGAGCAAAAGCATCAAGTTTGGTCCCGAAAGCGCCGGCTCCAAACCTGGCCCCGTCTTCTATGGCCTGGGCGGAACGCGCGTGACCCTGGCCGATGCATGGCTCACCCTCGGTTACCTCGATCCCGACCAGTTCCTGGGCGGCCGGCTCAAGGTCGATGCCAATGCCGCCAAATCGGCGATCGAAACACAGCTTGCCCGGCCCCTCGGCGTATCCATAACCGAGGCCGCATTAGCCGTGGTCGAGCTCGCCAATCACCATATGAGTGATGCGATCAAGGTCTATCTTGCGGCGCGCGGCCTCGACATCAGCGATTTCGTCATGTTCGCATTCGGCGGGGGCGGGCCGATGCATGCCGCCGCCTATGGCGAGTTGTCCAGTGTCAAGCGGACTTACCTGGTCGCCAACGCAGCGGTGTTTTCGGCGCTCGGGATTGCCTTGGCCGACACGAAGCACAAACAACAGGTTACGCTGCTGGCGCGCGAACCATTTGATCTGGAGCATCTGGTCGCCGCCTTTGCCGAGCTGGAGCAGCGTTTGGTTCATCAGTTCGAACGCGAGGGCGAGTCTTCGACCTCGATCAAAATGCGGTATTTCCTGGACTTGCGCTATCGCGGGCAGGTTCACGACCTGACGGTGGAAATTCCCGGACCCAAATGGATCGCCGCGCATGGCATGTCCGCTATTCGCGCCAGCTTCGAGCGTCGATATCGCGCTGTCTACGGTGGCGCCAGCGTGTCGGCCGCCTACGCGTCGATCGAGCTCGTCGGTCTGGGCGTTGATGGTATCGCGGAGCATCCGAAGCCTTCCTTGCGCTCGGGAGAGCCGATGGGGAAAATAGCGCCGCGGGGTTATCGAAATGCCTGTTTCAGGATGACGCAGGGCTTCCAGCGGGTTCCCGTGTACGCGGATCGCGATCTTCGGCCGCACCACGAGCTTCGAGGCCCGGCGTTTGTGCAGAATGATTACCTGACGATGATCCTTTTGCCTGGGCAAATCGGTCAGATCGATGATTTTGGCAATCTGGTGATCGATCACATACGAGGGAGGTTCGCCCATGGATGAGCGAACGGTCGGTGAAATTGAGCGGGAAGCGGAGAACTGGCTCGGCATTCCCGGGCTGCGTCGCGACATGCCGATCGACGAACTCATCGAGGGCATCGTCCGCGATGTCCTGCGGCCGCTTCCATATGTCGACCCGCAGATCGACCCCGTGAAATATGAAGTCGCGGTGCATCGCATCACCGCGTCAGTGCGCGAGGGAGCGTGGGCGCTCGTGAGGACGTCGAGTTCGCCGCTGGTCACCGAATGCGGCGAATACGTGTTCGCAATTTACGACAGCGAAGGTCATGCCGCTTTTGTGAATACAGGCGTGCTTCCGCATCTGACCGGCACCGAGGCCGGCATCAAGTTTATTCGCCATTGCTATGGCACGGATCGCGAAGGCATTCATCCAGGCGACCAATTCATCCTGAACGAACCTTATATCATGGGGATTCACACACCCGACATCCTTGTGGCGCGCCCCGTGTTCTCGGGTGCGGAGATCGTGGCATGGATTGCCAGCCTCACCCACACGATCGAGATCGGGGCGAAGGACCCTGGCGGCACCGCCGATTCGACCGATATCTTCCAAGAGGGAATCAGGATTCCCTGCCTCAAGCTGATAAGCGGGGGCGAGCCGGTCTCCCATGTCTATCGGCTGATCGAGCGGGCGACGCGGAATCCGGCGCAGATTTCTCTCGACATCGCCTCGAAGGTCGCAGGGAACAATGTCGCGGCTGCTCGGATCGAGGAAATGGCTGCACAGGAGGGTGCCGCGTTCCTGCGCGGCGTTCTCGCCAAGATGATCAACGAAACAGAGACCAAGGCGCGCAGCCGCATCAAAGCGATCCCCGACGGCAAGTGGCACAATGTCGCCTACGCCGATCACAATGGCCTCAAGCCTGAGCTCTTGACGATCAAGGTGACCGCCGAGAAACGCGGTGACGTCATTCTATTCGATCTTGCCGGAACGTCTCCCCAGTGCCCGGGACCGGTGAATGCCGCCCTGCCAGGAACGGTCGGCGCGATCTTCACGGTTCTCGTCTTGACGATTTTCTCCGATCTGCTTCCCAATCGCGGGATCGTTTCCTCGTGCCAGATCTCCGTGCCGAAAGGCTCCATGTACAATCCGCGCTATCCCGCAGCGTTGTTTGCGGCACCGCCCGGCCCGCTCTGTCTCCTTTCCAGCGTCGTGACGAAACTCGTCAGCGAGATGGCAATGGCCGGAGGCTTGACTCAAAGCGTCACCGCGCCATGGAATGGCAACGTCAACGCCGTCTACATGGGGGGGATCGACCAGTATGGCGAGCTTCAGGGCAGCTTGACATTGGATAGCAACGGCGGCGGGACCGGGGGGACACTGTTCGACGATGGCGATGACACGGCCGCGTATATGCTTGCGCCGGGTTCGATCATGGCTGACATCGAAATGTACGAGGCGAACTATCCGGTCGTGTACCTGTTCCGACGGCAGCGCGCCGATTCCTGCGGCCACGGACAAATGCGCGGCGGACTGGGTGGCGAGATAGCGGTAGCGATTCACAATTCCGCGGCCTGGCGAGTCGGTTTCCGCGGGATCGGCGGCGCGGTTTCGACGACGCGCGGCCTGGCCGGCGGATATCCCGCTGACTCGGCGAGGGCCGGATTCCTCTTGGGCGTCGACCCGTTCAAATTGCCGCCCGCCGAATATCGCAAGCTTCTGCGACCCGTCGACGAGCTGATGCGGATGGACGGGGCGGAACCGCAGCCGCCGCTGATCCCGCCCCGACTGCTGTCCCCCGGTGACATCTATTACACGGCTTGGTGCGGCGGCGGAGGTTTTGGCGACCCCTTCGCGCGCGATCCGAAGCGGGTAGCGAAAGATGTCCGGGCAAGACTTGTGTCGAAGGAGCGTTGCCGAGATACCTACGGGGTCGTCTTGACGCCGGACGCCAACGTCGACGCCGAGGCGACCGCGGCGCTGCGTGCCGATATGCGTCGGGCAAGATTGGCCGAGGCCGAGCCGGTGCGCGTCGACACCCGGCGGCAGAGACCGGTGATTCGTCTCGAGCGGCCGCTCTATGGCGTTATATCTCTCGGCGAGGCTGCGGCAGGAGGGCAGGTGCTCGCCTGCGGCGACTGCGGCATGGCTATATGTGCTGATCACGCGGATTTTCACGATTATGTGCCGACCCGCGTCAGGTCCCCGGCGTCGCTCGGACATAAAACGGTACGCCTGGATTGGCAGACCTATCGTGAGTATTTCTGCCCCGGATGCGGCGTATTGTTCGACGTTGCTTTCGAGCAGGCGGGGAAAGCGTCGCCATGAACCAGCCAATGTAAAGATGTTGAACTCGATCGCGAGTCCCGAAAATCCTTCATCCGCGACCGTGACGCATTGACGGGTTCACATTCGAAGCGAGGGGGAAGCGTCATAATGCACATGTTTCGGAATCGCTGGTGGATCGTTTTTGCCGCCGTGTGCGGTCTCATTGTCGGGACCGGCGCCATCAATATCTTCGCATTCGGCGTGTTCTTGAAACCGGTGAGCGAAAGCCTGGGCCTGGGCCGCGCCGATCTTGGCAAGGCCTTGATTCTCAACTCCACTCTCACCGCAGTGGGCTGCCCGATCTTCGGCGTCCTCGTCGCGCGATTGGGGGCGCGCCGAGTCATGCTCCCGGGCATCGCGCTTTTTGCTTTGGCAACGGCCGGGTACGCCTTCCTGCAGGCGTCGCCCTTCGCCATCGTCTTCCTTATCTTCGGCATCTCAGGATTTATCGGCGCCGCCCAGACGCCAATCGGCTATGCGACGGTCATCGCGAAATGGTTCGACCGGGAACGCGGTCTTGCGCTGGGTATAGCAATGGCAGGCGTCGGTCTTGGCGCGGCGCTCATACCGCAACTCGCCGGGGCCCTTATCGCCGACTTCGGCTGGCGGATGGCTTATGTCGGCATGGGCGTCGCCATCGTGATTCTGGCCTTCATCCCCGTCGCGATCTTCATGCGCGATCCCTCCCGGGAGGATGCCGCTCGCAATGCTGCGATCCCGCTCGATCGCATGCAACGCGGATTCACCACCGGCGAAGCCTTGTTGAGGTCCTGGCGCTTCTGGGCGCTGACCCTTGCCTTCTTCTTGGGCGTTGCTTCGATCAACGGCACGCTGACCCAGATCGTCGCGTTGCTCACCGACCGCGGCTTTCCGATTCAAGTGGCGACGGGCGCGCTCTCGGCCGCAGGGATTGCGATCATTTTCGGCCGAATCCTTTCGGGCTGGTGCCTCGACAGGTTCTGGGGGTCCTATGTCGCGATTTGCTTCTTCCTGATCCCGATGGCCGGCATCGCGCTCCTCGCCACGCGCGCAGGCGGGATGGCTCCGCTTGCCGGAGCCGTCCTCTGCGGCATGGGCATCGGCGCCGAGGTCGATCTGATGGCATTTTTCGTCAGCCGGTATTTCGGCCTGCGGTCCTATGCCGCGATCTACGGCACCATGTTCGCGATCTTCTCGATTGGCACAGGCTTCGGCCCCTATCTCGCCGGCTTCTCCTTTGATCGCTGGCACTCCTACCGGCCAATCTTTGTGGTCTTCGAAATCGCTCTCGCCGTGACCTGCATTCTCTTCACGCGCCTGGGCCCCTATCCTTTCCCGCCGGAGGAGGGCGTGCGGCCCGGAAGCTAGGATGATCGCAAACGCCGCATCGACGAAGCCGCCAAATCCGTGCTCCTGGAACGGCCTAGTTCAAACCGAGGCACTGCGGTCTGTGGAAAAAGGGACATAAGTTTGAAAAACCAATTCAGCGTGGCGAAGGCCCGGCCCATGGATATGGACCTATCCGGACGGATCGCGCTGATTCCCGGCGGCAGCGGCGGAATCGGCAGCCATGTCGCCGAAGTGCTTGCGGAATGTGGGGCGGACATCATCCTCGGCTACCATTCCAACGGGACGCGCGCCGAGGAGGTCGTCGCCAAGGCGAAATCCTGCGGGCGCCGGGCGCGCGCCGATCGCATCGACGCCACAAACTACGATGACGTGAAACGATGGGTGGACGGCGTTGCCGCAGAGTTCGGTCGCGTCGATATTCTGGCGATCTGCGTCGGCTGGTTCGAAGTCGGCTTCTCGCTCTTCATGAGCCAGACCCCGGACATGTGGCCGGCGATGATCGGGCGGCAGCTCTGGGCGCAGATCTATCTCGCCCATGCGGTGCTGCCGCATATGGTCGCGCGCCAGTCGGGGCGCATCATCAGCCTCGGCTCCGACGGCGCCAAGGGTGGTCAATCCGGCGTCGCCGTGCCCTGTGCAGGCCTGGCGGGCGTGATCGGCTTCACCAAATCCCTGGCGCGCGAGGTCGGCCGTTACGGCATCACCGTGAATGTCGTCTGCGCCGGGCCGACACAGACGCCCGTGCTCGACGCCATGCTCGCCCGCGGGGACACCGGCGCCAAGCTCGTGGAGGGCGCCATCCGCAACATCCCGATGAAGCGGGCCGGGGAGCCGCGGGAGGTCGCTGCCGCTTTCGCTTTTCTCAGTTCGGATGCCGGCAGCTACATCACGGGGCAGGCGCTCAGCGTCAGTGGTGGTTTGACGATGATGTGAGGGATAAAAGCTATTCGGCTTCGGGACACGCAACGGAATCAATTGGCGTCGGCCGGACGCTAAATCGGTCTGACGCCGGAGCATCGAGGGAGGTGGCTATGGGAGCGTTCTTCACAAGGCTGTTGGGATGCTGTGCGGCGCTGTTGCTGGCGCTCACTGCAACGAGCGGCAAGGTCGAGGCCGAGCCGGCCAAGGGCGAGCCGCTGCTCATCGGCGTCCATTACGATGCAGCCAAGCAGGCCTCCTATTACTCCCTTGGCCAGAAATCGGTGTTCGACGTGTTCGTCGACCAGCTCAACGCCAATGGCGGGATTCACGGCAGGCCCGTCAAGCTGCTTTACGAAGATGACGAGCTCAATCCTGTGGTCGCCACCACGAAGGTCGAGAAGCTGGCTGGCGAGAATGTTCTGATGATCATCTCGATCAGCGGCTCGGCGACCGGCCTCGCCGCCCAGAAGAAGGGCGAGGAGCTTAAGATTCCCGTGGGCTCGCCGGGCAATTTTCTCGAGCCTCTGACGACGGTGCCGCCCAAGCACGAATACTTCCGCTTCGCCATGCGCGACAGCGTGGGCGCCAAGGCCTTGATCAAATATTTCCGAGCGCATTTCAAGGACCCGAAGATCGCGGTGGTCCGCGACGCGACCGAGACCGGCTTGCTGCTCTCCGACAGCTATATCAAGCTGCTCAAGGACGCAGGGTTCACCATCGTCGCGACCGAGCAGATCACGCCGGGCTCCACCGATGTCACCGCCCAGGCCATGCATGTGAAGGAGAGCAAGGCCGATCTCGTCATGCTCGCGGGCGCTTCGGTGCCGGATATGGCCAATTACGTCAAAACCCATTTCCTCGTCGGCAATAAGACGCCGCTGTTCGGCAATTACCTGCTGTCGACGCCGCCCTTCAACAAGCTCGCGGGCGAGGGCGCCAACGGGCTCATCTATACCGACATGCTCGACCCCGCGCGGCCGGAGGGGCAGAAGATCGAGGCGACGCTGGTGGCTGCGCTCGGCGACAAGGCGAAGGATGCGCCCTTCATGATCGGCGCCTGGGAGTTCATGCGCTGGGTTGCCAATGCGCTGGGCCGCGCGGGGGACGCGCCGACGCGGGATTCCTTGCGCGACGCCTTGGAGAACACCAAGGATTGGCCGACGGCGCTCGGCCCGGCCGGAACGAAGGTGACGTTCAGCCCGGACCGCCACGATCTTTTCTTCGGCGGCGAGGAGGTGGTGCTGCGCGAGATCGCCAACGGCCAATACGGCCCGGCCATCAAGCAGTAAGGGAGCGCTTCCCCGCGCGGGGGCCGGTTCGGGTCCTCGCGCGGCGGAGCGCATGTGCAGATGACGGCCGTGTCCCTGGCTCAGGTTCTGATCGGCGGATTGCAGGCCGGCGGGATCTATGCGCTGATGGGGCTCAGCTACTACGTCATCCTGGGGGCGACCGGCATCCTCAATTTCGCCCAAGGCGAGTGGATGATGCTGGCGGCCGTGTTCGGCGTCGTTCTGCTCGGGATTGGCCTGCCTTATCCGCTGGCGGTGACACTTTCCATAGCGATCGCCACCGCCGTTGCGCTGCTGGCCGAGCGCTTGGTCATCCGGCCCCTGCAGGCGAGGCATGCGTCCCACGGCATGCTTATGCTCGTGCTCTTCGCCGTGCTCATCGTGGTGCGGCATCTGACCCTTCACGCCTTCGGACCTGCCGAGCACCAACTCCCGGGCCCGCTGCCGGAGCGGGCGATCATCCTTGGCAACGGGCTGTTCATTCTGCCGCAGACCCTGGTGGTCTATGTCGCGGTGGCGGCGGTGTTTCTGGCGGTGTGGTGGTTCATGGACCGGACCTGGCCCGGGCGCTCGCTGCGGGTGGCCGCGATCGATCCGGTCGGCGCTCAGCTCATCGGCATCGATCTCGGCCGGGTGCGGCTGATCGCTTTCGGCCTCGGCGGCCTCATCGCCGCTCTGACCGGATGGCTCTACGGTCCGCTCTTCGCGGCCAGCTATTCGATCGGCAACACGTTGGGCATCAAGGGCTTCATCGCGCTGATCGTCGGCGGCGTGGGCTCGCCCCTCGGGGCGCTGGTGGGCGGGCTCACCCTCGGCATCTTGGAACTCGGGGCCGCACGCTATGCCTCCTCGCTGTGGAGCGAGGCCGTGAGCTTCCTGTTCCTCATCGCCGTGCTGCTCGTGCGTCCGAACGGCCTTGTCGGCCGGCATGGAGCACGGCCCTGAGCGGCGCTGCAAGCACCCCCGCCGGCCATGGGCGAGGGCGCAAGGCGTCCGATCGCGCACGCTGGCTGGTCTTCGGCGCGGTCGCTTTCGCGCTGCTGGTTTTGCCGCTGGCGCTCGGCAATCCGTACCATCTCAACCTTGCCGTCAATGCCGGAATCACCCTGATCGTGGCGTTGAGCCTCAATCTGGTGGTGGGCTACAGCGGGCAATTCGCGCTTTCCCAGGCGGCGTTCTATGGCATAGGCGCCTACATCCCGGGATTGCTGGCGAGCCGTTGGCATGTTTCGCCCTGGCTCGGGCTTCTGGCGGGGCTGGTCGGGACGACGGCGATCGCGACCGTGGTCAGCGTGCCGGCGGCCCGGCTGCGCGGATATTTTCTCTCGGTGGCGACCCTGGCCTTCGGGTTCTTCATCGAAATCTTGGTCCGGCAGGCGACGGAGATCACCGGCGGCGCCTATGGCGTGAGCGATTTGCCGGTCCTTACGCTGCTCGGCTATCCCCTGCGGGGGATCGCCTATTACCTGCTGACGGCCTTCGTCCTCATGCTGGTCGGCATGCTGCTGGGCAATCTCATGCGCTCGGCGCTCGGCCGCGCCATTATCGCCACCCGCGACAGCCCGGCCGCGGCGGCGGCCAGCGGCATCAATGTGGCGCTGATGCGCGTGCTCGCCTTCGTGCTGAGCGCGGATATCGCTGCTCTCGCCGGCTGGCTGCAGGCCTTTCTCGACCGCACCATCAATCCGCAGATGCTCAGCCCCGAGCTGACCTTCATCTGGCTCTTCCTCGTGCTCGTCGGTGGACTCGGCCACACCACGGGAGTGGTGCTCGGCACGCTGCTGCTGTCCGCCGGGCCAAGCTTCATCGGCTTCGCCAGCTTCGATCGCGCCCTCGTCATGGGCGTGCTGATGATCGCCGTCGCGCTCTTTGCGCCCGCGGGGCTGGGTGGCCTGGTCGACCTTGCGATCAAGCGCGGCCGCGCGCGTCTCGGGGAACGGCGGCCGGCATGAGCTCAGCGCTTCTCGCGCTCCGCAATGTCAGCCGGAGCTTCGACGGGGTGGTGGCGGTGGCGGGCCTCGATTTCGCGGTAGCGCCCGGCGAGATTTGTGGGCTGATCGGCCCGAACGGCGCCGGGAAATCGACCACCTTCAATCTCATCGCCGGCGAATTGGCACCGAGCGATGGCCGGCTGTCCTTCGCCGGCCGCGACATCACCGGCGCGCCCAGCCACAAGGTCGCGCGTCTCGGCATCGCCCGCATGTTCCAGGCGGTGCAGCTCTTCGACTCCATGAGCGTCGGCGAAAATGTCCTGGTCGGCGCCGACCGGCATCATCGCCTCGAGCTATGCGCGGGGCTCTTTCATCTCGGCGGCTACCGCCGGGCGGAGCGCGAGGCCAGTGAGCGCGCCGAAAGGGCCATGGCGCTCCTCGGCCTCGAGGATATCGCCGATGAGCCGGCAGCGAGCCTGCCGTTCGGGCGGCAGCGTCTGGTCGCGGTGGCGCGCGCCTTGGCGGCAGAGCCGCGTATGCTTCTGCTCGACGAGCCGGCGGCGGGGTTGAGCGCGGCCGAGAGCGAGGGCCTAGCCGCCGCCGTGCGGCGGGTGCGGGCGGGCGGGGTCACCGTACTGCTGGTCGAGCATAACGTGGAATTCGTCATGGGGCTCTGCGAGCATGTCGTCGCCATGCATGGCGGGCGGAAGATCGCCGATGGCTCGCCCAGGGCCGTGCGGGAAAGCCCGGCGGTGCAGGAGGCCTATCTTGGCCGCTGATCTGCCGCTCCTGAGCCTGCGCGGCGTCTCGGCCTATTATGGGCGTGTGCGTTCCTTGGACGGCGTCGATTTGACTCTGCAGCGCGGCGAGAGCCTTGCCGTGCTCGGCGCCAATGGCGCCGGCAAGACCACGCTCTTGCGCGCGATCAGCGGACTCATGGCGCGGCGCGCGGGCGAGATCCGCTTCGACGGCCAAGAGATCGGCCGCGCGCCTTCTCATCACATCGTGCGACTCGGCATCGGCCAGGTCGCCGAAGGCCGGCACCTTTTCCCGACCCTGAGCGTCGAAGAAAACCTCGAGATGGGCGCATTGGTGCCTTGCACCACGGGGCGCGCCGGCGAGGTCGGCGCGGCGCGGGAACTCGCTTATAGCCTGTTTCCGCGGCTCGCCGAGCGGCGCGCGCAGCTCGCCACTACGCTCTCGGGCGGCGAGCAGCAGATGCTTGCCATCGCCCGCGCACTCATGGCGCGGCCCAAGCTCCTGTTGCTCGACGAGCCGACGGTCGGTCTCGCGCCGAAAGTGATCGAGCAGCTTTTCCAAGCCTTGCACCGGCTCAAGGAAATCGGCCTCACGGTCATGCTGGCCGAGCAGAACGTGCCGCTCGCTCTCGGCCTCGCCGAGCGCGCGCTGGTGCTGCGCCTGGGGCGCGTGGTGCTCAGCGGGCGGACGGAGGCGCTGCAGGGCAGCGATGAGATCAGGAAAATCTATCTCGGAAGCAGCGAATAGGCGGTGCGCCATGGCCAGGAACCCGGAACCGTCCGCGAAGTTGGCAAGCAAGCTGCCGATCTACAGCCGCGCGATCGATTGGGAGAGCTTCTACGAGAAATATCCTCTGCCCGACGTCTTCGCCGAGGGCATGTATAAATGGCCCGCCGAGCGCGTGCGCGCGCTGCAGAACCAGCGCTTTCTCGAGGTCATGGCGGTCGGATGGAGCAACCCCTTCTATCGAAATCGTTGGCGCCAGGCCGGGCTGGAACCGGGTGAGATCCGCAGCCTCAATGACATCGGCAAGTTGCCGACCTTCAATTCCGACGACATCAAGAACGATCAGCAGGAGCATCCACCCTATGGCGCGATGGCGGGAATCAACCTCAAGGAGCATATGGCCTCGTCGCCGGTCAAGCTGCAGACCAGCGGCGGCACCACCGGCAAGCCACGCATGACGCTTCAGGGCATGGTCGAATGGGAGATGGGCGCCCTCAATACCGCGCGCTCGCTCTATCTCATGGGCGCGCGCCCAGGCGACATCATGCAGATTCCCTCGACCTGTTCCCTCGCCAATCTGGGCTGGGCCTTCTACAAGGCGTGCCACGACTATCTCGGCGTGATGCCAATCACGACCGGCAGCGGCGTCGTCACGCCGACCCGCCGCCAGCTCGAGGTCGCCTTCGACTGCGGCGTCAATTGCTGGGTCAGCTTCCCCGAATATCTGATCCGCCTGGCCAAGGCGAGCCCGGAGGAGCTGGGGCGCGACATCCGCGAGCTCAAGACCAAATTCATCCTGACCTTTCTCGGGCCCGATACCGAGGGGACCTTGCGCGCCGAGATCGAAGAGCTTTGGGGCTGCCCGGTCTACGACAACTATGGCACCAACGAGATCGGCGAGGGCGCCTTCGAGTGCCGGCACAAGAGCGGCCTGCATTTCATGGAGGACCTCAATTATTTCGAGATCCTCGACAGCGAAACCAACCAGCCCGTCACCCCCGGTGCGATCGGCAATCTCGTCGTCACCGTCTTTCACCGCCGCGTGCAGCCGATCATCCGCTTCAATCTGCGCGACCTCGCGCGCATGGTCTCGACCGAGACCTGCGGCTGCGGCAGCAATTTCCGTCGCATGGATCATTTCCTCGGGCGCAGCGACAACATGGTGCGCATGCGCGGGGTGAACGTCTACCCCATGGCCTGTCTGCCCGCGATCAAGAGCGATCCGCGCACCACCGGCGAGTGGCTGTGCGAAGCCACTGTCGCAGAGCGCGACGGGCTGGCGCGCGAGGAGCTGATCGTGCATGTCGAGCATCGCGGCAAAACGGCGGCCGGCAGTCTCGACGGTCTCAAGAAGCATCTCGAGGCGCGGCTCAAGACCGACCTTGGGGTTTCCGTCGAAGTGAAGCTGGTGCCGGAAGGCGGGCTCGATCAGGTCGCCAGTCTCGGCGAGGGCAAGGCGAACCGCCTGATCGACCGACGTCCGGCCTATCAGAAGAAGAACTGAGCCGGGCCGCGCGAATCCTCTCTTGTCTCTCACATGGAGCCGAAAATGACCTCACGCTATTCGTCTTATCAGAAGCTCACTTTCGAGCGACCCGCGCCGAAGGTGCTGGAAATCGTCCTCAATGGGGTCGGGCGCGGCAATGCCTGTGACGCGCAGCTGCATGCGGAAATGGCCGTTATCTGGAAGGACGTCGAGGCGGATCCCGAGATCAATGCGGCGATCGTGCGCGGACGGGATGATGCTTTCTGCGCTGGTGGGCATATGGATCTGGTCGAGGATCTCGGGCAGGTGCCCTTCCTCGATCTGGTGACGAGCTGGAAGGAGGCGCGGGGCATCGTCTACAACATGTTGAACTGTCCGAAGCCCATCGTCTCCGCGATCCGCGGGCCGGCCGCCGGCGCCGGCCTCGCCTGCGCGATGCTGGCGGACATCATCATCGCCGCGAAGACCGCGCGCATCAACGATGCCCATGTCAAGCTCGGCATGGTGGCGGGCGATCACGCAGCGATCATCTGGCCCTTGCTCTGCGGCATGGCCAAATCGAAATACCATCTGCTGCTGAACGATATGATCTCGGGCGAGGAGGCCGAGCGCATCGGCCTGGTCTCCCTCTGTGTCGAGGATGACCAGACCTATGACAAGGCGCGCGAGGTTGCGGCGCGCCTGGCGAGCGGCGCTCAAACCGCGATCCGCTGGACCAAATACGTGCTCAATAACTGGCTGCGCCAGGCGGGGCCGACCTTCGACACTTCCTTGGCCTTCTCCGCGATGAGCTTTCTCGGTCCGGATGTGAAGGAGGGCATCGCGGCCATGCGCGAGAAGCGGAAGCCCAACTTCACCGCGGGCTCGCCGCTCTGAGGCTGGACAAGCTGCTCTCTGAGCCGCTCCGTTCGCGGGCGGAATCCGTTTGGGTTATCCCTTTCGGATCCGTGGCGCCGGCGCCGTCAGCGGGAACCCGTGGCGGGTCCCTGGAGCGCGTTGCTTGACACGCAAAAAAAAAGGACCGCCGAAGCGGTCCTCTTGGAAGCGCGGATAATCAAAAGTCCATGCCGCCCATGCCGCCGCCATGCGGCATCGCCGGAGCGGCCTTCGGCTCGGGCTTCTCCGCCACCATTGCCTCAGTGGTGACGAGCAGCCCCGCGACCGACGCCGCATCCTGCAGGGCGAGACGCACGACCTTGGTCGGATCGATGATGCCGGCCTTGAGCATGTCGACATAATCGCCGCTCTGCGCGTCGTAGCCGTAGTTCGCCTCGCCCTTGTCTTGCAGCTTGCCGATCACGATGGAGCCATCGACGCCGGCATTCTCGGCAATTTGCCGCGCTGGGGCTTGCAAGGCACGGCGCACGATGTCGATACCCACCTTCTGGTCGTCATTGGCAGGCTTGAGTTTGGCGAGGACTTTGCTGGCATAGAGCAGTGCCACACCGCCGCCGGCGACGATGCCCTCCTCGACCGCGGCGCGGGTCGCATGCATCGCGTCGTCAACGCGATCCTTGCGCTCCTTCACCTCGACCTCGGTGGCGCCGCCGACGCGAATGATGGCGACACCGCCGGCGAGCTTCGCGAGGCGCTCCTGGAGCTTCTCGCGGTCATAGTCCGACGTGGTCTCCTCGATCTGTGCCTTGATCTGACCGATCCGGCCCTGGATGTCATGCTTCTTGCCGGCGCCATCGATGATGGTGGTGTTCTCTTTCTCGATCCGCGCCTTTTTGGATTTGCCCAGCATGTCGAGTGTCACGGACTCGAGCTTGATGCCGAGATCCTCGCTGATGAGCTGGCCTGCCGTCAGGATGGCGATGTCCTCGAGCATCGCCTTGCGGCGATCACCGAAGCCCGGCGCCTTCACTGCCGCCACCTTCAAGCCGCCGCGCAGCTTGTTGACGACCAGCGTGGCGAGTGCCTCGCCCTCGACTTCCTCGGCGATGATCAGAAGCGGCTTGCCGCTCTGGACCACGGCTTCGAGCAGCGGCAGCAGAGGTTGCAGGCTCGAGAGTTTCTTCTCGTGGATGAGAATATACGGATCGTCGAGCTCGCAGACCATCTTCTCTGCGTTCGTAACGAAGTATGGGGAGATGTAGCCACGGTCGAACTGCATGCCTTCGACCACCTCGAGCTCGGTCTCCATGCTCTTCGCTTCCTCGACCGTAATCACGCCCTCGTTGCCGACCTTCTGCATCGCCTTCGAGAGCATCTCGCCGACTTCCCTATCGCCATTGGCGGAGATCGTCCCGACCTGGGCGATCTCTTCATTGGTCGAAACCTTCTTCGAGCGCTTCTTCAAATCCTCGACCACCGCCTCGACGGCACTTTCAATGCCGCGTTTGAGATCCATGGGGTTGAGCCCGGCGGCCACCGCCTTGACGCCTTCGCGGACGATCGCGTGGGCGAGCACGGTCGCGGTGGTCGTGCCATCCCCCGCCTGATCGCTGGTCCTGGTCGCCACTTCGCGGATCATCTGTGCGCCCATGTTCTCGAACTTGTCGGCAAGCTCGATCTCCTTGGCCACCGTGACGCCGTCCTTGCTGATGCGCGGCGCGCCGAACGATTTGTCGAGCACGACGTTGCGGCCCTTGGGGCCGAGCGTCACCCGCACCGCATGGGCGAGAATGTCGATGCCGCGCAGCATCCGGTCGCGTGCGTCGGTCTCGAACCTAACTTCTTTTGCTGCCATTACTTTATCTCCCTCAGGCGACTTTCCTGGCTTTCGAGGGCTTGCCCTCGATCACGCCCATCACGTCGCTTTCCTTCATGATCATGAGCTCTTCGCCGTCGATCTTGACCTCGGTGCCGGACCACTTGCCGAACAGCACGCGGTCGCCATCTCTGAGGTCGAGCGGCTGAAGCTTGCCGTGTTCGTCGCGGACGCCGGGGCCGACGGCCACAACCTCGCCCTCTTGCGGCTTCTCCTTGGCGGTGTCCGGGATGATGATGCCGCCGGCGGTTTTCTCCTCCTGCTCGAGGCGACGGACGACGACGCGGTCGTGCAACGGACGGAATTTCATGAATGCCTTCTCCCTCTTTAGCACTCGATTGCTTAGAGTGCTAACCTAGTTGGGGAGCCGGCGGGCGGCTTTCAAGCGCCTGTGCGGACGTGCCCCTGACAAAGGCAGGCGCGGACCGCCGTTTTTGGGGCATGGCATGGCACTTGCGGCCCTCCGTCGAGCGGCGTCCAGCGCGGACTATGGGCCAAGCTCAGCGAAGATCGCTCACCGCACCGATCGGTTGCTTGGCGGTCCCGGTCTGGCGGGCGGCTGCCGGACGTTTGCCGTTCAGCCACCGCATGACAAATAGCGCAGCCGTCGCGCCCGCTATCTGCGCCGCCATGAAGCCGGAAATGTCAGCCGGCGCGATGCCGGCAAAGGTGTCGGTGACGGCACTGGGCGCCACCGCGCACCATCACAAGAGGCCACAAGCGAAGGGGATCCGGATGAAACGCATGCATCTCCACCCGGCCTGAGGACCGGTTCGAGCGGCAGACCGCGCGTCGGTGAGGGCGTGGATCTTGGTCGTCAAGAAGCGTTGGCGCCGGAGATCGAGCTCATACTTGTTCAAGCTGAGCGCACTTCCCTCGGCACAACGGAGCGGCTATGAAAGCAATGGCCTCACATTACGAACGACGAACCAGCAGGGAGCACGTCAACGCCCGCGTCGCGTATTCAATATCGGCGCGACATTCCCTGATCTAAAGGAGGAGATCGCATGAACGAGCTGCGCTTCATCGATACGACGCTCCGGGACGGACAGATGAGCCTGTGGGCGACCGGGATGACGACCGACATGATATTGCCGATCGCCGAGACGATGGACCGGGCCGGGTTCGAAGCCATCGAGATATTCGCCAATAGTATGGAAAAAAAGATGGTTCGTGAATTGGGTGAGGACCCCTGGGAGCGGCTCGATCTGGTCCGACAGCGCATCCAAAAGACGCCGCTGCGCATGATTCGGAGCCGGTATATTGCCGCCTTTCACATAACGCCGCGGTCGATCGAGGACCTTTGGTATGAGAGAGTTGCGGCTCATGGGATTCGGCAGTTTCGCACATCCGATCCGTCCAACACCGTCGCTGACTGGCGTCAAAGGGTGCGCGAAGCCCGCAATGTGGGAATCGACACCATCATCAATCTGATTTTCACAGTTTCTCCCAGACATACCGATGAATATTATGCCCAGAAGGCACGAGCCGCGGCCGAGGTGGGTGCTTACCGGATTTGCCTGAAGGATCCGGGAGCCTTGCTCACGCCTGAACGCGTACGGACCCTCGTCCCGCGAGTCCTTGAGAATGCAAATGGCGTCCCCGTTGAGTTCCATACCCACTGCATCACAGGGCTCGGTACTCTGTGTTGTCTGGAAGCGATCAAACTGGGGATGAGGTTGATCAATGCGGCCATTCCGCCGCTGGCGAACGCATCCTCCAACCCG
>Ga0209415_10000224_pt1 | contig 97148 bp, 100 predicted proteins | sample PeaSoiSIISIP2007_FD_187696 | JGI IMG/M metagenome (GOLD analysis project Ga0209415, IMG submission 187696) | Peat soil microbial communities from Weissenstadt, Germany - SII-SIP-2007 (SPAdes) (version 2) | ecosystem: Environmental > Terrestrial > Soil > Wetlands > Peat | place: Germany...
GGCGCGGCCAGATTCGAACTGGCGACCTTCACCGTGTCAGGGTGACGTCATAACCACTAGACTACGCGCCCGCGCGGCGGGCCACTTGGGCCCCGCTCTTATGCCTGTCGGCGACTAGCCGTAGCCGCCGGGAAAGCTGCCCGCATCGGGGTGCTCGTTCCAGGTGTAGTAGCCCATGCTCTGACGCTGGGACTCGGTGACATCTTGGCGCAGTCCGCCTTGGAGCGAGCCGTACGTCGAGCGGATCTGCTCCTCGATCGACCGGGCGCGCTGGAGCGCCTCCTTGACGTGCGACGCCTCGAGGTAGGTGCTCCCCGATACGGCGGCGAGGTCGCCGGCCGTCCGGATGAGCCCGCCGAGCTCCCGGAGACGGAGCGTGAGCGCGTTCTTCTTGCCGTCGAGGAGGTCGGCGCGTCGGCGGGCCTCGGCGATGAGCTCGAAGACCGCCTCCTTCGTCGCGGGCTTGATCCGGCCGTCGGTCGCGATCTCCTGGGCGCAGAACTGAGCGAGCCGGGTCCGATTCCGCTCGGTGTCGGGCATCGAGGTGTCGAGGAGGATCTCGTACCCGCCGCCGGCGATGCGCGAGCGGAGCGGCGAGAGGATCTGGTGGAGGTCCTGGATGTTCGACGCCGCGACGAGGATGAAATCGCACGGGACGTTGTCGACCCGGACCGAGGCGCCGCCGGACTGGGGGTTGCGCCCCGTGATCGGGAACCGTTTCTCCTGCATCGCGGTCAGGATGTGGCGCTGGAGGTGCCCGAGGTGGGGCAGCTCGTCGATGAAGAGCACGCCCTCGTGCGACTCGTGTATCGCCCCCGCGATCGTTCGTTCGTAGGGCAGGGTCCCGAGCTGGGGATGGCCGCCGTACGGATCGTGGCGGACGTCGCCCAGGAGCTCGGTCTCGCTGGCGCCGGTCGCCATGACGAAGCTGTTGCGTTCGAGCTTGACGAGGACCTTCCGCGGGCTCTGTTTCTGGAGGGACCGCCGGCGCTCGAGGGCGCGCTGGTCCAGGACCGTGATCCGGTCCCCGGCGCGTTCGTAGGCGACGACCTCCTCGACGCCGTTCCTGAGGCGGGTCGTCCGGACCGACTCCTGCGGGTTGCCGCCGGGGCTGACCGTGAGCTCGAGGATCCCGCCGACGAGGTCGCGGAACGGATTGCCGCTCTGGGAGACCCCTGGTACGAGCTGTTTCATGTTGCCGCAGCTCGGGCAGTAGCGCTCGGCGGGAAGCGAGTAGAAGCTGCACCGCGGGCACCGGTAGCCGAGCCGCTCGGCGACGGAGGCGGGGGCATCGGCCGGTTGGATCAGTTCCCCTTCCACGGATCGCGCGGTCTCGCGCTCGTGGTAGACGTCGTCCCTGGGGACGACCTCGACGCTCGGGCGCTCCGGGTTCTCGGGGTTGTGGACGATCCGGATCTCGGTGACGGGCCGCTCGAGGTGGAGGGCGAGCGCCTGCGCCGTCATCGACTTTCCGATCCCGGGGGGGCCGACGAGCAGCAGGTGCCGACGCTGGAAGGCGGCGATCCGGGCGATCTCGACGGCCTTCTCCTGGCCGATCACGCGCTCGAGCGGGTCCGACGGGATCCGGATGTCATCGGTCGACTGGATCTCGTCGAGCGACAGCACCGGACGCCGCGCTGCGTCGGGGCTCGCGCTCGGGGCCATCGGTACCGGGAGCATCGACGGGGCGGACGATAAAGGAGCCGGGGCGGGCGCGCCCGAGGGCGCCCCCGTCCCGACCGGAAATGGTCCTACCGCGGGGGGGCGCCGAGGTCCTGCCGCGTCAGCACGCGGATCTGCTCCGGCACCTTGCCGATCGCACCGATCCGGTTGGCGACGACGGTCTCGATCCCCTTCTCCTGGGCGACGTCGAGGAGGCGCTGGCTGACGATGCCGTCGAAGACGACGGTCTTCGCGGGCGTCTCCAGCTGGGCCAGTTGCTCGATCATCTCCTTGACGGGTCCTTCCGCGACGACCGCATCGTCGGCGCCGAGGAAGAGGCTCTTCGAGGAGTTCTCGATCCCGCCCAAGAGGTCGAAGTAGTGCTGCAGGTTGGCGGGCAGCGGGGCCGCGGGCGGGGGCGGAGGCGGGGGCGGCGGGAGGGGGCGGGACGCGGGGGGCATCGGCGCCGGCCGCTCGCCCTGGTCGCGTCGGGGCCCGCCGCGGTCGTCGCGGCGCTCGCCCCGTTCACCGCGGTCGTCCATCGGCGCGCGCGAGGCGCCCGTCGACTCGAACCCGGTCATCTCCAGGTACTGGTTGATCGGGATCTTGTTCCGCAGGCACTTCACGATCGCCTTCTGGGTCAGCTCCTCTACCTCGCTACCGCGCGGGGCGCGGGCGACGAAGTCGAGGTCCATCGTCTGGAGCATCTCGCGGAGGATGAGCTCCCCCGCGCGGTCCCCGTCGGTGAACGCCGTGACCGTCTTGCCTCGCGAGAGGTCCTTGACGGTCTGGGGCACGCTCGTTCCCTCGACGGCGATGACGTTCTTGATGCCGCACCTAAGGAGGTTGAGCACGTCGCTCCGGCCCTCCACGACGATGAGCGCATCGGCCTGGTCGATGTTGGGCCCGGCCGGGAGGTGCTCGGGGCCGTAGCTCGTGATCTCCTCGACCATGACGGACTTGCGTACCGACTCGGTCAAGTCGATCCCGACGCCCTTCGACTCCTCCTGGAGCTTCGAGAGGATCTCCTTCGCGCGCTCGACGACCTTCTGGCGCTTCGAGATCCGGATGTCCTCGACCGAGATGACCTCGATCTTGGCGCGGCAGGGGCCGATCCGGTCGACGGTCTCGAGGCCGGAGGCGAGGATGGCGGTCTCGACCTGGTCGAGCGAGGAGGGGATGAGGATCTCGCCCTCGCTCTTGCCCTTCCGGGAGTCGATGTTCACTTCGATCCGGCCGATCCGGCCCGACTTCTGAAGGTCCCGGAGGTCGAGCTCGTCCCCGAGGAGTCCTTCGGTCTGGCCGAAGACGGCGCCGACGACATCGGGCTTATCGATGACGCCCTCGGCGACGATGTGGGCTTTGATCTGGTACTTTGCGGCGTTTGGGTCGTTGGTCATGTGGTGGTTCTCCGTGGAAAGATCGCCGATCGCCCCCGCAGGGGGACCGGGCCGCGGAGACGAAGTCAGTCGTACCGCTCGCCGTCGATCACCGGGTCGCGGATGCAACGAGCCAAGCCGTTTGGAAGCATGTATCGTAAGTCCGTGAGGGTGACGAAGCGAGAGGAACTCCTTCCTCCGTCGTCGGGCATCTTTCCAACCCGAGGAGCGGAGGGAGGTATTTAAGCGGGGCTCTACGGGCTCTGCACGCCGGATTCGACGCGAACCCTGAGATATACGGCGCGTCGGCCGGAGCGTTCGTCCTCGTCAGTGGATTCCGCTCCCGTCAAACTCTTTATAGCGAGGCCGGCTACGCGCACCCGGAGTCGAATCGCAATGCCTCGCCGAGCGGCCTCAACAGTTCCTTCGCCGACGCCGGAAGCGGATCCCGTCGCGCGCCTGCCTGAGGACGATTTCGTTGCGTCGCTGAAGCACGAGCTCGCGCGGGCGCAGAAGACCTCCGGCGAGAAGACCGGCGAGGACCTGACGCACCGGGGCGAGCTCAACAAGCGCCTCCTCCAGGACCTCTGGGAGGTCCACAACCAGTTCGAGGAGATCTCCGTCCACCTCACGATCGAGCCGTCGCAGACCCTCTTCGCGACGTTCGTCGAGTACCCGGAGAAGTGGACGTTCCGCGACACGTTCGACTTCGGGGCGGTCAAGACGATCGAGCTCAAGGACCGGACCCCGGGATGGCTCGGCCAGACGCTCCGCTTCTGGTACTACAAGACCCCCGAGGGGAAGACCCACCTGCGCGCGATCTTCGAGTGGTCCGACGGCGAGAGCTACCACCGCTACACGGGCTGGATGCGGATGATGAGCCAGGGCGTCCTCTACGACGCGCCGGACACCGCCGTCAACCTTCACGAGTTCCACGCGATGCTCAAGGACGTCGTCGTCCACTGGTACGGCTCGCACATCGACCGCACCCCCGAGGCGTTCGTCGCCCACCTCAAGGAAAAGTATCCCAAGGGTGCGAGCTACGCCAAGGAATCGTACCGGGCGTAGGCCGATCGGCGTCGGCGCCCTCCGCCGGCCGAGCCTTTGAAATAGCGCACCCGGCCTTCCCGACCGCGCGCGGTCTTCTCCCCGCCCGAGCTCGCCCGTGGGATCGTCGTTTCCCTTGGTGGAGCTCGGGAGGCGGGAACCCGGGTAGCACGGGTCCATGCGCGAACATCTGGTCGCCTACTTCGAGGAGCACCACAAGCTCGTCGAGGCGGGCGCCCTCCGGCTCATCCTCACGACGCCGCAGCCGCTCGATCTCTCGCGACGGCTCATCGACCTCGCCGGCCCCGACACGGCGTTCGTCACGGTCCAGATGGTCGAGCGGCTCCTGCTCGAGCCCGCCCGTCGGCCCGGCGCGTCGAACGTGCCCGCCCGCCCCGGAGAGCGTTCCGGTCCCCGCCTGCCGGCGGTCCCCGCCGAGCTCTATCGCCTGGTCCAAGAGGGGTTCGTGGCCCCGTCCCCGGGACTGTCGCCGCGGGAGGCGTACGACGCGCTCTTCGCGTCCCGGTTCCGGGCGCTCGCGCGCCACCTCCGAGCGCGTCCCGAGCTCTCCGGGGCGCGGCCCGTCCTGGAGGTGCGGAAGTCCGAAGGGACGACGAGCGTTATCGCGATGGTCCGCGACGTCCGCCAGACGCCCGAGAAGCACCACCTCATCCTCCAGGTCGAGGACGAGACGGGCGTCCTCGAAGTGCTCGTGCCCCGCGACAGCGCCCCCGCCCAGCTCACTTTCCTCCCCGACGAGATGGTCGGACTCGCGCTGGCGCTCCCGAGAGAGCGCGACCGGATCCCCCGCGCGACCGCCGTGTACCGGCCGGACATCCCCGCCTCCCGACCGATGGGACGCGCCTCGCGTGCGAGCCGGACCCTCTTCCTCTCCGACCTGCACGTCGGGAGCCGCTCGTTCCTCCAGGAGCCCTGGGCCGCGCTCGTGGACTTCCTCAACGGCCGCTCGGTCCGCCCGGAGGTCGCGCGGGAGATCGCGCACGTCGTGATCGCGGGCGATCTCGTCGACGGTATCGGGATCTACCCGAACCAGGAACGCGACCTCGAGATCGGCGACGTGCTCGAGCAGTACGAGGAGTTGGCCCGACGCCTCCGCGAGCTCCCGAGCCATCTCAACATCGTGGTCCACCCGGGCAACCACGACGCGGTCTCTCCGGCGGAGCCGCAGCCCGCGCTCCCCGAGGAGTTCCGGACGAAGCTGCCCGAGAACGTCCACTCGCTCGCGAACCCCTCGACGTTCGCGCTCGACGGCGTCGTCATCGAGTCGTACCACGGCCGTTCGTTCGACGATCTCATCCCCGCGCTCCCGGGCGCCTCGTACTCGCGTCCCACGGACGTGATGAAGCGGATGCTCGCCATGCGCCACCTCGCGCCGATGTACGGTGGGCGGACGCCGCTCACGCCGTCCTCGCGCGACGGGCTCGTCATCGATCCCGCCCCGGACATCCTCGTGACCGGCCACGCCCACACGTTCGGGATCGATCAGTACCGCGGCATCCTGTTGCTGAACGCCTCCACGTGGCAGGCCGAGACCGAGTACCAGCGCATGCGCAACATCATCCCCGTCCCGGCGCGGGCGGCGGTCGTCGACCTGCGCGATCTGTCCGTCGAGAGCCTCGACTTCTCCGTCGGCGAGGGCCGGGCCGGGGGCGCGGCCGCGTGAGCCCGTACCCGATGGACCCCGTCGACGCGACGGGACCGATGCGCCTGGTCCTCTGCGCGTTCCCGGACGACGGGCGGGCCGAGGCGGTCGTCGAGGAGGTGCTCCGGTCGCGCCTCGCGGCCTGCGCGAGCTCGACGGCGATCGCCTCGCGCTACTGGTGGAAGGGCACCATCGAGTCCGCCTCCGAGCGGCTCCTCATCTTCAAGACCGTACCGAAGCGCGTCGGCGCCCTGTTCCGGCTGCTCGCGGAACGCCATCCGTACGACGTCCCGGAGATCATCGAGCTCGACGTCCCGCGGGTGAACGACCCGTACCTGGCCTACCTCGCCTCGACGATCGACGCCGACGCGCCGCCGTTGCCCCTCGGCGGGGGGCGGGCGGTCGGGCGTCGGGCTACGCGTCGGGTATCACGGCGAGGCCGGGGAGCTCGGCCCCCTGGACGAACTCGAGCGCGGCGCCCCCGCCCGTAGAGATGTACTGGAACGCGTGGTCGACCCCCAGGTCCTGCGCGATGCGGGCGGAGTCCCCGCCGGCGCACACGTGGTAGCCCGACAGGGTCGCGAGGCCGGCCAGGACCTCGCGGGTCCCCGCGGCGAACCGGGCGTCCTCGGCCAGGCCGAGCGGTCCGTTCCAGAAGACGGTCTTCGATCCGCTGAGCACCTCGTAGAACCGGTCCCGGGTCCTCGGCCCGATGTCGCGGGCGAGGGCGTTGGGGGGTACATCGTGGACCGTCGAGGCCACCGCGTCCTTTTGCCCAGGGATCTCGGAAAGGAGGTCGACGGGCAGGACCACCTGGGTCCCCTTCTCGCGGGCCACCTGAAGGAACCCGTCAACGGCCTCGTCGAGACCGGCCTCGACGGGCGTGGCGCCCAGGTGGGCGCCGGCCCTCGCGAGGAACGGGAACGCCAGCGCTCCCGCGATGAGGAGCGCGTCGGCGCGGCCGAGGAAGCTCGCCAGAAGGGGCAGCTTGTCCGCCACCTTCGCCCCGCCGAGGAGCGCGACGTAGGGCCGCTCGGCCCCCGCCACGAGCGGGGTGAGCTCTCGGATCTCCTTCTCGACGAGAAAGCCCGCGTAGGCGGGCAGTCGCTTCGGCACGCCGACGGTCGAGGCATGCGCGCGGTGGACGGTGCCGAACGCCTCCTCGACGAACAGGTCGCCCAGCTGCGCGAGCTGGCCCGCGAAGGCGGGATCGTTCGCCTCCTCCCCTGGGTGGAAGCGGAGGTTCTCGAGCATCAGGAAGTCCCCGTTCTGCAGGCGCGCCACCGCCTGGAGGGGCGCGAGGCCGACGGCGTCCTCGGCGAGCGGGACGGGCGCGCCGAGAAGGCCCGAGAGACGATGGACGACCGGCCGAAGCGAGTAGCGCATGTCGCGCTTGCCGTCGGGCCGTCCCAAGTGCGACATGAGGATCGTGCGGGCGCCGTGGGCGCGCAGGTGCTGGAGCGTCGGAAGGGCCTCGACGATCCTCCGGTCGTCGGCGACGTGGCCCGTCGGGGTGATCGGCACGTTGAAGTCGACCCGGACGAGCACGCGCTTTCCCCGGACGGAGGCGTCCGCGACGGACCGCTTCAGGGGCATCGACCCGGTCGGAGGGGAGGGGTCGCTTGAACCTTGCTATGCGCCCGGCGGGAGCGGTCCCGGGCGCTTCGGCCGGTCCGGGCCCTGGGCCTCGCGCCTCCGGATCCGCTCGATGGCCCGCCGGGTGTTCGGTAGATCGAGGCCGTGCCGCGCCCCGGCGCCGAGGATCTCGCCGGAGATCGCCTCGATCTCCGTCCGACGGCCCCGGTCCAGGTCCTGGAGCATGCTCGATCGGTTCCGGGCGGTCGCCCGGACGACCTTCCAGAGCTCCCGATCGGCCTCCTCGTCGGAGAAGACGAACCCCTCCGACGCGGCGGCGGCCTGGGCCTCCCGAAGGAGCCGCTCGGCCTGCCCCCGCCACGGCTCCTGGGCCAGGGCGCCGTTCTCGAGCCCCTGGTCGGCCGTGATCGGATTGATCGATGCGTTGACGAGCGCCTTCCGCCAGAGCTCGCGATCGAACCCGGCGACCCGGCGGACCGACAGCCCGCCGTCGCGCAGGACCCGTTCGACGGTCCCGAGGATCTCGGATGGGACCGGCGGCGCGGTCTCCGGGAGGAGGATCTCCCCGTCGCCGGCGTGCCGGATGCGACCGGGGCCTACGAGGGTCACGCCGTAGGAGTTGATCCCCCGAACGATCCACCGCTCCGGGGACTCCCAGCCCGCGGCGGCCAGCGACCCGATGAGGCGTCGTTCGATGCCGAGGCCGTTCCCGAGCGCGACCAATGGGCCCGGCGGCCGGAGCTTGGCCCCGATCTCGCGGGCGGCCGCCTCGAGGTCCGGGCTCTTGACGCAGAGGAGGAGAAGATCCGGACGATCGGATTCCGCCAGGGCTGGACGGGCCGGGACCCGGAAGACCCCCTCCGTGAGCCCCTCGAGGCGGAGCCCGTCCTTCTCGATCGACGCGACGTGATCGGGACGACCGATGAGAAGGACCGCGTGGCCCCCACGGGCCAGGCGGGCGCCGAGGAAGGAGCCGACCGCGCCGGCCCCGAAGACGACGACGCGCACTCGGGACGTCCCCTAGCCGAGCTTCCGGACCAGGTCCGCCAGCGGGGCCGGTCGACCCCAGTCGCGCCGCAGGACCGTGAGGAGCCCCTCGTAGTAGCGCACCTGCTCGCGGGCCTCGCGGACCTGGCGGCGCAGGTACTCCTCCTCGCGCTCGAGGCGCGCCACCTCCGCCTCGGCCTCTTGTTTGGCCGAGAGCAGGGAGACGTGCCTATCGAGAAGCGGGATTGTTCTCTTGGGGGGCATGGAACGTTCCTCGTTGGGGTAGGTGCGTCGTGTGCTCGAGCAGGGCGTCGGCGACCCCGGCCACGCGGCCGAGCTCGCGCTTGATCCCGCGCAGGCGGACCTGGATCCGGCCCCGGCGCGCCCGGACCTCCTCGAGGGAGGACTGCAGGAGGTCGAGGCGGCGGCGCCACTTGTCCCGCTCCTGGAGGCTGAGGAGGACCGCGTCGACGTCCATCAGGGCGTGGGGGGGACGGTGCTATCGGTGAATGAAGGTTTCGATTCGCCGGAGGCCGCCGGTGGGCGCCCGCTCGGGTCACCGTTAAGGCCGACGACGGCTCGTCGGGCCGTCGGAAGGGAGGCACATGTCCGGGGTAGGAAAGCTGGTGGTGCTCGGCGCGGGAAACATCGGCGGTACCCTCGCGCAACGGCTCGCGGAGTCCGATCTCGCGGCGGAGCTCGTCCTCGTCGACATCATCGACGGCCTTCCGCAGGGAAAGGCGCTCGACATCCAGCAGTCCGCCCCGATCCTCGGCTTCTCGACGCGCGTCTCCGGCTCCACGTCCCTCGAGGCCCTTGCCGGGGCCGACATCGTCATCGAGACGGCGGGCCTCGCCCGAAAGCCGGGCATGAGCCGGTCCGATCTCCTCGAGAAGAACGCGGCCATCGTCCGGGGCCACGCGCTGGCGGTGAAGGAGCACGCGCCGAACGCGGTCGTGATCGTCGTCACGAACCCGGTCGACGTCATGACGTTCTGGTTCCGCGAGGTGAGCGGGCTCCCCGCGGCCCACGTCTTCGGCGAATCGGGCACGCTCGACACGGCCCGGTTCCGCACGTTCGTCGCGATGGAGCTTCACGTCGCGCCCCGGGACGTCACGGGGTTCGTTCTCGGCACCCACGGCGACACGATGGTCCCGCTCCTGTCGCTCACGAGCGTCTCCGGCGTTCCCTTGACCCAGCTCATCGCCCCGGACCGGCTTGCGCAGATCGTCGAGCGCACGAAGAAGGGCGGCGGCGAGATCGTCGAGCTGCTCAAGATGGGCAGCGCCTACTACGCGCCCTCGGCGGCCCAGGCCGAGCTGGTGGCGGCGATCGCGCGCGACGAGCACCGCCTGGTCCCGGTCACGGCCCACCTCTCCGGCGAGTTCGGGCTCCGCGGCCTCTGCATCGGGGTCCCGGTCCTGCTCGGGCGCCACGGCGTCGAGAAGGTGGTCGAGGTACCGCTCTCCCCCGACGAGCGTCGAGCGTTCGAGGCGAGCGCCGCCGCCGTGAAGGCCGACCTCGAGATCCTCGCGAAGCTTCCTCGGACGGCCTAAGTTATCTACCCCGGACCGCCGTCCGCGGAGGGAGGTTCGGAGACGGCCGAATCGTTCGACGCCATCGTCCTGGGCGGAGGCCTGGTGGGCGCCCTCGCCGCCGCGACGGCGGCGGTACGGGGCGCGCGCGTGCTCGTCGTCGAACGCGGCCCGCGGGTCGGGGCCACCGGTCCGTCCACCGGGGCGGTGCGTTGCGGGAACGAGCCCCGGGCCGGGCTCGAGCCCGCGGTGACCGAGCGCCCGCTGATCGAGCATCGGATGCTCGTGCTCGACGACGCCGCCTGTGTCTCGTTCGACTTTCGGGACCTAACGATGGCCCGAGGGCCCGCCCCCGCCGCCTCCGTCCGAAGCGCCATCGCGTCGGTCCTTTGGACCGAGAGCGCCCGGTCGAAGGGCGGCCGGATCCTCACCGACGCCCGGGACCTCCATCTCCTGACGAACCGATCCGGCACGGTGACCGGGGTCTCGGCGTCCGGCGAATCCTACGAGGCGCCCGTCACGATCCGGACCGAGCCCATCGAGGATCCGGTCGCGGGGAGCACGACCGCGCGGCTCGAGGAAACCTATGCGATCGCCGTTCGCTCGTTGGAGAACCGGTTCCAGCTCCGCCCCGGCCAGGGAACCTCGATCGAATGCCTCCTCGGCTTCCTGCCGACCGCCTGGAGCGGGACCGGGTGGTTGCTCACGCACCGGGAGCATCTCACGCTCGGTGTGACGCTCCGTCGACCGCCGGGCGACGAGGCCGCGACCGGACTCGAGTCGGCGTTCGAAAAGTTCCGCAGCCACCCCGCGATCCAGGGTTATACGACACGGGGCGAACGCGTGGACCGGCGCGAGTACTCCGTCGAGCGCGCTCCGACCCAAGGGCAGCTGGCCCCACCGGGTCTCCTCCGGGCAGGTGCGGCGGTGGGCCTCGGCGATCCCATCGGGGTCTTCGCCCCCGGGCTCTCCGCGGCCCTCGAGAGCGGCCGGGCGGCGGGGGAGTCCGTCCCGATGAGGGGGGAGCCTGCGACGGGAGCGGGACCCAGCTACCTTCGCCGTCTCAAGGGCTCGGGCGTCCTCGACCATATCGCCTGGGCTCGGGCCCATCCGACCCCTCTCGGGTGGACCGGCGCCCGAGAAGGACGGTACGCCCGGCTCCTCGCCCGTACCTTCCACGAGCTGCTCACGGAGTCCGGGGCTCCCAAGGAGCCGATCACCCGGACCCTTCGTCGGATCCGCCGCGAGAGCCGGACCCCGTTCCCGTCGCTGGCGGGGGACGCCCTCCGTCTCGGGAGGAACCTGTGAGCGACCCCCCGCCGGCCCCGGTCGAGCACGTCGAGATCAAGCGGCGGCTCGGGACCCTCCGGTACAACACGGATTCCGAGGAGCATGCCCACATCACCGTCAAGCCAGACATCTGCGCCAAGTGTCCGCACTCGTTCTGCACCTTCGTCTGTCCGGCGCAGTGCTACCAGCGGATCGACTCCCGCCTCGTCTTCCGGTACGAGGACTGCGTCGAGTGCGGAGCGTGCGCCATCGCGTGCGACCAGGGCTCGGTCACGTGGAACCTGCCCCGGGGACCGTACGGCGTGCGCTACGCGTTCGGCTAACGACCCGCTGCCCCGGCCCGTGGGCCACGTTCCGGCGTTCGCATCGAGGCGCATCTTTTAGACCCGAGCCCGCGTGGAATCGCCCGGAGATCCTCCTACGACCAGCGCCGAGAGCTCGACCGGTTCGACGGCGCTGTTCCCGTACCGGCTGCGGCCCGGCCAGGAGCCGATCGTCCGGGCGATCAGCGAGATCGCGCGGACCGGCGGGCCCCTCCTCATCGACGCCGCGACCGGCTCCGGGAAGACCGTCGCGACGCTGGCGCCCCTCCTCGAGCACGCCGAGCAGGCCGACCATCGGATCCTCTACCTCGTCCGGACCCACGCCCAAGAGGTCCAGGTCCTGCAGGAGGCGCGCGCGATCTCCCACCGGCTCGACCATCCGCTCCTCGCCCTCGGTCTCGAGGGCCGGCAGCGGCGCTGCTTCCTCCTCGAGGGGATCCACGAGATGAAGGGGGCCACCGCCGAGGAGCACGGCAAGCTCTGCGCGGACCGGAAGCGCGCGACGCAGCGGGCGTTCGACGAGGGCACGCTCCTCACCCCGCCCCCGGAGCTCCCCGAGGAGGGACCGGTGGACCTGACCGACCTCGACGGTTGCGCGTACTACGCGCGGGTCCTCCAGGCCGACCTCGACGCCCTCACCGAGCGCTTCTCGACGAAGCTCCCGAGCCCGTCGGAGTTCAACGAGTACAGCCGTTCCGAGAACCTCTGCCCGTACGAGCTGTCGAAGAAGCTCGCCGGACGGGCCCGCATCCTGACCGCACCCTACGCGTTCTTCTTCCATCCCCACATCCGGCAGTCGCTCCTGGCCTGGATGGGCGTCCCGCTGGACCGCGTGGACCTCGTGATCGACGAGGCGCACAACGTGCCGGATCAACTGCGCGAGCTCGCCACGGTCTCCCTTCCGCAGGAGTCCGTCCGGCGCGCCCGCGCCGAGCTGGCCGAGCGGGGCGACTTCCAGCTCCCCGACGGGCCGGGCGCGGCCCGGTTCCTCGAGATCGTCCAACGGTCGATCGACCAGCTCGTCGAGCGGATCGGCGACGACGAGGACGGGATCCTGCCCCCGAACGCGCTCGAGGACACGCTCCTCACGGAGATCGGCGGCACCTCGCACCGCCTCGACACGTGGCTCGGCGCCTTGGCCAGTTGGGGCGAGACGCTCCGGGAGGAGAAGCGGCGCCAGCGGCGCCTGCCGCGCTCCTGGGTCCACACGGTCGCGCTCACCCTCCTCTCGTGGCCCCAGCTCGAGCCGCCGGGGTACGTCAAGGTCGTGAGCCGCGCGCCCCGCCGGGCGATCGAGGCGTATGCGTTGGACGCCCGGGTCCCCGCCGAGGCCGTCCGCGGCTGCCACCTCTCGGTGCACCTCTCCGGAACGCTCGCCCCGCTCGAGGAGTACCGGGACTCCCTCGGCTTGGGCGAGTCGGCGAAGCTCCTCTCCGTGCCCTCGCAGTTCCCACCCCAGAACCGGAAGTTCCTCTACGATCCCGAGCTCACGACCCGCTTCGAGGACCTGCGGACCGATCCGACGCTGCTGCCGAGGCTCGCCGATCGCCTGGCGGAGATCCTCCAGGACCTCCCGGTGAAGACCGCCCTGTTCTTCCCGAGCTTCGATCTCATGAACCGCGTCCTCGCCGCCGGGCTCCAATCGGCCCTGCCCCCCGGCCACGTGATCGAGTCGCCGCGGGTCCCGATGGCCGACCTCTGGCGGTCCGTTGAGGTGTTCAAGAAGGGGCCCGAGGGCGGGGTCCTCCTCGGCGTCACGGGGGGCCGCATCGCCGAGGGGCTGGACTTCCCCGACGAGGAGCTCGAGGCCGTGGTCGTCGTCGGTATCCCGTACCCGAAGCCCACGGCGAAGCGCGAGGCGCTCCGCCGCTTCCTCGACCAGGAGACCGGGCACGGATGGGAGTACTGCCACGAGGCCCCGGCCCAGCGGGCGATCCTCCAGTCGTTCGGCCGGATGATCCGGTCCGAGAACGACCGTGGGATCGCGATCGTCGTCGACCGACGGGCAACGACGTTCGAAGGCGTCCTCCCCGGGCTCGCCCCCTTGGGGGACCTCCGGGCGACGGCGAAGCAGTTCTACGGACGGAAGGCCCGGTGGATCCCGCTCCCCGGGGGCCCGCAGGCGCCGACCCCGGTCCCCGCGCCGGATCCCCCCAAAGCCTAAGGGAACCGGTCGGGTGTTCGGGCCGTGATCATCACGCGCACGCCCCTGCGGGTGAGCTTTGCCGGAGGCGGCACGGACCTCCCGCAGTTCTACCGGAACCACGGCGGCGGGGCCGTCGCGAGCGCGGCGATCGACAAGTACGTCCACGTCCTCGTCAACACGAAGTTCGACCGGGCGATCCGGGTCGCCTACTCGAAGGTCGAGAACGTCGAGCGGTTCGACGAGCTCCAGCACGGCCTCGTCCGCGAGGCGATGCGGCTCACGGGCGTCACCGAGCGCCTCGAGATCCACACCATCGCCGACATCCCGTCGGAGGGGACCGGGCTCGGCTCGTCCTCGACGCTCACCGTCGGGCTCCTGAACGCGTTGTACGCCTACCGCGGGCAAGTCAAGGACCCGGCGACGCTGGCGGAGGAGGCCTGCCGGATTGAGATCGAGGTGCTGGGCGGCACGCTCGGCAAGCAGGACCAGTACATCGCCGCGTTCGGCGGCGTCCACTTCTTCGAGTTCCGCCCGGACGACACCGTGCGGGCGACGCCGATCCCGCTCGCCGCGCGCGACCGGGAGGCGCTCTCGGACCACCTGTCGCTCTTCTACACCGGCGTGACCCGCCAGGCCGAGGGGATCCTCAAGAGCCAGGACGCCCGGACGCCGGAGAACAAGGGTTCCCTCGAGCGGATGCGGGACCTGGCCGGCGAGGCACGGGACGCCCTCCTCGCCCGCGACTGGGCGAAGCTCGGCGCGCTCCTCGACGACGGATGGCGGCTCAAGCGGGAGCTGACCCGGGGGATCACGAACGAGACGATCGACGCGGCATACGCCCGGGCGAAGGCCGCCGGGGCGCTCGGCGGGAAGATCACGGGCGCCGGCGGAGGCGGGTTCCTCCTCGTCGTCCACCCGCCGGAGAGAAGCCATCAAATAGAGAGCGCCTTAGCCCCGATGCAGCGCCTCCCGATCCGCATCGCTTCGGAGGGCTCGCAGATCCTGGTGGTGCGCCGGTAGGTTCCATGGTCGAGATCGGAGCGTACGTCCGGCGGTACGTCGAAGAGACGCGCGCGGCGCTCGCCGACCCGTACCTGGCCGAGGGGATCGCGCGGATCGTCCCCGTCCTGCTCGAGGCCCGCGCCCACGATCGGACGATCTACTTCTTCGGCAACGGCGGGAGCGCCTCGACCGCCTCGCACCTCGTCGCCGACATCGGCAAGGCGACGATCCGCGGCGACGGCAAGCGGTTCCGTTGCGTGGCGCTCGTCGACAACGTCGAGACCCTGACCGCCTGGGCGAACGACACCGAGTACGCCCGCGTCTTCTCCGAGCAGCTGGCGACCCTCGCCCACCCGGGCGACGTCGCCTTCGGGATCAGCGGCTCCGGCAACTCGCCGAACGTCCTCCGCGCGATGGAGATCGCCCCGAAGCTCGGGCTCCGGACCATCGGCCTCACCGGCATGGGCGGCGGCAAGCTGAAGGCCGCCGTCGAGATCCCCGTCGTCGTCCCGTCGAACAGCATGCAGCACATCGAGGACGTCCACCTGCTCATCTGCCACCTCCTCACGTCGTACCTCCGCGACGAGGCGCCGGTGCCCGCGGCGCACTGATGATCGTCAAGGTCCGCGAATACATGGTGCTCGAGGTCGAGCACCTGGACCGGTCCACGACCGTCGGCGAGGCGATCGACAAGCTGAGCCGGAGCCGACACCACGGGCTGCCGGTGACCGACGGGTCGAACCGCCTGGTCGGGTTCGTGAGCGCGAAGGAGCTCCTCCGGAACGCCAACCAGCGCGAGCGTCCGCTCTCGGAGATCATCCGGCCCGGCACGTACCGCGCGACGCCGGAGATGGCGCTCGACGACGTCGCCCGCATCATGTTCCGGTACGGTCTCCGCGACCTGCCGATCACCGACGACGAGGGGCGGCTCTGCGGGGTCGTCTCGAACCTCGATATCGTCCGGTCGCACTTCGAGCGGGCCTCCCCGGCGAAGGCGGAGACGCTGAAAACCCTCCTTTCGGAGCGCTACCAGCTGGCGTTCTCGTTCCGACGGGGGCTGGTCCCGATCGCGACGTTGCGCCCGACGCAGTGGAAGGTCTACGAGGACGAGCTCGAGGGGCGGCGCTACGAGCTCGAGCGCGGGTTCGCTGAGCCGGTGCTCGTGGTCCAGAAGGGGGACCTGTGGATCCTCGTCGACGGCCACCACCGGGCGCTCGCCGCCCAGGAGATGGGGCTCCAGCAGCTCCAGGCGTTCATCCTGACCTGCGACAAGCCGCTCGAGTTCGCGGCGACCGAGACGGGGTTCGAACGCCTCGCCCGCGAGCACAACCTGCACACCCTCTCGGACATCTCGATCGACCGGGCGGCGCACCACCCGCTGATCGAGGTGACGACCCAGCTGCTTCGGCGCTTCGACCACGACGACGAACCGGCCGCCCAGTGACGGGGGGTGCGGGGGCGACGACGGCGCCTTCCCCGGCGTCCGACGACCGGTTGAGGGCCCTCGATATCGCCCGATTCGCGGCCGTCGCCGGGGGCATCGGTCTTGCCGTCGACGCCGGCCTCATCGCCCTCGAGGGCGTGAGCGCCATCGACCCGTTCGGCGCGATCGCCCCCGGGGCCGCCGCGGGGCTCGGGGCGCTCGGCCTGGGCCTGGCCGCGGCCGCGCTCGCCTCCGGCGGGCGTTGCACCGTCCGGGCGGCGCTCCGATCGGCGCCCGAGATGTACCCGTTCGGCGCGCCGTGGCTCCAGCTCGGGCTCTACCTCCTCGTGATCGTCGGCGCGGCGGCCGTCGCCCACGCCCTCCTCGTCGCCTTCACCGGCGCGGACTCAGGCGGGGCCGTCGGCAACCCGAACGGACCGGCGCCGCTGGACCTCCTGCTCTCGGCGGGCTCGCTCCTTCTCTGGGTCCTCGCGGTGTACGCGGTCTACGGGCTCCGCCGGTTCATCCAGATGGGTCGGGAGCTCGATGCGCGCCGCGGGCTCGACCCGTTCGGTTCGCGCGCCCCGGGCCCTGGGGACGGCGGAGCGGCGTGGGTCCCCGACCGCCGCTCGGCCCCGCCGGCGTTCGTCGGAGCGGCCGCGGCCGTCGGGATCGTCACGGCGGTCGTGATGGTCGAGGTCACGGTGGGGATCCAGCTGCTCGAGACGCCGATCGGTCCCGTCGCCGCCCCCCTGTTCTGGTGGTCCCAGGCACTGACCGTCGGGGCCGCGGCGATCGTGGCCTCCGCGTTAGGGACGATCGACCGCGGGGTCCGGGACCTGGAGCGGCAGTACGACGCGCGCGACGCGCCGCGACCGGACGGGGCGGTGCCGGCGAGGACGCCGCCGGCTCCGGGATTCGTACCATAGCGATATCAAGCGGGTTAAGGTCGGAGCGCGGGCAGGATGTTCTCTCGAGATTCGTCCCCGTCGCGGCGTCGCCGGCTCTCGGCCGTGGCCCGAATCCTTTCGGTCACCGGGATCGTCGTCCTCCTCCTCGGGGTCTCGTACGCCGGGATCGGCGCGCCGCGCGCTCCGCGCATCGTCACCTTCTCCTCCGGCCTTCCTCCGGGGGGCGGGAGCGCTTCGGTCAACCTGACGGTCAACCTGACCGACTCGCCCTCGTTCGAGCCGAGCTCGCTCAAGGCCCCTCCCAACGCGGTGCTCCACCTTCACCTGAAGAACACAGGGGTACTGAATCACACCTTCACGATCTCCACCAAGGCCAACTTCGTCGTGCCGACGAACTGGACCCCGACGCAGCTCGATGCGTTCTTCACGACCAACGGCTCGATTGTGAACATCTCGGTGCCGGCCGGGTCCACGATCTTCACGAACGTCTCCCTGCCCGGCTACGCCGTCACTGGAGAGAGCTTCGAGATCGTCTCGGTCCTCCCCTACCAGTTCCAGGCCGGGATGCGCGGCTTCCTCAACGTCTCCGTGGGCACCCTGGGCCCGGGGGTCGTCCTCGACGTCCAGGCCACCGACACCTTCCGGTTCGTCCCGGACGCTCTGGCCGTGAACGCCACCTCCTACCCCGTGACCGTCGACGTGGACGCGACGAACATCGGCGTCCTCCCGCACACCTGGACCCTCGTGGCCCAGCCGAACTACACGCTCCTCGCGAGCAACTACTCCACCTACCTCCAGGCCCACCCGCCCCTGGGGCGGGCGTCGCTGGCCAACGGGGGCGAATCGAACTGGACGAACTTCTCGGTCGCGGCCCCCGGGGTCTACGAGTTCATCTGCGAGATCACCGGCCACTTCCTCAACGGCATGTTCGGCTTCCTCTACGTGGGGGTGGCGCCGCCCGCCAACGCGACCCCGCCGAGCACCGCGATCGTCCAGGTCGGGATCCTCGTGGGGGCGGCCTCGCTCCTGGGGATCGGTGCGATATTCGCGCTCGCTGCCTCCTACACGGGCCGGTTCCCCCGGACCCCCCCCAGCGGCGGACATACGCCCTAGCACGGCCGAGCCGTCCCCACACGGTCTCCCAGTGTCCCGAGGCGAGACTATCATCTACGTCGAGTGGGTAGGTCGGTCGTCCGCGGACGCACGACGTCCTCGGCCCCGGAGCGAGCCATGAGGCGAAACGTATGGGGGCGCCGTCGCGCCTCCTCGGGCCCAGGTGGGACAGGCCCCCGCCTGTTCCCCCTCTGGGTCCTCGTGATCGGCGTCGCGCTGCTCGCGATACCGTTCCCCGTCCTCGGAGGAGGCCCGACGCGGCCCCATCCGCCGCGGGGCCTCCCGTCGGCGACGGCGGCCGTTCCCGCCTCCGTTCATCCAATGGGCTCCCCCCGCACGACCCTGCCCGGAAGCGATCCCTCGTCCGAGAGGTACGTGAATGCTCCCCAGCTCGCCTTCCGGGAGTGGGAGGCTGAGCGGAATGCCTCGCGCGCCGCCGCGGCGCCCCTCCTCCCTGCGACGCCGGCGCCCGCCCGCCCGACCTCGGAGCTCCCCGGGCCGGACCAGCTCCCGGGCGGGACGATCACGGGTCGCATCTACGACATCACCCACGGCCGGCCGATCGACGGGGCCCTGGTCCAGGTGGAATCGTTCGGCACGACCCTCTGCGACTCGGCGTGCGGGAGCAACTCCACCGACGCGAACGGTGACTTTGTCGTCTCGAGCCCCGCCGGGACGGTCGTGGTCGCCTTCTCGGCCAAGGACTACGTCAGCAACCGCACGTGGGCCAGCGTCGGGTCCGGCGGTACGCTCAGCCTCGGTACGCTCTACATGGTCCACGACGGCTACGTCGTGGGCGTCGTCGAGGACAACACTCCGGATCAGTCGCCGCTCGCGGGCATCAACGTCAGCGCGATGTCGCGGGACGGCACGATCACGGGTCCCCCCGGAAACGCATCGAGCGCGAACGGCTCCTTCACCGTCGCGGTGCCGCCGCTGCCGTCGGAGCTCGACTTCTCGCCGAACTCGACCGCCTTCCAGCCCAATACGACCTACGCGAACGTGACGCCCTACGAGACGCTCAATGTCGGAGTGGTCCACCTCGAAGGGGGCGTCCCGATCTACCCGACGCTGGTCGACGCGACGACCGGGCTCCCGATCCCGGCCCAGAACCCGTCGCAGATCACGGTCTGCAGCCCGACCGGTCTATGCTTCCTTCCGACCGAGGAGACCGGCCCGCACCCGACGGGCTACGGCCTGCCCGGCCCGACGATCCTGAAGGTGTATGCGATCGGGTACCTTCTCAACACGACGCAGATCCCCGACCTCCCCAATACGAACCAGCCGGTCGCCGTGGGGCCGATCGAGATGATCCCGTTGGCCGCGATGGAGATCTCGTCGAACCTGACGGGGGGACCGGCCCCACCGGCGGGATGGCCGATGCCGGCCGTGAACGTCTTCGCGTGCTCCCTCGACGGCCTCCTGGTCACCTACCAGCCGTTCACGAGCCCCATTCTCGCAGCCAACCCGTGCTTCCCCCAGGGGGTGTCGTACTCGTTCCTCGGTTACAATGCCCTCGACATCGGCACCACGACGTTGATCCTCACCCCTCCCCTCTACGACGCGGTGGTGCTCGAGCAGGTCGACCTGACCGCGGCCCCGACGATGCCCGACTTCCCGATCGCCAACAACCAGATCTACACGAGCGGCGGCGGAGGGACGCCTACGGGGCCGTGGACCCTCGCGAACACCACGTGGGCCAACGCCAGCCCGGATCACGTCACCGACCTCGGCTCGATCGACGTCACGCCGGGCACCTACCTCACCGGGAACGTCTCGATCGCCGGCTACAGCGGATCGCTCGAGGGCCAGTTCTCTGTCCAGGTCTGCTCGACCGACATCCCGGCGGAGTGCGGGTCGACGGTCGGATCGAGCGACGCTCAGACGCCGGTCCTCGGATGCCCGGCCAGCCCCGGGACCTTCTGCGCGCCGGCCCCGCCGGGCCCCGACCAGGTCGTCGTGACGCGGTTCGGGCCCGGGTTCCAGAATCGCACGTGGGTCGAGGTGCCTCGCGGCTGCTGCGGCCAGGACACTCATCCGACGTACGTCGGATGGATCAACCTCACCCTTCCCCCGCTCGAAGGGAACCTCTCGGGGAGCGTCGTCGGACAAACCGGGGGTCCCGGGAGCGCCACGGTCCCCCTCAATGGCGCGCTCGTCACCATCCAGGCGTGTCCGGTCGGTCCCCCCCCGGTCGGTCTGCCCACGTCGGGATGCACGGAAACCGGGGCCAACCAGACCGGCCAGTTCGAGTTGAACGCCTCCCTCGGATGGGATATCGTCTCCGTGTTCTCGAACGCATACCAGGGGAACTGGACCTGGGTCGATGTCACCGGCAACAACTCGACCGGGGTGATCGAGCTCGCTCCGAAGGCCGAGTTCATCGGCCAGGTCCTCTCCCCCGGCGGTGGTGGGATCTACTCGGCGATCGTATCCGCCTGCCCGGTCGGAGATCCGACCCAGTGCTACATCCTCGGCGACACGAACACCTTCGGCCAGTTCAATGGGACGGCCCCCGGCGGCCCGCTCCCGTGGGGGACGTACGAGATCACCGCGTCCAGCTCCGGGTACGCGACCGGGTGGACCTACGCGAACTCGACGCCCGGGGCGCTCACGATCGTTCCGACGTTCACGCTGTCGCCGATCGGATCGACGCCGGGCGCGCCGCGCCTCGGTCCCGCCGCGAACGGCTCGGTGGGAGCGTGGGTCGACGGACGCCTGGTGGACTCGGTCACGGGCTACGGCGTGCCGGCCGCTCAGATCGACGAGTGTTCGGTCGTGGGGGGCGGCTGCACGGGCAACGTCTACCCGGCGACGGCGGGAGGAACGTTCAACGTCTCGCTGCTGACGGGGCAGTACTTCCTCGAGGTGAACGTCTCCGGCTACCCGCCGACCGACGTCTACGTGAACGCGACCTCCGCGACCGTGGTCCACCTCGGGGTCACCGAGCTGAAGCACCTTCCCTGGGTGCACGGGAGGGTCCTCATCGCCCCCTGGCAATCGCTGGCGGTCACCGACGGGCTCGGGGCCGCGGTCTACGTCGTCGGCTGCCCTCCCATCTCGTCCAGCTACGGGTGCGGTCCGGCCGTCCCGACCGACAACGGCGGGTTCTTCAATGTGAGCGTCCCGGTCTCGAGCTCCGCCGAGCTCGAGTTCTTCGGCCGCGGGGTCGCGGGCTTGGGCTCCCCCGGGCAGGGGTACCTGTTCTCGACGGAGAAGGTCTCGGCGACCCAGACGTACGTCGACCTTCCCACGTCGCTCGCGTTGGCGCCCTCGGTCGGGATCTACGGATCGGTCACCGGACGTCTGGCCGACGGGAGCACCTGGAACGCGACCGATCTCTCGGCCCGCGACCCGTGCGCGTTCTGCTCCGCGATGGTCACCCCGGTCGGGAGCGCGACGGCGGCGTACTTCCAGGTCCAGACCGGCGGGGGGGGTAACTTCACGGCCTTCGAGCCCTCGGACGCGAGCTCGACGTTGCTCGTCGGCACCGGGCAGAGCTTTTGGTGGGCCAACACGACGGTCCCGGGAGCCGTCGCCCCCGCGGCGTCGCTCTCGGCTAGCCCGATCAACCTGCCGCATTTCGGCTGGGTCGACCTGCGCGCGGTCGACTCGAACACCTCGCGGCCGATCCCGTACTTCTACGCGACGGCCTCCAGCTACGACGCCGGCAACGCGACCACGTTCCAGATCACCGGCCTCTCCCGCGGCGACGGATACCTCAACCTCTCCGCGCCCCTCGGAGCAAAGGTCTACGTCAACGTCTCCGCCGACGGCTACCAGTCGCTCGTCAAGACGACGGCCGTTCGCCAGAGCAAGTCGGTCGACCTGGGCGTGTACGCCCTCCTCCCCGGAGGGAGCTCCGGCGTCTGGTTCCGGAGCCTCGCGGTCAACACGGTCAACACGACCCCCTTCGAGACCGTCGTGGACGCGAAGACCCGGGCGGCTCTTCCGGACGCGACGGTTTCGACGACCACCCCGTTGGGCGCGACGGTCTCGACCGTCTTCACGAACGGGATCGGGCAGTTCCTCACCTTCTCCCCGCCGCAGTTGGCGACCGGCCTCTACGTACGGATGGCGGGGTACGAGCCGTGGGTGTTCCACTGGGTCACGGCCAACGTCAGCACGGTCTCGGTCAAATCCATCAACGTCACCGGGGACGGTGTCGTCGCCGGCCGCGTCGTCACGGAGCCGGGGAGTGTCCCGGTGTACGACACCGAGGTCGACGTCTGCCCGGTCAGCACGTCGTGCACGAACTACGGCCTCACGAACGCGACCGGGGTCTTCTGGGTCACCGCGCCCCCCGGGGCGGACACCGTCACGGTCGTCTCGAACACGTACCTGACGAACGTGACCGCCTCGCTCGTCGTGACGACCGATACCTGGTCCTGGGCGGGCACGATTCCGATCTTCGCGTTCGCGACGATCACCGGGAGCCTCCGCGGCCTCCCGAACGGTAACCTGCTCACCAACGCCAACGTGAGCGTCTGCTCGCGGTTCGGCTCGCCGGTCGGACCGTGCGGCACGGTCGTCCCGACGGACGCGAACGGCTCGTTCCTCGTTCCGGTCCCCCCCGGCATCTACATCCTCGAGTTCCAGGCCGCCGGCTACAACACCACGTACCTCCCGGTCGACCCGCTGCCCGCCCAGAACTTGAGCGTCGGCACGATCTTCCTCCTCGAGTACGGTGAGGTCGCCGGACAGGTCGTCTCGACGATCTCCGGCGCGGCGATCGCGAACGCGACGGTCTCTGCGTGCGCGCAGACCACCGCCGGCCTGTGCTCCGCGTACGTTCGCACCGACGGTTTCGGCGCGTTCGAGCTCTCGGCGCCCCCTGGCCTCGACCTCGTCACCGCGACGGCCTCGGGATACTTCGACAACTACACCACGGTCTACGTTCCCTCCGGCACATCCGCGACCCCGGTCCACCTCGATCTCCTGCCCCTCTCCGTCGCCATCCCGGAGACGATCTCGGGGTCCGTCGTGGCCGCGAACCGGTCCGATGCGCCGATCCCCGGGGCGTTCGTCTCGGCCGACATCCAGGGCGTCGCCATCGGTTCCAGCTCGACGGATTCCGCCGGCCAGTTCTCCCTCGCGATCGACTGGGGCAGCTACTCGCTCGTCGCGAGCGCGCCCGGGTACGCCCCGGTCCGGGAATCCCTCATCGTCCACACGAACCTCTCCGGGATCGTCCTCGCCCTGCCGACGATGACCTACACGGTCTCGGGCACGGTCCGGGACGCCCTCACCGGGGCGCCGCTCAACGCGGTGACGGTCAGCGAGGGGACGAGCACGCTCGCCAGCACGTCGGCGACGGGCGAGTACGCGTTCCTCGTCCCGAACGGGACCTTCGATCTCGTCGCCGCGGCGACGGGCGCCACCGGGGCGTCCTACGGCGCCCTCAGCTTCACGATCACGGTGAGCGGGCACGCCGTCGCGCGGGACATCGAGCTCACCGCGACCAACGGCGCTGTCGCCGGCGTCGTCGTCGATGCGGAGAGCGGCCTCCCCGTGGCGAGCGCGACGATCGCCGTCTACGGCCCGAGCTCGGCCCAGCGGCTCGCCCTCGTCGGGGTCTCGAGCTCCGGCACCTTCTCGATCGCGCTCGGCCCCGGGACCTACGCCCTCAACGTCTCGGCCCCGGGCTATGCCACGACCAGCGTCGACGTGCAGGTCCCGACCTCCGGGCCCGTCACCATCGCGCTGGTCCCGTTCACGACCTCCGGCGCCCTCGGCAGCATCGTGCCGCTCCCCCTCGTCGTCGGCGCGCTCGCGGGCGTAGTGATCGCGGCCGTGGCCCTCACCATCTGGTGGCGGCGCCGACCGCCGCCGCCGCCTCCGGCGCCGCGATGGACGCTCGAGGACTTGGACGAGCCCGGGGTCACCGACGCGGGCGCTCCGTAGGCCCTCGGCCTACGTCACGACCAGGTACGCGCGCATGATGCCGTGGAAGGTACCGCAGAACTCGGTGCACTGGATGAGGTACTGCGTGCCCGGGGAGACGTTCGGGACGTAGAAGGCCATCGAGTTCGTCCGCCCCGGGATCGCGTCGATCCGGATCCCCAGGCCCGGGATGTTGAAGGAGTGGACGACATCCGTCGACGTGACGTTGATCTGCACCGTCGTCCCCGGTGCGACCCAGAAGTCTCCACCCGACACGGTCCCGGTCGCCGGGTCATAGGTCGTGTTGACGTCGGTGCCGTTGCTGTAGCGGAACTCCCAGTACCACTGGTGCCCGATGACGTCGACGTACTCGTCCGGGTGGGCGGGGAGCGCGTCGATCTGGTAGAGCAGGACCGTCGACCAGACCGCCACGAACGTGATGAGGGCGACGGTGGCGAGCGTCCAGACGACCTCGAGCTTGTTAACCATACCTTCGCCCCTTGGTGGCCGGGTCGCGGAAGTGCACGATCGCGTAGAGCAGGAACGCGAAGACCAGCCCCGCTCCCACGACCGAGATGATCAAGATCACGTAGACGAGCGGCAGCGTCTCCTGGTAGTTGGTCTGGTCGGCGAACACCGGCGCCGCGAGCGCCGCGGCGAGGGTCGGAAGAAGGGCGGCGAGGCGCGCCCGCACCGCGGGCCAGTTCCGCACACTGGGTCCGAGGGGCCTCGATACATATCGCCCGTGTACGTACGCGCAGGGGCCGACGCGCGTTCCGGGAGGGCCTCCACGCCCGGGCAAATACGTACGGAACCTCTTTGAACGCCATTCCCCCTCGCGCCCTCGCTGGGACCCCCGGCACTCGGTGACTCTCGAATGGTCCGTCGCTTTCCGTACCGGCCCGCGATCGCGTTCTTCACCGCGCTCTCTCTCGGTCTGATGGGCCTCGGTGTCGCCGCCGGGACCCCGGGCTTGGAGCGGATCGCCTCCAGCGGTGCCTCGAACAGCCTTACCGTCACCGTCGGGTCCGCGTTCCAGTTCACGCTCTCCACCAATCAGGTGACCCCTGGAGCCAACGTCACGGTCCAGATCGTCCAGACCGACGACATCGCGCACACCTTCACCCTCTCGTCCGTCGCGGGGTACGCGTTCAACGACGCGAACACGACGGGCGACCTGCTGACGTTCTTCGCCGAGCACCCCCCGCTCGTGAACTTCTCGATCCCCTCGGGCCAGGCGACCTTCACGACGTACTTCACCGCCCCGCCGTTCGGCATCTACGAGTACGTGTGCCTGGTCGCGGGCCACTACCAGGCGGGCATGCGGGGCTTCCTCGGATCCGGCGAGCCGGGGAGCAGCGGCTCGCTCTCCGCCCCTCCCGGCGCCCCGGTCTTCATCATCGGCGGAACGATCGCGGGGCTGGTCGTCCTCGCGATCGTGCTCGGGTTCGTCGTCGGGCGGCGACGCGGCGCCCACGACGAGATGCCGCCGGAGCGGCTGGGCTACCCCGAGCCGCCGACCGGACCGAAGCCGCCGTTGGCCGGCGGCCCGTCCTGAGCCCCACGCTTCCACAACCACTAAGAAGGGGGACCGGCTCCCAAGCTACGGACCTCGTAAGAGGTTCGGTATCGAAATGGCATGGGGACAGCCGAGCCGGGAACGCCGCGTGCTGAAGGCCGGCCACTCCTCGATCGCGGTGACGCTGCCGAAACCGTGGGCGGAAGCGATGAACCTGCGCCCCGGCGATCTCATCGTCTTCGACCAGAACGATGACGGGACGCTCTATCTCAAGCCCGCGCCCCTGCCCGGGGCGGCGGTCGCCGGCGCGCCGTACCTCGTCCAGGCCCGGTCGTTCGACACCCCCGGGGTCCTCCAACGCCTGGTCGTCGGGGCGTACCGCGTCGGGCACGACGCGATCGAGATCCGCAGCGAGCAGCCCCTCGGCGCCGAGCGCATGGAGGAGCTCCACCAGGCCGCGCGCGGCCTCCTGGGCGTCTCGATCGTGGCGCAGGAGCCGAACCGCGTCGTGCTGCAGAACTTCATCGACCCGTCGAAGTACGGCCTGCCGCAGCTGGTCCAGCGCATGAAGATGATCCTCGTGGCGTTCCTCGAGGAGTCCGGCGAGCTCATCGGCCGACGCGCCCGCTCGCGCCGGCTCGGGGGCCTCGCCGAGGAAGGCAACAAGGTCCTCGCCCTGCTCGTCCGTCAGCTCTTCCTCGCCAGCCGGGACTGGTCGCTCGCGCGGCGGATCGGCTCGCCGGACCCTCGCCAGCTCCTGGAATGGCGGGTCGTCGTCCACGCGCTCGAGGAGCTGAGCGTCGTCCTCGGGGAGGTCGCCCAGGAGCTCAACCGGGCCCCTCCGCCCAAGTCCAAGGACGCGGGCCTCTCGTCGATGCTGGAGGAGTTCAAGACCGGCCTCAAGGCCGTCGTCGACTCCCTGATGCGTCCGTCGCTCTCGCAGGCGTGCGAGGTCTACGCCGAGTCCCTCCGGCTCGCCGAGTCGGCTCGGTCCGCTCTCGCGCACGTGAAAGGCCCGGCCCGCAAGACCGGACTGCCCGCGGCCCTCGCGGCGCTCCAGCGCGGCGCGACCTCGATGTCGATCCTCGCCCAGGTCGCGCTCGACCGGGCGGTCTCCGCCGGGACCGAGACGATCCTCGTCCAGACCGCGTGACCCGGTTGATATACTCCGGGTACGAACGATTCGTACGGGTCGAACCTCCCTGTACGAACGCCATATGCCCCGCCCTTCGGTGGTCGCGCGGGGGCTACACAGGTGTTCGATTCCCTAGACGACTGGTTGATCATCGCGCTCGTCGTCGCGGTGCTCTTCTATGGCTCGTCCAAGATCCCGCAGTTTGCGCACGCGCTCGGCCGATCGCTCGGTGAGTTCAAGAAGGGCAAGATCGAGGTAGAACGAGAGATCCAGGCCGAACAGGCGGCCGCGGCCGCCAAGGCCGCCACGTCGGCGACGCCGACCGGTTCCCGTTGAGGGCGCCGCCGCCGCGCATGGCCTCGCCGAGCGCGCTCCTGCGATCGTCGGTCCCGGCCGCCTGGACGCGGGGGGGACGCGTCGGGTGATCGATGGGCGACCTGGACCGGATCCTCGGGGTGCTCGCCGAGGTGCGTCGACGCGCCGTACGGATCGCCGTGGTGCTCGGTCCGCTGTTCGGGTTCATGGTGACGTTCCGTCTCCAGCCGATCTCGCCCCGGGTCCTCGGGGTCACGCTGCCGCTCGCCTACCCGGTCCCGAGCCTGTTCTACAACGTGACCGCCCAGGTGTTCCGGGCCCTCGTGAAGCTGACCCTGCCGCCGAACGTCGTCCTCATCAACTACCAGGTGGGCGACTCGGTCGTCGCCCAGCTCGAGATCGGCGCGATCCTCACGGTGATCCTCGGCATGCCGTGGATCGTCCACGAGGTCGGTGCCTTCCTCGTCCCGGCCCTCCGGAAGAACGAGCGGGAGCTCCTGGCGCGGATCGGGATCCCGGCGACGGCGCTGTTCATCACCGGCACCCTGCTCGGCCTCTTCTTCCTCACCCCGCTCACGTTCCGGCTCCTGTTCCTCTACGTCGGGGCTTTGGGGGTCGCCCCGGTCCTCGGCGTGCAGGCGTTCGTCACGTTCGTGCTCCTCTACTCGCTCGCCTTCGGGGTCGTCTTCGAGCTCCCCGTCTTCGTCTACACGCTGACGCGCCTCGGGCTGGTGAAGGCCGCCGCGTGGCGGAAGCACTGGCGGGGGGCGATCATCGGGGCCTTGGTCTTCGGGATGGTCGTCACGCCGGACAACTCCGGCATCACGATGCTCCTGGTCGCGACGCCGATGATCGCGCTGTACTTCGGCGGCGCCTGGTTCGCCCAGCGCTGGGAGAGGACACATGGGTCCTCCGCGCCCATGGCGGCAGGAGGGTGAGCTAGGACGGCGCTCTTCTCGGACGTCGACTGGACGATCCTCCTCGCCGTCGCCGGCGTGCTCGTCCTCGGCAAGGAGGGCGGGGCCGTCCTCCGTCAGTTCGGGCGGATGTACGGCCGGATGAACCGTCTCAAGACGGAACTCCTGGGGGAGTTCGCGAAGGCCGCCGATATCCCCGCCCCGGTGCCCGGTCAGGTGGTCTCGATCCGCCAAGCGCTCCTCCACTTCGAGCCCGGCACGGACCGGACCGTTGGGGTCCCGATCGCGGTGACGTCGCCGCCGTCGGTTCCGGACTCCTACTCGCCGGTCTACGCACCGGCCGCCGCGGCCGCGCCGATGGGCCTCGGCCCGTCGACCTGGTCCGGGTCGTACCCGCACTCCCCGGACGACCCCGAGAGGTACCGATGAGCGTGCTCAGCATCGACGACCAGATCACGCTGACCGAGATCCTCGTGATCCTGCTCGGGATCGCCCTCACCTGGGCGATCTACTACGGCAGCGACCGGGCGGAGCTGCCGGGCGACGCCCAGATCCCCGACCCGTCGATCCCCGACGACCCGGGGGCGGACATCAAGGGCCGGAGCCTCCAATGAACGGCCCGTGCCCCGACGCGTGCGCGTTCGCCGGCGGGCGCAGCGCGTTCGACCTCCCGGTCGGCCAGGTCCGGCGGATCGCGGCCCTGGACCCGAAGTCCGACGAGGTCGACGAGACGAAGCGCAACGTCCTCAAGCTCCTCGGGGTGGCCGGCCTCATCGCGGGCGGCGGGGGCCTGATCGCCGGGTCGATCCAGTACGCCCAGCCACCGCAGATCGGCGCCTCGAGCTATCCGGACGTCCAGATCCTCGACCTCGACGGCGCGCCGCTCACCGTGACGAAGGTGATGAGCGAGTACAACGTCGAGAGCACCGAGCTGCTGCTGTTCAACTACCCGCTCCGGAACGAACCGAACTTCCTCCTCAACCTCGCGTCGCCGCCCGGGAAGTCGGACGGCACGACGAACGCCTCGGGCGGGATCGGACCGCAGAACACCATCGTGGCGTTCAGTGCGATCTGTCAGCACCTCGGGTGCCCCGCGCCGGCGCTCGGGTACTACCCGCCCGGAGCCTGCCCCAACGTCGTCGGCGGCAAGTCGTTCTACATCCACTGCAGCTGCCACGGCTCGACCTACGACGTGACGAACGGCGCGTCGAACCTGACGGGGCCCGCCGTCCTGCCGCTTCCCCAGGTGGTGCTCTTCTGGAACAAGTCGGACGATTCGATCCATGCCACGTCGGTCCAGGGGCCTACGGTCAACGGCCACCTGAGCACGCTGACGGGAGATTATCCCGTGGGCTCGACGACCCAGCTCGCGAAGCAGCAGCCGATACCGCCGCTGTGCGTCTTTCCTTCGTAGGATCGGTCGATGGCGTTCGAGCGTTGGTTCAACCGGACCCTCAATCGCGTCTGGGGGTTCGTCGAGGACCGCTCCGGGATGCCGCACTGGGCGCTCAAGCCCCAGCCCGACTTCACGTTCAAGCCCTCGTACTGGACCGGCGCCTTCGTCGCGAACGCCCTCATCTTCCAGACGATCACCGGGCTCCTGCTGCTGCTCTACTACCAGCCCAGCGTCTACCCGACGTACACGGCGTGCGGCCAGCCCATCGGGACCCTATCGAACGGACCCGCGGCGTGGTGCAGCACGTACTACATCATCAACTCGGTCCCGATGGGATCGCTCCTTCTCTCGACCCATCTCTACGGCGCCTACGCGATGATCTTCCTCGCGATCGTCCACTTCTACCGGGGCTACTATCTCGGCGTCTACAAGGCGCCCCGCGAGTTCAGCTGGATGGTCGGGACCCTCCTGATGCTCTTCACGCTCGGGATGGGCTTCACCGGCTACCTGCTCCCGTACACCCAGATCTCCTTCAACGCCACGAACGTGGGCCTCGTCCTCGCCCTAAGGCTCCCGGTCGCGGGGAACCTCATCGGGCCGTTCATCCTCGGGGACGGGACGGGGCAGGCCCTCCTCAGCCGCATGTTCGCGGCGCACGTAGTACTCATCCCGCTCGCCCTGGCCGGGCTCCTGTACGCCCACATCGCGCTGTTCGAGTCCCACGGCATCGCCCCGCCGGCGAGCTCGGACCCGCTCCAACGTCGTCGCTACTCGGTGGTCGAGGAGAAGAAGCACGTCCCGTTCATGCCCCACATCTTCTTCTACATGACCAAGTGGGCGCTCCTGTACGTCGGGCTCCTGATCGGGATCGCGGCGCTGTGGCCGTGGAACCTTCCGACGTACGTCGGGAACCTGACGGCCACGGGCGTCGTGACCGAGCCGGACTGGTACTTCCTGTGGACGTTCAAGTTCGTCGACTTCGCCGGCGTCACGCCCGTCCTCGCCGTCGGGATCACCAACGTGCTGCTCCTCTACGTCCTCTTCCTGCCGTTCCTGGACCGGTCCAAACGCACGCATCCCCGCGACCGGCCGTTCTTCATCTTCATCGCGAACTCGCTCTTGGGATTCTTCATCCTCATGACCGTCTGGGGCGGCCTCACGCCCGGGGTCCAGATCCCGATCCCCGATGTCGTCGAACGGCTCGGTCCGATCTTCCTCGTCAACGCCGTCGTCGTTGGCCTGTTCTACTGGCGGTACCGCCTGACCTATCGGGCGCGCCTCGCCGCCTCGGGCCGGTCGGACCGTCTCCCTGGAGCGTACCCGGTCCCCACGTCCCCCGCGCCCGCCCGCTCGGCCTCGCCGGAGGTGGCGTCGCGTGAGTGAGAGCGCCCCGGCCCAGTACCGCTACGGGACCCTCTGGGGGGTGCTGACCGTCCTCCTCCTCGGGGGCGTCGTCTCGGCGGCGTTCGTCGTCTACGGGCTCACCGACCTGTTCACGACCGGCCGGCTCCTCTGGGACGTCCCGATCATCGGGATCGGCGGGTTCGTGTCGTCGGTCATGCTGCTCCTGATCATCGGGATCCTCTACCGCGTCGACCGGGTCCGCGGCGTGCCGCATCGGAGGATCGAGCTCTTTGACTGAGGGGAGGACCGACGAGGCGATCGAACGCCTTCGCGAGCGGACGCTCTCGTTCTACTACGCCGCGGCGATCCTGATGCTCTTCGGTCTCGGCGTGCTCACCGTCTATGTCGTCCGCCTGGGGAACCTCACCGGCCCCGGCGTCGAGCAGTCGTTCGGCTTCGCGGTCGCGCTGATGTTCATCATGTCGGCGCTCCTGATCCACCTCGTCGACCGGACCTACCGCGTCTGGCCGCTCGGACGCCGCGTCCAGAGCCCGGATCCCGGTCCGGTCACCGATCGGGGCTGGGCCACGTTCCTAGCGGTGGCCGTGCTCGTCGCGGCGGGGAGCGGGATCGCATACGTCCTCGCCGGACTGCTCAGCTAGGGAGAGAAGAGAACGATGACCGATTGGGCCACGCTGACCGTTCCGCTCGTCGTGATCGCGCTCATCGTCGTGATCGCGGCCTTCGTGCTCGGCGTGATCGCGTTCCAGGGCTCGTGGCTCGTCCGGAAGATGCGCCTGTGGATGTTCACGACGGACCACAAGCGGATCGGCCTCATGTACATCGCATCGTCGATCATTTTCTTCTTCATCGGCGGGATCTACGCGATCCTGATCCGGACCGACCTCGGCTTCGTCCAGGGGCTCGGCCTCGACCCGCAGACGACCCTCGGGATCACCCCGGACGTCTACTCGACCCTGTTCACGATGCACGGGGTCATGATGATCTTCCTCTTCGCGATGCCGGCCCTCGCCGGGTTCGGCAACTACCTCGTCCCGTCGATGATCGGGGCGAAGGAGATGGCCCTCCCGCGCATCAACGCGATCGCGTTCTGGATGATCCCGCCCGCTGCGGTCATCCTGATCTTCTCGAACGCGTACGCCGGGTGGACCGGCTACGTCCCCCTCTCGACGGAATCGTTCGCCCCGAACAGCCACGGCATCGACCTGTGGATCCTCGGCATCCACCTCCTGTCGATCTCCTCGATGCTGGGGGCGATCAACTTCCTGGTCACGATCACGAAACACCGCGCCCCTGGGGTCCGCTACTGGAACATGCCCCTCTTCGTCTGGGCGACGCTGATCAACTCCGTCCTCCTCCTCTTCGCGCTGCCGTCGCTCTCGATCGCGCTGACCTTCGTCCTCTCGGACCGGAACTTCGGGACGCACATCCTGGCGGCGGCGAACGGGACGCCGCTCGGCGGGGCGCTCCTCTACCAGAACCTGTTCTGGTTCTTCGCGCACCCGGAGGTCTACGTGCTGGTCCTGCCGGCGTTCGGGATCATCTCGACGGTCCTGCCGAAGCTGGCGCGCAAGGACATCTTCGGCTACAGCGCGATGGCCGTCGCGCTCGGCGTCTTCGCGATCCTGTCGTTCGCCGTCTGGGAACACCACATGTTCACGACCGGGATCCCGACGGACATCCGGTTCGTCTTCATGCTCTCGACGATGGCGATCGCGATCCCTTCGGCGGTCAAGACGTTCAACTGGGTGGCGACGCTCTGGGGCGGCAAGATATGGCTCGCGGTCCCGATGTGGTTCTGCGTGGCCTTCATCACCGGCTTCGTCATCGGGGGCCTCTCCGGGGTCTTCCTGGCGTCGATCCCCGTCGACTACCTCTACCACGCGACCTACTTCGTCGTGGCCCACTTCCACTACGTCATCCTCGGCGGGACGATGATGGCGCTGTTCGCGGGGATCTACTTCTACTACCCGATCTGGACGAAGCGCTGGTACAACCAGACCCTCGGCCACGTCCACTTCATCCTCACCTACGTCGGCGTGAACGTGCTGCTCTTCCCGATGTTCATCCTCGGCGTCGAGGGGATGCCGCGGCGGGTCTACGAGTACGTGCCGACCTCGAACTTCGAGTTCCTGAACTTCGTCAGCACCATCGGCGCGATGATCCTGGGCATCGGCCAGCTGTTCTTCGTCTTCAACATGGTCTACAGCTACTTCGCTGGCGCGAAGGTCGTCGGCGATCCGTGGGGCGAACCGGCGCCGACGCAGATGCTCGGACCGAACAGCCGAGCGACGAGCCCGCTCCCCTCGGTGATCTCGGCCGAGCCCCACGCCGCGCCGTCCGGGATGGAGGCGGCCTAAAGGCCGGTCGAACCTCGTGGACGGGCACCGATTCTTCCGGTACGCGACGATCGTCGCCGTCGCCCTCTGCTACGTCGTGATCCTCATCGGGGGCAACGTGATGGCGAGCGACTCGGGCCTCTCCTGCCCGTCGTGGCCCTCGTGCCACGGCAGCTTCAACCCGCCGCTCACCGGCCCCGCGGGCATCGAGTGGGCCCACCGGCTGAGCGCGTTCGCCCTGTCGGTGGCGATCGGCGTGATGACGCTCGCCGCGCTCCTGTTCGAGCGGAACCGGCGCCCGGCTCTCCTTCGGCTGAGCGTGGCCGCCTCGGCCCTCGTCCTCGCCCAGGCCCTCCTGGGCGGGGTCGTCGTCGAGAGCGACCTCTTGGTCGGCGTCGTCCTCCTCCACCTCGCGCTCGCCACAGCCCTGTTCGCGCTGCTCCTCCTCCTGGCCCTCTTGGCGAACCTCCGCGAGATCCCCCGCCCCTGGGTCGACTTCGCCCGGCGTGCGTCGGAGGACCTGCCGCCCTCGGTCCAGCTCGCCCGTTCGGGCGGCGCGTCGGGCGACGGCGGGGCCGCGACGCCCTCGGAGAACCGCCCGGCGGCGCCCGGCGCGTGAGTCTCCCCCGGGGGTGGGTTATCTACCCCGGCCCGCTCCGACGGCCGTGAGCGCCCCCGATCCCGCGACCGCCCCGCGCGCCGGGTGGCGGGACTACACGACCCTCGCGAAGCCGGAGATCACCGCGCTCATCGTGCTCGTCGCCGTCGCCGGCTTCTTCCTCGCCGCGCCGGGGCGGATCGATCTCACCCGGCTCGCGCTCCTGATCGTGACGGGCGCGACCGCGAGCGCCGGCGCCGCGATGCTGAACCACTACCTCGACCGGGACCTCGATGCCCAGATGAGGCGGACCCGGCACCGCCCGATCCCCGAGGCGCGCATCGACCCCAGCGAGCGCGTCGCCGCGGCCGGCATCATCCTGTCCGTCGCCGCCGTCGGCGCCGCGGCGTGGTGGATCAACCCGCTGACGGGGTTCTCCATCGCCCTGGGCGGGATCACGTACGTCGTCGTCTACACGCTCTGGCTGAAGCGCCGTTCTAGCTGGAACATCGTCATCGGCGGCTTCGCCGGGAGCGCCCCCGCGCTCGCGGGGAGTGCCGCCGCGGTCGGCACCTGGACCCCCGGCGTCCTCGCGTTCGCGCTCCTCGTCTTCCTGTGGACCCCCCCGCACTTCTGGAGCCTGGCGCTCCTCCTCCGGAAGGACTACGAGGCGGCCAAGCTCCCGATGCTGCCCCGCATGGACGATCCCGCGTTCTCCGGGAAGGTCGTGGTGGTCTCCGCCGCCCTCCTCGTGCCGGCCGCCGCGCTCCTCGCCTTCACCGGCGCGGTCGCGTGGCCCGTCACCGTGGTCGTCGTCGCGCTTGGGATCGTCTTCGTCCTGGTGACGAGCCCCCTCTGGCGGGACACGTCCCGGGCGACGGCGCGCCGTGGGTTCATTTACTCGGGGCCGTACCTGCTCCTCGTCGTGTTCGCCCTCATGGCGAACCTGTGGCTCGTCCGCTCGGGCGTGCCGACGGGCTGGTAGCACCGGTCAGTTACCCTTGGACCCCGATGCTGTTAAGCCCGCCCCCCTCTCTCTTGAGGTGATGACGCACCGGGACACCGCCGGCCCTGGCCCTTCGGACGCGCTGCGCCGGGCCGAAGCCGCCCTCCGCCGCCTCGGCTACTCGAGGGTGCCGCCGGCCTCGCGCGACGTGCCGGTGGAACCCGCCTTCTGGGTCCAGGAGGCCGGGGTCCCGCGCCGCACCTTCCCTGTCTTCGTTCAAGGATCGGCTTCGGACGCCTCCGTCGACCGGCTCTTCCAGTGGGCGCGTGCCCCGATCGGCGCCCCGTCGGCGTCCAAGCGCGCCATCGTGGTCGTGCCGACCGACCGGGCCGCGGAAGAGGCGTGGGCCTCGCTGCGCCACGGACCGAAGGACGATCCGTCGGCCGAGCTCTCGATCCTCGTGGTCGATCCCCCGCGCTCGGGCATCGACGCCGAGGCCCGCTGGCACGCGGGAACCCTTCCCCAGCGGGAGGTCCTCCGGCTCGCGACGGGGATCGTCGTCGGACTCTTCCGACGGGCCCAGGACTCCGAGGGCGCGGGCCAGCTGGACTTCAGCGAGCTCTTGGGCATCCTCCGGCAGCGGTTCGGCGTCGACGTCCACCGGTCCCTCGGGGTCGACTCGGACGAGGACGCGCTCTTCATCCTCTACCAGCTCGCGCAGCGGGACTCCTACGCCCCCGGCGACTCTGCCTCGAACCTGCACATGCTCGTCCTGAAGCCGACCGGCCCAGGCGCACGCCTCCCCTGGTTCGCGGCCTAGACGCGACGAGCTCTCCCCGACACCCCGGAGCCGTCCCGTCCGTCCCACGGTCGAACCGAAGCCATAAGAACTTCCGGGGAGGGTGGTCTATCGATGGCCTCGGACCCCGAAGGGTACCGGTTCCCCTACGCCTCGTCCCCGGGCACCTCGACGGCGCCCCCCGAGACCTCGCCGAAGGAGGGGATCGGGGATCTCTGGATCTTCTTCTGGCTCGCGCTCCTCAACACGGCGATCATCGTCGTCGCGGGGGTCGCGACCTGGTACGTGGTCCACTGACCGCGCGGCCGGGGCAACGGTTATCTCCCCGACCCGGGTCGGTTTCCTTCGTCTCGCCCGGTGGGGCCGTGGGGTAGCTTGGTCCATCCTTCTTGCTTGGGGTGCAAGAGACTCCGATTCAAATTCGGACGGCCCCATTCCCCGGTCTTGCGGACCGACGGTCTGCCCCCGGCGGGCGGGACCCTCGACGTCAGGAAGTGTGGGCCTTCCGGTTGTGGTCGGTGAGCGCCGCCGTCGACCGGAACTTCTTGTGGCAGACCGAGCACTCGATCTGCTTCGCGCGGGGTGCGTCGGTCGGTGCCTCGAGGCCCGCGTGGGCCTCGATCCGGTGCGCGGCGAGCGCCTCGTCCGACGGGAAGATGCGACCGCAGTCGGAGCATACGGCCTGGACCTCGTCGTACTCGACGTAGGGCATCGCTTGGGGCACGGTCCCCCGCCTCATCTGCGTTCCGATGCGTGGCGGCCGCCGGTCGCCGCGGGGGCGCGGGGGTCGGCGGCTCAGGCGACGGGGCCCAGGGCACGCCGGACCAGCACGATCGCGAGGATGACGAACGCCGCCGTCCAGACCGCCAGGGCGCCCAAGTAGACCGCCGGCGGGTACGGGTACGCGGCGCTGCCGAAGAGGCACTCGCGCATCGTGTTGACGGCGAGCGACACCGGGTTGTACGACGAGACGGTCCTGAGCCAGTCGGGCATCGACCCCCACGGATACAGGGCGTCCGAGGTGAGGAGGATCGGAAGGTTGACGAGGTTGATGGTGGCGAAGTACGTCTGCGGCGTATCGATCAGGATGCCGAAGGTGAGGAACAGCGTCGCGAACATCCCCGAGAGGAGGACGATCGCGGCCGCGATCTCGGCGACCTGCACGAAGCCCACCGACGCGGTCACGTCCAGGCCGTGAAGGCCCGGGACGTGGAAGAACAACAGCGCGAGCGCGATGACGAAGAACGAGAGGAGGATCGGCTGCAACGTCCCGGCGATGAGACGCGCGCCGAAGATCGAGGCGGCGGGCGCCGGCGTGCCGCGGACGCGCTTGAAGATGCCGAAGAGCTTGTCGAAGATGACGTTCGCCCCGATGAAGAGGGTCGCCGTCACCGCCGTGAACCCGACCATCCCGACGGCGAAGTACGAGTAGTAGTTCGGCGCGCCGCGGAAGTAGGCGACGTTGAACGCCTGGATCGCGGCCGGGGTGGGGTTCTGGAGGAAGTTGCTCGGGTTGATGCTGAACCCGTTGCCGAACAGGACGAGGTAGAGGACGGGGAGCAGGAGCCCGGTGAAGATCGCCGCGGGGTTGCGTCCGAGCTTCAGGACCTCGCGACGGGTGAGGGAGACGAGCTCGCGGAACATCAGCGCCGCCCTCCACGGAACGCGCCCTGGACCCGCTGCATCATGACGGCCCGGTCGGTCGCGGTCGGGCCCTCGTCCTCGCGGAACTCGCGCCCGGTGAACTCGAGGAAGACCTCATCGAGGCTCGGCCGCTTCACGGTCACCCCGACGACGCCCGCCCCCGCCTTCGAGCAGGCCTCGACGGCGACGGGCACGAAGCGCTCGCCGCTCTGGACCTTCACGCGGTAGGTCCCGTCCTGGCGCTGGACCTGGACGACCCCCGGAAGGCCCCGGACGAGCTCGCTCACGTCGGCGGCCCCGTCGGCGGTCCGCAGGTTGACCACGTCGCCGCCGAGCCGGTCCTTGAGCTCGTTCGGCGTTCCCGTCGCGACGATCTTGCCGTGATCGATGATCGCGATCCGATCGCACATCTGGTCGGCCTCGTCGAGGTAGTGGGTCGTCACGAACACGGTGAGGCCGGTCTCCCGACGGAGCTTGTCGATGAACGTCCAGAACCCCGCCCGGCCCTGGGGGTCGAGCCCGAGGGTCGGCTCGTCGAGGAAGAGGATCTTCGGTCGGTGCACGAGGCCGACGGCGAGCTCGAGCCGGCGGCGCATGCCCCCGGAGTAGGTCTTCGCCTGGCGGTGGGCGGAATCCGTGAGCTGCATCAGCTCGATCAGCTCGTCGGCCCGGGACCGCGCCTCCCCCGCACCGATGCCGTAGCAGCCGGCGGCGACCTCGAGGTTCTCCCGACCGGTCAGGTCCCCGTCGGCGGTGGACTCCTGGAAGATGACCCCGATGCGCCGCTTGACCTCCTCGGCGTGCTGGCTCACATCGAGCCCGTCGATCACCGCCCGGCCCTGGGTGGGGCGGAGGCCGGCGCTGAGCATCGAGACGGTCGTGGTCTTGCCCGCGCCGTTCGGGCCCAAGAAGCCGAACGACTCGCCGTGCGTGACCTCGAACGAGACCGCCTCGACGGCCTTGACCTTCCCACCGTACGTCTTCGAGAGGGATTCTGCCAGGATGGGGGAGTTGGACATCGATTTCTCCGAGATGCGTCCGCCCTACCGCGCGAGGTCTTGAAGTCGCTGGGCGAGCTTACCCAGGCGGGGTCGCTCGGCGGACACCCCGCCCTTCTCCGAGCGGGCCAGGTCCTCGAGGTAGGCGACGTAGCTGGAGAGCTCGTCGACGATCTCCTTCGCGCCCCGGGGTCGACCGCCGAGCCAGCCGGCGGTCCAATCGGAGGCATCGTGGCCCTTCGACGTGAGCTCGTAACGACCGTCCTCCCGGCGACGGATCACGCCGTCCGTCGAGAGCTCCTCGAGCACCGGGTACACCGAGCCCGGCGAAGGACGCCACCAGCCCTGGCTCATCGTCTCCATCGTGTCCATCAGCTCGGCGCCGTTCTTCGGCTCCCGCTGGAGGATCACGAGGACCCACTGTCGAAGACCGCGCCGCTTTCCGAAGGCCCCGAAGCCGAACATCGCCGCTACCCGATATCGGTATTCCGATATCGTTTATAGCCCTATCTCCTCGACGACGGCCTCCGCCCTTTCGGGGACGAACTGAAGGGCGCGCCCGTCCTGCCCGGGCGTGGGCCGACGATTCGTCGATCAGCGCCGCCGAGATCCGTACTACCGGGCCGCCCAGCGGGAGGGCCTTCGATCCCGCGCGTCGTTCAAGCTCGCCTCCCTCGCCGGCCGGTACCCGGTCTTCCACAAGGGGGACTGGGTGCTCGACCTCGGCGCTGCGCCGGGCGGCTGGTCGGTCGTTGCCCGAGGCTGCCTCGGCCGGACGGGTCGCGTCGTGGCCGTCGACCCGCGGACGATCGAGCCTATCGACGGGGTCGACATCGTCCGGGGCCGAGTGGGGGACGCCCGGCTCCTCGAGCGGCTCGGTGACGAGCCGTTCGACGTCGTCCTCTCCGACATGTCCCCCTCTATCAGCGGCGCGTACGCGACCGATCACGCGCGGAGCATCGCGCTGGTCCGAGCCGCGTTCGACCTGGCGACCGCGCGCCTTCGGGAGGGAGGGGTCTTCGTCGCCAAGGTGTTCGCCGGCGATCTCCTCGAGGAGCTGGAGAACGACCTACGCCCCCAGTTCCATCGCCTCGTGCGGACGAAGCCTCCCGCTTCGCGGGAGCATTCGTCCGAGATGTACCTGCTGGGCCTCGGATTCCGTCGCCCTACCGAGCCGGTTCCATGAACGCGATCGATCCACGAGCCCGCGAGCGGGAGTCGATGGTAGCGCGGCTCCACCTGACGGACCGGCGCGTCGCCCAGGCGATGCGCGCGGTCCGTCGGGAGGCGTTCGTCCCCTCGGAGTGCGCCTCGATCGCCTACGAGGACGAGCCCGTGGCCCTCGGGTACGGGGACGCCACGGCCTCGGCCCCGCACATGGTCGCGCTCATGCTCGAGGCGGCCGATCTGCGCGAGGGGGAGCGGGTCATGGAGATCGGGGGCGGGATGGGCTACCTCGCCGCGGTGGCGGCCGAGCTGCTCGGACCCACCGGCCACGTCTATGCGATCGAGCTCGACCCGGCCCTCGCGCGCGAAGGGGAGCGACGGCTCGCAGGCGAAGGCTACGGGCCCCGCGTGACGATGTTCGCCCAGGACGGCGCCCTGGGCCGGCCCGAGCTCGCGCCGTTCGATGCGGTGATCGTCTCCTGCGCCGCCCCCGAGATCCTCTCGACCTGGAAGGAGCAGGTGCGCGACGGCGGCCGCGTCGTCGCGCCGGTCGGGGATCGGTACGAGCAGGTCCTCCTGACGTACACGCGATCGGGGAGCCAGGGCCATACGAAGAAGGGGGTGGCGTGCCGGTTCGTCCCCCTCCGGCGCGCCCCTACTCCGCATATATAGACCCGCAAACTACCGCCGGCCCGGCATTTTTGAGGTTCGATTACTCTTGATTCGGTTCGGACCCGCAGGTATCCCGCTATCCTGCAAGGGACGTACACTACGGGACGGGATCGCCGACGTTCACCATCTGGGCCTCACGGCGATGGAGGTCCAGTTCATCAAGGTCAACCCGCTGACGCGGGTCGTCCTCGACGAGGAGATCGGCAAGTCCCCCCGCGAGCTCGTCCAGCAGCTCGTCGTCGGCGCGGGCTCGCACTCGGAAGCGCCCGAGGAGCCCCGGCTCGCCTCGCTCACCTCGGCGCTGAAGAAGCGCGACCAGCTGGCGACGCTCACGTGGAGCCTGGCCAAGGACTACTCCGATCTCCAGGAGACCAAGGCGCTCGCGAAGGCCCTCGACGTCGACCTGACCCTCCACGCGCCGTACTACGTCGACTTCTTCGGGAGCCAGGAGTCCCGGCAGCGTTCCTTCCGACAGATCCAGTGGGCGAGCGTGCTCGCGGAAGGGCTCGGCGCCCGCCTGACCGTGACCCACCTCGGGTTCTACGGGCCGGGGGAGCGGACCGAAAGCGTCCGCGAGCTGACCGAGATCGCCAAAGGGCTGAGCGAATGGATGAGCACCTTCGGAAAGGGCTCGGTCCATCTCGGCGTCGAGCCGTCCGGGCATCCGGACGTCTTCGGCTCGCGCGAGGAGGTTCTCGAGCTCGCCCACCGGGTGAAGGGCGTCGTGCCCGTCCTCAATCTCCCCCACCTCGCCGCCCGCGAGCGGACGAACTTCGAGGACGCGGCCCAGCTCAAACCGGTGATCGACCAGTTCGTCGAGGCCGGGCGCGGCGAGCTGTACCTGAACTTCTCGGGGGTCGAGTTCTACGGGCCGGGCGAGTTCCGCCTGACGCCGATCAAGCGGGGCCAGGTCCGTTTCGATCCGCTGGCCGACATCCTCGCCGACCGTGACTACGACGTCACGGTCATCTCGAGCTCACCGCTGCTCGAGCACGACGCGATGTACATGAAGCTCCTCTACGAGCGCGCGCTGACGCGGCGCTGGACCAAGCGCCATGCCCCACCGCCCCCGGTGGTGGTCAAGTCGAAGTCCGCGCCCGGCCATCCGGTGAAGGTCGGAGGTCGACCTGAACCTCGGGGCGTCGCGGCGAAACCCCATCATCCGGCACGCCCTGCCCCGAAGGGAGGCAAGCCTCATGCCCACGGGCGGACCCGATAGAGGGGCCATCTTCGGCGCGGCCGAGCGGTACATCGGCGAACGCGTCACCCAGAGCCTCGCGGCGATCGATCCGAAGCTGATCGTCCAGGTCGTGGACGCCCTCCTGAAGGCGCCCGCCGTCTTCGTCTACGGGGCCGGCCGCTCGGGGATCATCGGCCGGGCGTTCGCGATGCGCCTGGTCCAGACCGGCCTCTCGGCGTACGTGATCGGGGAGAGCGTGACGCCGATCGTCCGGCGCGGCGACGCGGTGTTCATCCTCTCGAACCGGGGCGAGAGCTCCTCATCGACCCAGACCGCGAACATCGTCCGGCGCGAGGGCGCCGAACTGATCGTCGTGACGGCGAAGGGGACTTCCAAGCTCGCCCACGCCGCCTCGTACCTGATCTCCCTCGAGTTCGACGAGGACCGCGAGCGGCCGGCGTACGCGCCGCTCGGGACGCTGTTCGAGTCGGCCTCGCTTCGGCTCACCGACGCGCTCGTCGCCGAGATCCTCGTCGCGCGCGGGGAGAGCGAGGACTCGATGCGCCGCCGGCACGCGATCATGGTCTGACCTCTCGGGAAACCTTAAGCCGTCGGACCATTCAGCGCGCTCGTGCCGCGCGCCAAAGAGCCCGCCGCCGGAACCCTCGTCCCGATCCCGACGCGCTTCTTCGTGACCAGCGGGAAGGGCATCAACAAGACCAGCGAGCTCAACGCGTTCGACCTCGCGCTCCTTCAGGCGGGCATCGGCGAGCAGAACATGGTCTCGGTCTCCTCGGTCCTGCCGATCGGGATCCGGCAGGTGGAGCGTGTGCCGATCTCGCGGGGGGCGATCACCCACTGCGTCCTCGCCCGTCACGGGGGAGGAGAGGGCGAGGTCATCTCGGCCGGCATCGCCTACGGCTTCCGCACCGACGGTCAGGGCGGGTACGTGGCCGAGGGCCATCTCCACGGAACGCAGAAGTCGCTCAAGGAGTTCCTGAAGTGGCGCATGCAGGAGATCGCCCACTTCCGCGGCGTCGAGCTCCGTCGGATCCATTACCGGACCGAGGAGCTCGTGATCCCGATGGACCACTACGGGGTCTGCATCGCGGCGTGCGTGTTCCTGCCATAGAGCGACCTGGCGGGGCCGGTCGCGCCGGTTCACGACAGGAGCTTTCGGAACAGGAGCTTGTCCTCGAGGCTCCCGTCGATCTTGAGCTTGCGCGTGACGAGGGCCTTCATCGGCCCGATGTCCTTCTTGACGAGGCCCAGGAAGGTCGCCTGGTCGGTCGTGACCGTTAGATCCGCATGGTCGGCCGGCCCCGTTCGGAGGTTCTGAAGCTGGCCGTCTTTCAGGTCCACCGCGTACTTTCCCTCGTCGGTCAGGTGAACCTCGATCGTGCGCGCCAGCGAGCCGAGCTCCTCGCGAACGGCCGGGTGGGTCGCAGCGCGGCGGTTGAATCGCTCGACGAGCGACGCGAGGGTCTCTTCGATCACGTCGGGAAGCTCTCGAGGCTTCGACTCCTCGGTCTCGGTTTAAGGGTTTCCGTGGTCGCCCAGGAATAGCGAAGCCACGGCTTCGGCGGTCCGCGATCGCGCAGGGCGCCCTCAACGAACGCCCTCGTCGTCGGGTCCGAAGGGTAGCCGCTCCCGATCTCCGCGCCGAGGCGCTTGGCGAGCCGCTCGATCGCGCGGTCCCGATGGACCTTGGCGACGATCGAGGCCGCGGCGACGATGGGAAGGTCCCGATCTGCCTTGTGGCGGGCGTCGACGGCGCCGGGCTCGACGCCGGCCCAGTGCGCCACGCGTCCCCCGAACCGACGGGCATTCGTATCGCACGCGTCGACGTACGCGCGCGCCGGCCCGGTGCGTCGGACGAGCCGCCCGAAGGCGCGGGCCTCGAGCTCGTTCAGCCGGCCCCGACGGACGAACGCATCGATCGTCGGGGGAAGGAGCTCGATCCGTTCCCGACGTCCGAGCGCCTGGAGGCCCGCGAACAGCTCGGTCCGCCGCGCGGGGGTCAGCAGCTTCGAATCCCGGACCCCGAGACCGACCAAGCGGGGCAGATCGGATTCCCGTGCCAGAAAGCCGCCGACGACGAGCGGACCCAGGACGCTCCCACGTCCGGCCTCATCGATCCCGAGCAACCAGGGATCCAATGAGCCCGGGACAGGAAGCGCCACCGTCCCGAGAGCCGGGGACACTCGCACGAACCCCCGCGACGCCGGCGTACCGCATAAGCACCGTGTGGGAGGAATCGCACGGCGCTTCCTCCTCGACGGTCCATGGGGGCCGAACGTCGGGTCGCCCGCTCCACCGCCGAGGCGGAGGGAGCGCGGGGAGCCCGTCCGGCCGCACCGGCCCCGGCCGGCTCCTCGGCCGTCCACCGGACCTCCTCGATGGAGCGCGCCCTTCTCCTCAAACCTCTTATAGCGACCCCTTTTCCGCACGTTCCACCGGCGGTCCCATGGGAATCTGGCAGGGTCGATCGCGTCGCAAGCCCACGGGCGGCCGCCTTCGGCCGATCCGCAAGAAGCGGCGGTTCGAGATCGCGCGCGAGATCCAGCACGCCAGCGTCGGCTCGGGCAAGGTCAAGCGCTACCGGGTCCGTGGCGCCAACACGAAGCTCCGAATCCTTACGGCCCAGACGATCAACGTCTTCGACCCGGCGACGAAGTCGAGCCAGGTCGCGACCATCGTCACGGTGCGGGAGAATCCCGCCAACCCCAACTACGTCCAGCGGAACATCATCACCCGCGGTGCGATCGTGGAGACGAACGTCGGGCTCGTCAAGGTGCGATCGCGCCCCGGGCAGGACGGCGTCCTCAACGGCGTCCGCGTCGCCGCCCCCGCGACCCCGGCGTAGGCCGGCGCCCGCGGACGGTCATGCCCGACCACTTCTACGTGTACCCGGCCTATCTAGAGGGGGCGACGCCCCGATCCTTGGGCCGACGCGTCCCCGCCGAAGGGGCGCCCACCGACGTGACGCTGGAGGAGATCGTCGACGCCGCCTCCGCCCTTGGCGCGAAGGCCACCGCGGAACCGGACAAGCAGTACCCTCCGCAATTCCATCGTTACGCGGGCCGGGTCAAGATCGCGAAGCGGGCCGGCGTGACGAAGACGGCCTTCCTGAAGGACCTCGCGCGCGAGATCGGCCGACGTCGCGGCTCGCCGAGGAAGACCTAGATGGAGGAGCCCGGGACCATCTACTTCACTGGCACCGCCGGCGCCGGTAAGACCCGGCTGGTGCAGGCGTTCGCCACGTACCTCAAGACGTCGGGCTACGACGCGATCACGGTGAACCTCGACCCCGGGAACGAGTCCGGGTCCTTCGAACCGGACGTCGACATCCGGGAGTGGGTGCGCCTCCAGAACGTGATGGACGAGTACAACCTCGGCCCGAACGGCGCCCAAGTCGCCGCGAGCGACCTCATGGCGATCAAGGTCTTCGAGGTCAAGCAGGCGATCAGCGAGTTCAAGACCGACTACATCCTCGTCGACACGCCGGGCCAGATCGAGCTGTTCGCCTTCCGGGAATCCTCGAAGGCGATCGTCGACGCGCTGAGCGGGGAACGCTCGACGATCGCGTTCCTCTTCGACCCGGCGCTAGCGAAGACCGCCGGAGGGTTCGTCTCCCTCCTGATGCTCTCGGCGACCGTGGAGTTCCGCTTCCGCCTTCCCATGCTCAATCTGCTCACGAAGACCGACCTCCTCGGAGCCGAGCAGCTCGAGGAGGTCCTCGCGTGGGGTGAGGACCCGATGCGCCTCGCCGACGCGGTCCAGGTCGAGGCCCCGACCCCCGACGTGCAGCTCTCGACCGAAATGCTTCGCGCCATCGAGACGATGGCGCCGCTCCGGTCGCTCCTTCCGACTTCCAGCGTGGACATGAGCGGGCTCGACGGAGTGTATCGATCGGCCCAGCGGATCTTCTCCGGGGGCGAAGACATCGAGCCCTCGCACGCCCCGCCCGAGAGCGAGTAGCAACCTACTCTTCGGTGAAGAAGAGGCCCATCCCCGCGGCGGCCGACTCGTCCTCTTCCTTGAAGCGAGCGTACAGCTTCTCGGCGTCGGCCATCGGAAGCTTCGTGCCGATCTTCGCCAGCAGCTCGTCGGCGCGCTTGACGTCGTCCGCGTTCCCTTCGATGACGACGTAGAGCTCGCCCGAAGGCCCGCCGGCCGTCGCCGCGTCCCGGATCTTCTGGCTCTGCCGGGAGACCCGATCGTCGGCGAGCGCCAGGTCCAGCTCGGTCTTGTGCTGGGTCGGGACCCGGTACAGTGTCCACACCATCGGCGCGTCGGACCCCCCGGGGCTCTTAGGGATTTCGCGTGGCGACGCCTTCAGATCCCGAAGGAGCTCCGCGCGTCGCGGATCCGCTGGTCGTCGAGACCCATCACGTCGGGGTTGCGGCCCTCGGAGACCGAGATCCAGTAGGCGAGGAACTGGAGCGGGACCACCTGGAGGGCCGGGGCGAGCGGGCGGGGCACGGCCGGTACCGTGAAGATCCCGGGGCCGGTCGGGCCGCCGCTCGAGTCGACGAGGAACGTCCGGCACCCGGCGATGGTGGCCGCCTTGAGCCCCTGCTGGGCGCGGATGCGTTCGAGCTCCGTTCCGGCGATGGCGACCACGGCGGTCGACGGACCGATCGATGGGATCACGCCGTGGAGGAACTCCTCGACCCCGACCGCTGCGCAGAACCGGCCGGCCGCCTCGCGGAGCTTGAGCGCCCCTTCGCGCGCCGTCGCTTCGGCGGCGCCCGAACCGAGCAGGAGGAAATCATCGCAGGGCGAGACGGCCTCGACGGTATCGACGATCCCCGCCTCCGTCGCGAGGGCGCCGGTGAACGCATCGGCGACCGCGTCCTCGTCGACCGGCTCGGTCCCGGGCTTGCCGTGCCAGTGGTCGAGCAGTGCCCCGAACGCCACGAGGGCGGCCGAGAAGCTGACGGTGTGGGTCCACGAGCTCTCGTCAGCGTACTGCGTCACGAGGACGCGGTCGGCCAGAACCGACGACGGGCCGGCCTCGGTCCCCGTGATGAGGAGGCTCCGAGCGCCTTGGCCCTTGAGGAGGCGCTGAGCCGAGAGGGTCAACGCGGTCTCGCCGCTCGCCGAAAAGACGACGGCCGTCGTGTCGGAAGTTGCGACCGAAGGGTCCTCCAAGAGGTCGAACGCGGTCCGGATCTGGACGTTCGGGAAACCGTCGGCACCCGCCGCGGCGGCGAAGCCCGCGGCCAACGCCGCGTGGAACGATGTGCCGAGGCCGACCAGGAGCAGGCGCCCCTTCGGCGGCGGCAGCGGAGCCGCCAGCAGCGCGTCCCGGGTCGCGCGATGCGTCGCGCGGCCGGCGACCGCCTGCCGTCGGATCATCTCGTGCATGAAGAACGGGTGCCGCGTGCGGCCGAACGGCGGCTCCGACAGATGGGGCGGGGGAAGGTCGACCATCGCCCACCCCGACCCCGGGTCGGGCCTTAGCCTCTCGCCCGGCGGCCGCAACGGCCATAGCCGACGCCCCTGTCGTTGGGGGTATGTGGGCGAGCACGGCGGAGACACCGGTCCTGCTGATCGGCTCGGCCCATGTGGTCGACCTGGAGGCCGCGCTTCGCAGGGTGCTCACGCCCCGCCCCCTCGACGCGGTCGCCCTCGAGCTCGATGCGGAGCGGGCAGCCGCACTGCTCCCGCCCACGGCGGCGCCGGGCCGTGGTCGGTCGAACGCGCCGATATTCCTCCGGCTCTGGGCCCACCTCCAGCGCCGGCTCGGTGCGGAGATGGGAGGCGGGGTGGCGGGCGCCGAGATGCGCGTCGCGGCGACGATCGCCCAGGAACGGAAGCTCTCCGTGTTGCTCATCGACGATCCGATCCGGGACACGCTCCGGCGCCTCCTCGCCTCCCTCTCGGTCCGGGAGCGGGTCGGCTTGATCGTCGGGGCGGTCGTCGGCCTCGTGATCCCCACGAACGTCGTCGAGGCCCAGCTCGACAAGTACAACGCGGCTCCCCAGCCGTACCTGGAGGAGGTCCGGCGGGTCTACCCGTCGATCGCGCGGGTGCTCCTTGACGAGCGTAACGAGCACATGGCCGACCGTCTGCTCGAGGCGCGGCGCCGGGGCTTCGGCCGCGTCGCCGCCGTCGTCGGGGACGCCCATGTGCCGGGACTCGCCGACGCGCTCCGACGACGGGGGATCCCCGTCGAGACCGTGACGCTGAGCGAGCTCGTTGCGCCGCCTACAGCACCGTAAGCTGGCTCTTCTGGATCGACGCGATCGATTCGAGGAGGGCGTCGGCGAACCGGTCCGGCTCCGGCGCGTCGTACTCGGCGAGCCGGCCGGCGTCGCCGAGCTGCGAGATTTTCGGATCGACCGGGAACCGGGCGAGCACGGGGATGCCGTACTGCTCGGCGACCCGGTCCACCTGGCTCGGGCCGAACGGCTCGATGCGCTCCTGGCAGTGCGGGCAGTTCAGGAACCCTTCGTTCTCGACGACCCCGAGGAGCGGGACGTGGAGGTCCCGGGCCATGTTCATCGCCTTCTGGACGATGAGGGCGGCGAGCTCCTGCGGCGTGAAGACGAAGATCATCCCGTCGAGGGGGATCGTCTGAAAGACGGTGAGCGGAACGTCGCTGGTCCCGGGCGGCATGTCGAGCAGCAGGTAGTCGAGCGGGCCCCAGTTCACGCCGCCGTAGAACTGGATGATGAGGCGCGTGACGAGGGGACCCCGCCAGATCACCGGCGTCTGGTCGTCCTCGACCATGAACTGGGCGGAGACGACCGTGAGGCCCTCCGGCGAGCGAGCGGGCTCGATCCCCTCGCCCTTGTCGACGAGGGGGCCCTTGAGCCCCGTGAGCTTCGGGATCGAAGGTCCCGTGATGTCGGCGTCGAGGATGCCGACCTTGAACCCCTTCCGAGCCAGGGCGAGCGCGAGGAGGGCCGTTGCCGTCGACTTGCCGACCCCGCCCTTGCCGGAGCCAACGGCGATGACGTACCGGATCGGGCCCTTCTCCATCCGCTGGAGGCCCTGCCCAGGTCGGGGGCGGGCGGGCGCGTTGGGGGGGGCGGATGTGGGGTGGGTGCCGGGCGGCGTAGAGGGAGTCGCCATCGCGGTGCGGCCGGGACCACGACCACGATATATAACGCGGTCTGCCGTGACGGAGCCGGAAGGGAGCGGACGGTGACCGTCGGACGTTCGGCGCAGCTGGAGGAGCTCTTCGAGCCGAAGTCGGTGGCGGTCGTCGGCGCGTCCAACCGCGCCCAGTCCGTCGGCGCCAGCCTGTTCCGCAACATCCTCACCGCGGGGTACCAGGGGGTCGTCTACCCGGTCAATCCGGGCTGGAAGAGCGTCTCCGGCGTCCGCTGCTATCCGACCGTCGCGGAGCTCCCGGAGACCCCAGACCTCGGCATCGTCATCGTGCCGGCGGAGCGGGTCGCCGGCATCGTGGCCGAGCTCGGCGAGCGCGGCACCAAGGGCATCGTCGTGATCTCCTCCGGCTTTCGCGAGGTCGGGGGCGAGGGACCGCAGCGCGAGGAGGAGCTCGTCCGGCTCACGCGGAAGTACAACATGTCCGTCGTCGGACCGAACTGCTTCGGCGTCATCAACACCGATCCGAAGCTGAGCCTGAACGCGACGTTCTCGTCCAACCTGCCCCCGCGCGGGAACATCGCGTTCGTCTCGCAGAGCGGGGCGCTGTGCGCGGGCATCCTGCGGTACGGCACGTCCGAGCGGATCGGGTTCTCCCGGTTCGTCAGCGTCGGGAACCGGGCGGGCGTCGACGAGAACGACATCCTCTACTCTCTGGGTCGCGACCCCGCCACGAAGGTCGTCCTGCTCTACATCGAGAGCCTCGCGGACGGCCGAAAGTTCCTCGAGGCGGCGCGCGAGGTGACCGAGCAGAAGCCGGTCCTCGTGATCAAGAGCGGCCGCTCTCCGGTGGGGGAGCGGGCCGCGCGAAGTCACACCGGATCGCTCGCCCACTCGGGCCAGGACCGTCTCTTCGACTCGCTGTTCGAGCAGGCGGGCGTCCTCCGGGCCGAGTCGATCGGCGACCTCTTCCGCATGGCGAAGATCTTCTCGACGGGGCTCCGGCTCGAGGGCCCGCGCCTCGCGATCCTCACGAACTCGGGAGGCCCGGGGATCGTCGCGGCCGACGCGTGCGCCCGGAACGGCCTCGAGCTCCCGTCGCCGCCGACGATCGTGACCGAGAGCCTCACCAGGCTCCTCTCGACCTCCGCGGCCGTCGGCAACCCCGTCGACATGACGGCGGACGCCCACCCGGAACAGTATCGGGAGGCCCTCCGCCTCCTCCTGGGCGCGCCCGACGTGAACGGGGCCCTCGTGATCGCCACTCCGGTCGCGACGTTGAGCGGCATGGATCTCGCCCAGGCGATCCTCGCGGCGCGCGTCACTTCGCCGAAACCGGTGGCCGCGTGCCTCTTCGGCCTCAACGACCTGACGCAGGAGGTCGAGTTCCTCGAGCAGAACGGCATCCCGACGTTCACGTTCCCCGAGGAGGCGGTCGCGGGGTTCGCGAGCCTCGCGAAGTACCACGCGTGGTGGACCCGTCCCCGCACGCAGGTGCGCTCCTTCCAGGTCGACCACGCCGCCGCCCAGCGGGCGATCTCGCGCGCCCGGGCGGCGGGGACGCCCGTACTCCCCGAGTACGCCGCCCGCGAGCTCCTCGAGGCGTACGGCATCGGCTTCCCACCCGTTCGTCGCGTGAAGACCATCGACGAGGCCGTGCGCGCCGCCTCGGAAGTGGGCTATCCCCTGGCGATGAAGGTCGCCTCGCCCGACATCTCCCACAAGACCGATGTCGGGGGCGTCGCCCTCGGGATCGCGAGCGCCGGGCAGCTGCGGTCGGCCTGGGGGCGAATGCACCGGTCCCTTTCGGTCCACGCCCCGCAGGCGCGGATCGAGGGGTTCGAGCTGGAGCAGATGGTGGTCGGTGGGAAAGAGGTGCTCATCGGGATCCAGCGCGATCCCGGGTTCGGTCCGGTCGTGGTCTTCGGGATGGGCGGGATCTATGTCGAGGTCCTCAAGGACGTCACGTTCCGGCTTGCGCCGCTCCGTCCGCTCTCCGCGCGCCACATGGTCGGATCGGTCCGGGCGTTCCCGCTCCTCACGGGCGTCCGGGGCGAGCCCCCGAGCGATCTGGAGGCGCTCTACGAGACCCTCGAGCGGGTCTCCCAGCTGGCCGTCGAGCTCCCCGAGGTGACCGAGATGGACATCAATCCGCTGATCGTCCGCGGCGCCGGCGAGGGCGTGCTGGCCGTCGACGCGCGGGTCGTGCTCGATCTGTCTTCCAGATCGGCACCTCCGTCTTCAGGCGGTCGATCAGGTACCGCGCGGCGCGGAACGCCGCGTCGCGATGGGGCGCCGCGGCGCCGACGATGACCGAGGCCGTGCCGACGGGCAGCGTGCCCAAGCGGTGCCAGAGGATGGCGCCCGTAAGCCCGAACCGACGACGCGCCTCGGCCTCGATCCCCGCGAGGAGCCGACGAGCGGGCTCCGCGTGGGCCTCGTAGAACAGAGCGTGCACGCGTCGGCCCCGGATCCGATCGGGACGGACCCGGCCGACGAACACGGCGATCCCGCCTGCCCTCGGGTGGGTCAGCTCGCGGTAGGCCCGGGCGACGGGAAGGGGCCGTCGGGTCAGCCGGACGCTCACCGTCTAGCCCCCGCTGTACGGCGGATGGATCGCGATCTCGTCCCCGGGCCCCACCCGGCCCGATCGCCGAGCGAGGAACTCGCCGTTCTGAACGACGCGGCTGATCCGGAGGACCCCGACCAGCCGCGGGTACTCGGCCGCCAATCCGGCGAGGAGTTCCTCGAGCGCGATCCCGTCTCGAGGGACCGAGCGCGAGAGGGTCGCCCGGCCGACCGCCTCCCGGGCCGAGGCGAACAGGAGGATCTTGACCGCGCCGGGCACGTCCGGCCATCGGCCGGGGGTCCTTAGGGGTTTTCCGCCGGGCCGCGCCCCAGGAGACAGTGGCGCGACCTTCCGTCAGGAGATAACGCATTAATACGGTCGGACGCTCGAATCGGACCGTGTCGGAGATAACGGTCCGCGTGGGGGGTGCCGCCGGCGACGGCATCGCGTCCGTCGGCGAGACCGTCTCGCGGTCGTTCTCCCGGAGCGGATTCTACACCTACGGCCACAACGCCTACCAATCCGTCATCCGGGGAGGTCACGTCTGGTTCCAGGCGAGGGCGTCCTCGGACCCAATCTACTCCCAAGGCGACGCGTGCGACGTCCTCTACGCGATGGACCGGCAGACGGTCGACGTCCACCTCCCCGCGATGTCCCAGGGCTCGACCCTGATCTTCGACCCGGAGAAGTTCGCCGTCGCGGATTCGGAGCTCCCGGTCGGCGTGCGCTCGCTCCCGGTGCCGACGCTCGAGATCGCCCGGAAGTACACGCCGCAGTCGATCCTTCAGAACGCCGCGGGCATGGGCGCGGCCGCCTTCCTCTCGGGCATCCCCCTCACGACCCTCCAGAAGGTCCTGGCCGATTCGTTCGGTCGGAAGACGGGGGATATCGTCGACTGGAACGTCGGCGCGGCCGCCGCCGGCTTCCAGTTCGCCTCCGAGCATACCTCCGCGAACGCCCACGTCCTCTCGGGCGGTGCGGCCCCAAAGCTCCTGATCACGGGCAACCAGGCGATCGCGCTCGGGGCCGCGGCCGCGGGCGTGAAGTTCCTGGCCCAGTACCCGATGACCCCGGCGTCCACCGTCATGCAGTGGATGGCCGCCCACTCCCAGTCCATCGGCGTGGTCGTCAAGCAGGCCGAGGACGAGCTTGCCGCGATCAACATGGCGATCGGCGCCTCGTTCGCCGGGGTGCGCTCGATGACCGCGACGAGCGGGGGCGGGTTCGCCCTGATGGTCGAGGCGCTCGGGATGGCGGGAATGACCGAGACCCCCGTCGTGGTCGTCGAGTCGCAGCGGTCGGGCCCGTCAACGGGCCTGCCGACGAAGACCGAGCAGGGGGATCTCAACCTGATGCTGGGCGCGGGCCAAGGCGAGTTCCCGCGCGCGATCCTGGCCCCGTCGAACCCGCTCGAGGCCTACCGGGCGACGATCCGGGCGTTCCAGCTCTCGGAGGACTGGCAGACCCCCGTTCTCGTGGCGAGCGACCTCCACCTCTCGGAGGACTTCATGACGATCGACCGCGATGCGATCTCCCTCAACGTGGACATCCCGTCGCTGTTCCAGGTGGAGGCGAACGGGCACGACTACAAGCGCTACGCCTACACGCCCTCCGGCGTCTCGCCCCGCGCGATCCCGGGCCAGCCCGGCCTCAACTTCATCGCCGGGTCGGACGAGCACGACGAGAAGGGCCACCTGGTCTCGGACGTGAAGTCCGGGATCCCCGTCTGGGTCGCCGAGCGCGTGAAGATGATGGACAAGCGGATGCGCAAGCTCGACGGGCTCCGTCGGGCGAGCGCGGGTCCCCTCGTGGAGGGGGACGCGAACCCGGAGCTGACCTTCGTCGCGTGGGGCTCGACGGTCGGGGCGGTCCGCGACGCGATGAAGATCCTGGCCCAGCAGGGACGACGGACCCGAATGGTCTCGCTGCCCACCGTGTTCCCCGTCCACGGCACGGAGCTCCTCGCGCTGCTGAAGGGTCCGGGACGCCGTCTGCTCATCGAGGCGAACTTCTCCGGCCAGCTCGGCCGCCTCCTGCGCGCCGAGACCGGCCTCGAATTCCCGGACCGCTTCCTCAAGTACGACGGGGAGCCGTTCTATCCGAGGGAGATCGTGCATCGCGCCCTGGAGGTCATCGGCCATGTCGGGCTCTAGCGCCCAAGCCGCCACCGCCGTCGGAACGCCCCTGCCCATGCTGGGCAAGTCGGACACGAAGCCCACGTGGTGCCCGGGGTGCGGCGACTACAGCGTCGTCGCCGCGATCGAGATGGCCGTCAAGCGCCTCAAGCTCTCCTCGAACAACGTCGTCATCGTCTCGGGGATCGGCTGCTCGTCGAACCTCCCGCACTTCCTCTCCTCGTACGGCTTCCACGGGATCCACGGGCGGGCCCTCCCGATCGCGGAAGGGATCCGCTGGGCGAACCACGGGCTCACGGTCATCGCGACCGGGGGCGACGGCGACGGCTTCGGGATCGGCGCGGGCCACTTCGTCCACACGATGCGCCGGAACGTCGACATGACGTACGTGACCATGGACAACCAGATCTATGGGCTCACGACCGGCCAGGCGTCGCCGACGTCGATGATGGGCCAAAAGACGAAGTCGACCCCCACGGGCGTCATCGAGAATCCGTTGGACCCGATCTCCCTCGCGCTCGCGAGCGGGGCGACGTACGTCGCCCGCGGCTTCTCGGGGGACGTGAAGCAGATGGCCGACCTGATCGCGGGGGGGATCCAGCACAAGGGGTTCGCGTTCGTGGATGCGCTCTCGCCCTGCGTCACCTACAACAAGATCAACACGTTCGACTTCTTCCGGCAGCGCGTCTACAAGCTCGAGAGCGCGGGCCACGACCCGACGAACCTCGTCCAGGCGTTCCAGCGCTCCCTCGAGTGGGGCGAGAAGATCCCGACGGGGCTCTTCTACAAGGTCGACAAGCCGACGTACGAGGACCTCGAGGAGGTCCTCTCGACCGGGCCGCTGGCGCTCCAGCCCACGGGCCTTCGGGGCCGCGAATCGATCCTCGACGAGTTCATCTAGCGCGGCCCGACCCCGCGGCCTAGGTCGGTCGCAGCGTGCCCCCGCCGGGCGCGCCGAACAGGATCGGCCCCGCGAGAGCGAACACGTAGACGCCGCCCTCGTGGAACGCGATGGTGGTGTTGGCCGAGAGGAACGGGGCCGCCTCGAGCGGGAGGAAGAGGGCCGTGTTGTTCTCGGTGATCGCCACGTAGTCGACCTGGAAGCTGTCCAGCTCGGCCCAGCCGGTGCGGTTGAGGGACCCGTTCTGGAGCTGTTCGACGACCGACCAGTAGCTCGGGTGATCGCTCTGGAAGCCGACGGTCATCGGATAGAGCAGGACGACGGTGGGGTCGTACGCCGGCAGGAACTCGGCGACGCTCCCGGGACCGACGAGGACCCGCGGGTCGGGTCGAAGTCCGTGCGGCGCCCACTCGAGGAAGTCCACATCGGCCTGGGTGAGGTTCGAGAACGTGGCATACTCCTGGTGCAGCTGTCCGGGAAGCTCCGTCGTGGTCACGGCGACGCCTGGGAGGAGGATCACCAGGATCACGAGCGACACCAGGGCGAGCCGGCCCGGGTCGCGCCATCGGAGCCCGCGATCGGAGGAGGGAGGGAGCGTGGGCCGGGCGGCCGCGGCCTCTCCCAGCGCCACGGCCAGGGGTACGCCGGCGACGATCGTGTAGAGGACGAAGAGGAGGATCGCCAGCTCCCCGGCGCTCGTGAAGCGGAAGAGATCCACGAACGGAGCGTCTCCCGCGTACGCGAGCAGGCCCGTCCCGAGAAGCGCGACCGCGACAGCGCCCGAGGCCAACGAGAACCGAGCGAGGTCCGGCGACAGCGCGAACCGGTGCCGGCCGATGGCCAGGAGGATCACACCGGCGATGAGGAGGACCGCAAGCTCCGCGCGGAGCAGCGGGAAGGGAGAGAGGAGCTCATCCTGGGCTCGGAACAGGAACGGATCGACGTCGCCGACGAACTGCGCCGCGGTCTCGCCGGTCGGAACGATGGAGCCACCCGCGCGGCCCGAGCTCCCCAGGCCGCCCGAGCTCGGGGACGTGGCGAGCACGTAGAGGCTGGGAAGGACCGCCACGAGCGACGCGGCGACGGCGACGATCCAGCGCGAGACCCAACGGGCCGGCGCCCCACTGAACCTCGGCCGGGCGAGGAGCGCCATCACGGGCAGCGTGAGGAGCAGCCACGCCGGCCCCACCGGATTGAGCGCCGCGGCATACCCGGCCAGGCCTCCGAAGGCGATGGCGGCCGAGAGGCTGGGGCCGCCGGCGCGGACCCACTCGACCGACCAGCCGACCAGGAGCAGCACGAGCGGCAACGCGAACACGAAGTCGTTGCTCCCGCCGACCATCCCGCGCGTCCAGGTGGCGAGGAGCGCGAAGACCAGGGCGAACGAGAGACCGAGCGTCGCCGAGCCCCCGAGGCGCCGCCCGACGACGAAGGCGCCGAGCGGCGCGAGCGCCAGGAACAACGGCGTGACGAGGAGGCTCGTCCGAAGCGGCGGCAGTCCGAACACGCTCTGGGCCGAGGCGAGCCAGACCGAGGTCGCCTGCGGATAGGCGAGACCCTGGCTGGCGACCGGGGCCAACGAGAGGGGCAGCGTGTGATGGGCGAGCAGGAGGCTTGTGTACGTGGAGAGAAGGCTCGAGTCGAACGTGTTGCCGCTCCCGACCCCCGAAGTGGCCGCCACCTCGACCGCGAACAGGCCGAGCGCGGCGAGGAGGGTGAGCAGGTACGCCGGGCGACCGAGCGGGGCGAGGACCCGTTCGATCGCCGCGCGGGTCCGGAAGCGGTCGGGCCGTCGCACGGTGAGCACGACGAGCCCGACCGCGCCGGCGATGAGGACGACCGGGACCGTCGCCGGGTAGAAGATCGGGACCGGGAACGCCGCGATCAGGTAGAGGACGGCGCCGCCGAGGTAGAGGTCGAGGAGGCCGCGCTCGATCGGGTCGGAGGCGCGGAGGAGCGGAAGGCGTCGGGCGCCCACAGAACGGACGAACTCGCCCAAGATGGCGACGGCGCCCGCGAAGGCGATGAGACCGAGTCCCCAGAGGGGGAGAGCGGGTCCCGGGAACGCCACGACCTCCCCCACGGGGCCCGGCCGTAAAGTACCTCGTGCCGAACCCCCGGCATCCTTTTGGCCTTTGAGCACCCCCGGAACCGCGTAGGTCGCACGTGGACGAGGTCGCGTCCGGCACCCGCGAGGGGCTCACCTCGGTCACGCGGGGCACCCTGGTCATGCTGATCGGGACCCTGGGATTCGTTGGCGAGACCTTCGTCACGCGCGTCCTGCTCTTCCGAATCCTCACCATCAGCGAGTACAGCCAGTTCTTCATCGGCCTCATCCTCGTCGGCCTCCTCTCCTCGATCGGGAGCCTCGGCCTGCCCCAGGCGATCGCCCGCAGCCTCCCCTTCGAGCCGGACGAGCGCGAGCGGCGTCGCATGATCCGGACGTCGTTCGTCTACGTCATCCCGGCGGCGATCGCCGTCTCAGGCTTCCTGGGCCTCCTGAGCATCCCGATCGCGACGACCTACCGTTCCCCGCTGCTCGCCGAGACCCTCGTGTTCTTCGCCGCGGCGGTGGGACTTCAGATCATCGGCACGTTGATCGCGTCGATCTTCCAGGGGTACGAGGACGTCCTTCCGAACGCGATCTTCATCCAGGTGGTCAACCCGGCGCTGTTCATCCTGTTCCTCCTTATCGCGGACGGGATCACCCCGCTCCGGGTCGCCTACACCGTCGCGCTGGCGACGTACCTGCTGGCCGCGATCGTGACGATCACCGCCTTGGCCGAGTACGCGCGGCGTCGTCTGCCGCGCCACCTGACGCCCGGCCCGCGCGAGGCCGGCTCCTCGACGAAGTTGCTCGCCTTCGCGCTCCCGCTCTTCCTCGTCACGGCCGTCGGGTTCGTCTCCGGCAACATCGACACGCTCGTGCTCGGGGTCGTGAGCCGCTCCTCGGTTGGCTACTACTCCGCCGACCTCTCGCTCGCCCGGCTCCTTCAAGTGGGGATCGGTTCGCTGAGCTACATCATCCTACCGGTGACCGCCCGGTTCGTGCGCCTGGGCGATTCGGCTTCGGTGCGCACGACCTATTCGACCGCCACCAAATGGACGATGCTGACCTCGCTTCCGTTGTTCCTCCTGTTCTTCTTCGATCCCGTCGGATCGCTCACGTTCGTGTACGGCGCCGGGGCCGGCGCCGACGCGCTGGCGCTGCAGATCCTGCTCATCGGGTCGCTCGCGTCCACGCTCGTAGGCCCGGCGAACGCGACCCAGGTATCGTTCGGCCACACCCGGCTCCTGCTCTACAACACGATCGCCTCGGCGAGCGCCGACGTGGTCCTGAGCGCGTTGCTGATCCCGACGTGGGGCGTCACCGGCGCCGCGATCGCGTGGTCGATCTCGGTGGCGACGTACCCCGTTCTCTCGATGGTCGAGCTCGCGACGATGGAGCGCGTTCATCCCTTCCAGCGCCACTTCCTCGTCCCGCTGGTGGCGACGGCCGTGCCGATCGGCATCTTCCTGGCGCTCCTCCCATGGCACCTCCCCTACTGGTCGCTCCCGATCATCGTCCTCGGCGTCGCCGGACTCTTCATCTTCGCCGTGCTCGTGACCGGGAGCCTCGACGCCGGGGACCGGCTGCTCCTCGAGGCCGTCGAGCGCCTGCTCGGTCATCGATTGGAGTCGCTCCGGTCGCTCGGTCGCCGGTTCATGCCCCGGGTCGATCCCGGACCACCGGCGACCTAGATCCGGGCCTCCGCGGGGCCGACGGACCGACGGCCCGAAAACCCTCAGGCGCCCGCTAGAGAACCCGGTCCGGCGGGCGCGCTTTGTTGGGAGGATTTACATATCAGGTCGATTCAGGTACTGTCGGCCGCTCCCCGGTCATCGGTATGTCCCAACCTATGCTAGACCGTCCCACGCTTCCGACGGTCCTCGGACTCTTGGTCATCGTGGGGGTGATACTCCTGGCCTTCGTTCCCAATACCGGGGCGATCCCCGCCTCGAGCACCTGCACGTACGGCACCTGCCCGGCGTCGACCACGACGCCGACGTCCTGGTACGTCCTGCTCGGCATCCTCATCCTCGTCGCGGCGGCCCTGGGCGTCCTTCTCCTCATGCGGCGACGCCGCCCACCGAGCGCCCCGGCCGCCGTCGAGCCGTGGGCCGGACCCACCGCCGGAGCCGCGGGCGGCGCGGCCGTCGCGGCCGAGGCCCCGGCCATGCCCGCCGAGGGCGGGGCGGCCCCGGAGTACCTCGAGAGCGACGACGACGTTGGCCATCCGCCCCCGGAGGTCCCCGGAGCGGCCGCCGGTGCGGCGGCCGGCGCCGCCGGAGCGGTAGGGGGCGGCGACATCGACTCGCTGATGCAGGAGCTCGACAAGATCAGCGGCGAGATCCTCCAGCGCGGCAAGCCCAAGACGACCCCTCCTTCGGACGGCGGGGCCGAGGGCGAAGGGAGCTCGGGCCAGTAACCCACCCCCCTCGTTTCGGTTAAGAGCCTCCCCGGCCCTCTTACGTTCGGATGGACGCGACGGCGGACGCGACGGATTCGGAGCGAGCGCTCCTCCAGGAGCTGGCGGACGCCATCGACCGCGCCCCCCGAGCCGTCCGGGAGATCGCGGCCGGGATCCCTCTCTCCATCGCGCTCGGTCGGATGCGCCCGGCCGTGGCCTGCGGGGGGTGCTCGACCCCCCTGGAGTTCCGTGGGATCCCCGCCCGCACGGACTCGAGGCTTCAGGCCCCGTTCGAGCTCGTTCTCTCCGACGCCGATCCCGTTCGATCCTGACGGAGCCGGCTCCGATGGTCAGCCTGCCCATCCTCGAGACGGTCGTTTCCCTCATCACGACCGTGATGGTCACCGGCGGCCTCGCCGCCCTGCTCCTCCTCATGGTCGTGGAGAGCTTCGGCTTTCCCCCGATCCCGAGCGAGATCATCCTGCCGTTCGCGGGATTCCTGATCTTCTCGGGGAATTACAGTTGGCCGGGAGCGATCTTCGCCGCGATGGCCGGGGGACTCATCGGCTCGTTCATCGCCTACGCCATCGGGCGATGGGGCCGCCACCTGCTCGAGCGACGCTCCGGCCTCCTCCGACTTGACCCGAGGCACCTCGGAGCGATGGACGCGTGGTTCGCCCGTCACGGCGAAGGGACCGTGATCGTGGCGCGGATGCTCCCGATCATTCGGAGTTACATCAGCTACCCCGCGGGAACGGCCCGGATGCCCCCGACCCGGTTCGGGATCTACACCGTCATCGGGAACCTCCCGTTCACGCTCGGGCTGATGTACGCCGGCTTCTACCTCGGTCCCAAGTGGACGATCATCGAGTCGTACTTCCATATCGCCGACTACCTGGCGGCCGCCGGCATCGCCGTGCTGGTCGTCTACGTCGCCCTCCGGTGGCGCGGGGTCCTTACGGAAGGCTTTCCGCCCCGCCTGACCCGGAGCGGCGGATCGCGCGGACCGTCCGATGGCGCGACAGAGGGATTGGACGGGCCGCGCTCGTCCGGCCCCTGATCCTCCCCGAGCGGGTCGGCGCCCCGATCACTCGGTGTAGCGGACCGCCTCGCTCGGCGGCAGCCGCGCCGCCCGAAGGGCCGGCCCGCTGACCGCAACGACCGTGAGGCCGTACGCAACGACGACGATCAGGAGGATCGTGACCCAGGGCACGGTGAAGACGAGACCCGAGGATGGCCCGAGGCTCGCCTCGTAGTCGAGGAGGAGGGCGAGGACGGTTCCCAGCCCGATCCCCAAGAGCGCGATGAACGAGTACTCGAGCAGGAACGCCAGGAACACATCGCGCTTCGTGAACCCCGCGGCGCGGACCATCCCGATCTCCCGACGCCGCTCGGAGACCGTCCGGAGGGCGACGATCCCCATCGCCGCGATGCCGACGGCGAGCCCGAGCGCGGCGAAGATCTCGAGGAGCGCTAGGATCGCCTGGAACGAGTTGATCGAGTTGGCCAGGACCACGCTGAAGTCCAGGAGGACGAGCCCCTGGGAGAAGAAGGCGGTCTTGAGGTCCTGCGAGGCCGTGAGGCTCGCGACCCCGGGGGCGACGGTGAGGAGCGATGCGACGAGGTTCGTGTACCCGAGGCCCGTCGCGGTCGCGGGGCTCAGCCAGATCGCCGGGACGACGGCGCCCGTCATGATGCCGATGATCGTGAGGGAGGCGGACCTTCCGTTGAGCGGGTTGAGCAACGAGACGACATTCCCGACCTTCATCGTCGGGCCCGCCGTCCCGAACCCACCGCCGGCGAAACCCCCGTCGACGACCGCCACGTTCGGGTCCTGGGACAATCGGTTCCACGTCGCGGGGGCGCTCGACCCGTTCGCGGTCGACGCGAAGGTGAACTGGTTCGTCGTGTAGAAGTCCGCGGCGAACGGCAGGCCGACCGGGGCCGAAAGGATCGGGTACCCGAACGGCTGGAACGACGCGGGGAGCCCGGACCAGTTCAGGAACGCTGCGCCCCCGACGAGGGGCACGGCCGCGGAGATGTCGCGGGCGAGGGAGGTGTTGTTGTGGATGGAGCCGGCGATGTCGGCGAGCGGAAGCGAGGTCTGCCCGAAGAACGAGAACCCGCCGGTCTGGGCCGAGAGGGTCTGGTCGATCTCCGTCTCGAGGGAGGCGCCGAAGCCCGCGATGACGACGACGGTGAACACGACGAGCGTGAAGATGGTGAGGGTGAGGGCCGGCCGGACGGGGCGGCGGCCCGGGTACGCGAGCCCCGTCTGGGCGATCGCGATCCGACGGGGGTTGCCCCCGAAGACGCGGATGAGGAAGTCGACGAGGAGCGAGGCGTTGAAGACGTACAGAAGGACCGCACCAAGGATCAGCTCGATCCCGAGCACGAAGACCACGAAGATCGCCCCGGTATGGCCGGTCCCGAGGACGGCGGCCCGCACCGGCTCCACGCCGGCCCAGAGCACGAGGGCGAGGCCGGCTGCGCTGAACACGAGCCGATTCCGCGCAAAGCGCGCGGCGACGAGCGCGGCGCCGATGACCAGAAGCCCGACCCCAAGGCTCGGATAGGAAAGGTCCGTCGTTCCCTGGCGGGTGGCCGCGAACACCAGCCCCCCGAGGACCACGAGTCCGACGCCAACGTAGGCCAGCCTAGTGTAGGTCCGGACCGGCGGTGGGGGCTCGGGGATGCTCCGGATCGCGCGAACGATGTTCAGTCGGCTCGCCCGACCGGTCGCGGCGGCCACCGTGATGAGCGTCAGGAGGAATCCGAGCGTGTACGCGATGACGAGACTGTCCGGGGTCACGGTGAACGAGCCGAGGATGCTCGAGGCCGAGACCTGGTTCGTCGAGAGGAAGACGCTGAACGCGTACGCCATGGCGTACCCGACGCCGACCCCCAGAAACGCCCCGGCGAGCGCGCTCCCCGCCGCGTAAGCGACGCCTTCGAACAGGTAGGCTAGGATGAGCTGGCTCCGAGGCATCCCGATGGCGCGGACCGTGCCCATCTCCCCCATCCGCTCCTCGGCGAGCATCACGAAGATCGACACGACGAGGATGGCCCCGGCGACGATCGAGAACAGCCCGAAGACGACGAAGAAGGTCGCCGTGTTCTGCCCGCTCATGATCGCGCCCTGGATCCCGGGGTTGAGCAGCGCGTGGACCGTGAGGCTCGGCGGAGCGTGCGAGGCGACCAGGGAGGCGTTCAACGCGGTCGAGGCCGAGGGAGAGTTGGCGGCCCCCGTGAGGAGATCCCCGGGGTTCGTCGCGGCGATGAAGTTGATGGCCGAGGGGGTCCCGACGAGATGCTGGGCCCCGGCGAGGTCGAAGAAGACGTTGCCGGCCTCGCCCGCGAACAGGTAGAAGTTGCCCCCGCGCGTGTCGTCCTTGACGACGGCCTGCACGGTGACGTTGGCGAGGATCCCCGTCGGCCCGTAGAGCTTCAACCCGTCGCCGGTCTGCGCGCCCAGCTGCTGCGCGGCCTGATCGTCGAGGAGGACCTGGCCCGGGGCGGGGCCGGCGAGATGGGAGCCGGAGTCCGTGACGAACGGGCCCAGCTGGCCGCTCTGGTTCCCGTTCACCCCCACCAGGTCCAGGTTGGTCTCCGGGACGCCGTTCCGGACGTCGATCGCCTGCGTCACCGAGATGATCTCGGGCGTCAGACCCGCGACCCGCGAGTCGCTCCCGAGCGCCGCGGAGAGGTTGGTGTACGTCGAGTAGGGGAAGTACTGGAACCCGCCCGTGGCGGTCTGATTGTAGATCCCCTCGTCGGTGTAGCCGTACGTCTGGAGCACGAAGTGCTCGTTCAGCGCCCCGACGGTGTCGTTGATCACGAGGCTGCCCGAGATGATGGTGGTCCCGATGAGAAGTCCGAGGATCAGAAGGATCGTCCGTCCACGGGCGCGCCGCACGTTCCGCATCCCGATCCGGAACGCGAGCCGGTTGCGGGCCGCAAGAACGAACGTCGCCACAACGACGAGGCCGAAGAGGACGAGGAAGAACGTCGCGGTCGCGCCGAGCATGACGACCCCTACGCGAGGAACTTCCCGTCGCGCATCCGGAGGGTCCGATCGCAGACCGCGGCCACCTCGGCGTCGTGGGTGACGACGACGATCGTCTGCGCGAACTTTCGATTGAGCTCCCGCAGGAGCGACGTCACCTGGCGGGAGCCCTCCTCATCGAGGTTCCCCGTCGGCTCGTCGGCCCACACGATGGCGGGTCGTCCGACGAGCGCCCGCGCCAGGGAGACGCGCTGTTGCTGTCCGCCCGAGAGCTCCGAGGGCCGGTGATCGACCCGGTCGGCCAGATCGAGATCCTTGAGCATCTCGGTGGCGCGCTTTCGCGACTCGGTCCGGCTCACGCCGGCGATCAGGAGCGGCAGCTCGACGTTCTCGACCGCCGAAAGGATCGGCAGGAGATTGTAGGACTGAAACACGAAGCCGGTGCGCTTGGCCCGGTACGCGCTCCGGTCCCGGTCCTTCATCCGGTGGATGTCGGTCCCCTCGAGGGTCACCGACCCCTTGGTGATCTCGTCGAGGCCCGAGAAGCAGTTGAGGAAGGTCGTCTTCCCGCACCCCGACGGGCCCATGACGGCCACCATGTCCCCGCGGTGGATCTCCATGTTGACCCCCTGAAGGGCGGAGACGGCGTTCTCCCCCGCGCCGTAGATCTTCCAGACGTCAAGCCCCGACACGACGACTTCCGACGACATGGCCCGCCGCGCCCACCGGGGCGGCCCCATTAAAGACTATTCCGGGGCGGGGCGGACCCCGGCACTTACGTGGCGGCCGGAGCGAATTCGGGCCGGACGAGCCGCCCGGAGCGACCGCCCACGTACTCGCCGTCCTCGACGATGGGCTCGCCTGCTCTCAGGTGGTGCTGGGGGAAGATCGCGGTCGCGCCCTCGAAGGGGGTCCAGCCGACGCTCGCGTGGAGTTCCCGACCCCGGAGCTCGCGCCGTATCCGGAAGTCCACGATCAGCAGGTCGGCCCGATGGCCGACCGCGATCCTCCCGATCGGGACCCCTAGCCACCGGGCCGGACGGTCGCAGGCCGCCGCGAGCAGCGTCGCGAGCTCGATCCCGCCGCGTCGTGCCTTCTCGAGAAGGAGCGGGAGCATGGTCTCGACCCCCGGCACGCCGCTCGGCGCGCGCGAGAACGGGAGCTCCTTGGCCGACGACGAGTGCGGGGCGTGGTCGCTCGCCAGGATCGGGATCCGGCCGGCCGAGAGCTCGTTCCAGAGTCCGGCCCGGACGGCCTCGCTGCGAAGCGGCGGGTTCACCTTCCAGCGCGCGTCGGTCCCGGAAGCGGTCGACAGAAGGAGGTGGTGCGGCGTCACCTCGAACGAATGTCCCTCGGTCCGAAGGCGAGAGGCGGTGGCCGGGTCGGTGACATGGGCGACATGCAGACGCAGCGCGCCCGGCGCGGGGAGGAGCCGGTCGACGCCCTGGCGCTCCGCCTCGATCGGACGCGCCACGTTCCATTCCTCGAGGGAGGCGGCCGGTGGCGTGTCCCGGAAGCGGGTCGGGTCCTCGGCATGGACCGACAGCGGGAGGCCGGTCCGAGCGACGTCCTCGAGGATCCTCGAGATCTCCGCGGGGGCGGGAAACTCTCCGACGGCGGTCGTCGGGCTCAGGTAGAGCTTGAACGCCCCGGCGGTCGCGGCGAGGTCGGCGATCGGAGCCCCGGGCTGGGCTGAGGCATAGAGCAGGACGTCCACGGCGAGGCGGCCTCGGGCTCGCAGCGCCTTCTCGCGCAACCGAGCGACCGAATCCATCGGCGGATCGTTGTTCGGCATGTCGCCGACGAGCGCGATCCCTCCGAGGGCGGCCTGGAGCGTCCCGCCCGAGAGCGTCTCCACCGATTCGCCGGTGGCCGGCTCCCGAAAGTGGACGTGAAGGTCGGTCGCGGCGGGGAGGATCATCATATCGCCGTACTCGAGGCGCTCGCCCCCGGTGATGCTGCGTGCGATGCGGGAGATCCGGCCCGTCGAGTCGACCGCGATCTCGATCGGCTGGAGCCTGCCCCCGAAGAGCGCGCGTCCGGCCACCACGACCTCGGGGACGGGATTGGCGGGGTCCTCGTCCGCCCCGACCCGTCGGGCCCGCGGCCGCACCGGCATCGACGCTCCCAAGCGAGGGTAGATTATGAACGGGGCGCCCACCGCCGGGTGGGGGCGCCAGCTATTTCCGAGCGCAGACCTCCGCCGTGACGATGCCGAAGTCGCGGAAGTCCGAGAGTTGGACCTACGCGCGATCCGGGGTGGACCGAACTTCGGTCCAACGGGGACTATCGGCCCTGCTGACCGCGGTCTCCTACCGACCCCCGAAGAGCTCGGGATCGGTCCTGGAGGTCCCGGGCCACTACGCCGGCTTGGTGCGGATCGGCCGAGAGACCATCGCGATCACCACGGACACGGTGGGGACGAAGGTCCTCTTGGCCGAGGCGACGGGCCGATGGGAGGGGATGGGCGTCGACGTCGTCGCGGTCAACGTGAACGATCTCTCCGCCGTCGGGGCCCGCCCGTGCGGCTTCGTCGACTGCATCTCGCTCGCGCAGCCCCGAGCGCCGGTGCTCGCGGCGATCGGCCGCGGGCTCGACCGAGGTCTCCGGGCGGCCGAGTGCGCGCTGCTGGGCGGCGAGACCGCGATCGTCCCGGACCTCGTCACTGGGACCGACCTCGGCGGCACGGCGATCGGGTTCTTCCCGAAAGGGCGGCGTCCCATCCTCGGCGACGCGATCCGACCCGGCGACGACGTGATCGGCATTCCCTCGAGCGGGTTCCATGCGAACGGCTACACGCTCGTCCGGCGCCTCCTCCGGCAGCATCGTTCGATGCTGCGTCGCGCGCGACCGGGGGCCAAGATCAGCCTCGAACAGGAACTGCTCGCCCCCACGCGCATCTACGTGCGCGCCGTCGAAGCGGTCGTGGATCTCGCCGGGGTGCACGGGCTGGCCCACATCAGCGGCGGCGGCGTTCGCAATCTCGTTCGGCTGAACCGAAAGGTCCGATTCGTCCTCGACGGCTGGCCGGCGCCGGAAGGGCTCTTTGCCTGGGCCAAGGAGGCGGGGCCGATCTCGCCGGAGGAGCTGTACCAGACCTTCAACGTCGGCATCGGCTTCGTCCTCGTGGTGGCGCCCCGCGCGACCTCCCTCGTGCTTCAGCGGCTGGGGCGCGCAGGGGCCCGTGACGCTCAGCTCGTCGGGCACGTGGCCCGCGGCACCGGCGTGGACGTCCCCTCGCAGAAGCTCCGATACGTCGACTACGCCTGAGCGACGGGTCGCCGCGCCCGGGGGGCCGCCGCGCCGCCAAACCGTTAAGGAACACGCCGATTGCTCGGGCGATGCCCGAGAGCGCGGCCCGGACGAGGAACTCGGCCGCGCTCGCGGTCTTCGCGGCGTTCCTCTGGGCGACCTACTACATCTTCGTCCTCTCGGTGCGGTCCGCGCCCGCGGCGATCGTCGCGTGGCCGTTCCTGGCGGCGGGGGTCGTCTTCGTCGGCGTCGTCGTCCAACGGGGGCACGTGGGACAGCTCCTCGCGCTCTGGGGGTCGCCGATGGCGTACTTCCGCTCCGCCCTCCTCATCGGCATGCAGGTCTCCGTGCTCGCGTCGACGTACGTGGCCGGCCCGGTGGACACGTCTCTCCTCTCGCTCGTCGGCGACGCGGCCCTCACGCCGGTCCTCCTGATCGTGATCTATCGCGAGGGGGCCGATCGGGCTCGATCGCCGTACTTCCTCGGCGGGTTGACGCTCAGCATCGCCGGGGCGACGCTCACGATCGTCGGGGGACAGGGGGCCAAGGTGATCCACGGGATCGGATGGCTCGTGGCGCCCGTCGTTCCGCTCACCGTCGCGTTGTACTTCCTCCTAAGCGCGCGGGCGAGCATGCGCGTCCCTTCGGACGCCGTCCTCGCGCAATCGATGCTCGTCGCCGCGTTCGGCAGCATCGCGCTGAGCCCGCTCTTGCCCGGTGGGGTCCAGGGCCTGGGCGTCGGATCGCTGCACGACGCGGTCTTCCTGATCGTGCTCGGGCTCACGAGCTTCTTCCTCGCCCAGGTGCTCTACTTCAAGGCGATCGAGCTCGCGGGGATCTTCCTGCCGACCCTGCTGATGGCCACGATCCCGGTGTTCACGTTGATCGTCGCGGTGACGGTGCTCGGCGAGACCTCGACCTGGATCGCCCTCGCCGGGATCCCGATCGCCGTCGGGGGAGGGCTTCTGGCCATGCGGGGCAGCCACCCGGCCTGGACGCCGTCCTACGCCGACGTCCGCTAACGCCGGTCCGGACCGCGAGCCGCCGACGCTAGGGGAAATCGGCGAGCGAGCGCGTCTTGGACTTCCGCTTGCCCGTGCCGGCGGCGAGGTCGGAGACCGGCGTGTCGAGCGTCACCCCTTCGGCGCGGCTCCGTGGCGTGGGCCCGGGTTCGGTCTCCTCGCCACCGAGCTTCTGTTGGTGCGTCCCGCGGAGGAGAGCGTCGGCGTCCCACTCGAAGACCTCGGTCACGCGGGCGAGGGTCTGGGCCACGCGTTCGGCGTAGTAGCCGTAATCCGGGCGCTTGAGGAGGGGTCGGCCCTCGATCCACGGCTCGATCTCCTGGGGCGACTTCCGGGCGTCGGTGACGATCCACGCCACCTTCATGCCGGGGATGACGTCGTACCCTTCTTCCTTGAGCTGGCGGAAGACGCGCAGGAACGGGAGGGCGTCGCGCGTGGCCTCGTTGTACTGTTCCTCCGGCCGCACCGACCGGGCGACCACGAGCCGGGCCGGAGGGACGTCGCCGTCCCGGCACTGCACGACGAGCTCGCGCGCCCTGGTGACCGCGCGGTCGGTGTCGCCCTTGAGCACGAGGTCGAAGATCTCGAGGAGCGCCTCCGACTGGAAGTCGAACGCATCGGTCCGCCGGGTCTCGTAGCCCCGGATGACGAGCTCTTCCTTCGGCCAGGCGGTGCGTCCGACGTACCGCTTCTTCGCCCCGTGCGAAAAGAGCGACTCGTAGACCGACTGGAACTCGAACGTCGCGCCCTCGACGGTGAACCGACGCGACAGGTCCTCGCCGAACGCCTTGGCGCCCTCGAGCGACGGGACGGGCGAGCGCACGAACACGCTGTCGGTATCGGAGTAGACGACCTCGTGCCCCTCCGACTCGAGCGCGGAGATGATGCGGGTGATCGCTTCCCGGGCGAACGCGGTGATGGCGGCGCCGATGTCCTTGTCCGTGAACCGGTAGAAGCTCGAGGCGAGGACCCCGTAGAACGAGTTCATCAGGACCTTCACCGCGTTCTGCAGGCCGTCGTAGTAGTCGCGGAGCTCCGGCGAGGTCGCCTCGCGCGAGAGCCGGCGGAACCGGTCGCGGTCGGCCAGGAGCTCTCGAAGGATCTGCGGGATGATGCCGGCGCGCACTTCGGGCGTGAGGAACCGGGCCCCGCCAGGGCTCACCGTCGTGCCGTCGGGGGAGAGCGTCGTGAAGCAGAGGTTCTTCGCGATGATGATCGACGGGTACATCGACTTGAAGTCGAGGACGACGACCCATCGGTAGATCCCGGGCCGGATCGTATGGACGTAGCCGCCCTCGATCGGGTTGTCGCGACGGGCCCGATGGCTCGGCGGCACCCCCACGTGGAGCCGGTCGGCCCGAGGGATCAGGATCGCGTCGATGAACTGGGAGGTGCGGCCGTTCAGGCCCTCATCGAGGGGGAGGTGCGCGACGGTGGCCAGGTCGGCCGCCTTTTCCATCGTCCGGAGCCGCTGGAGGATCCGGAGGGCCAGGTCGGCGTCGTGCTCGCAGTACTCCATGACCCGCTCGGGGTCGGCCGCCCACTCCTTGTCGATGTTCCGACGGTCGACGTCGAGCTTCGAGTCCCCGAGGAGGGTGCGCGCGACGAACTGGAGCGTCTCCTGCTTCGGCTTGAGGTCCCGACGGGCGGACCACCACGCATCGGCCACGATGCGGCCGGAGATCCGCCAGAGCCGCTCGCCGGCGTCCTTCGGCTCGGAGCGATCGCGTCCGAAGGCGAGCGGCGGAAGCTTGAGCGCGAGCGCGCGCTCGATGAGGAGCGGAAAGTCGTAGCCCCCGATGTTGTAGCCGGTGATGACGTCGGGATCCTCCGACGTGACGATCGATACGAAGCTGGTGAGAATGTCCGCCTCGTTGTCGGCGCGGAGGCGGAAGGTCTTGCGCTCGCGACCGCCCCGGTCGATGACGCCGCAGAGGGTGAAGATGGTCCGGGCCCGGATGGCGTTCTCGATGTCGAAGGAGAGGACCGTCAGCGGCGGCCGGAAGGCCTCGCCCGCCCGGATGTCCGAGCCGTCCGCGCGGACGACCCGGACGACCCGCTGCACCGTGTAGAGGCCTCGGACCGCCTCGGGCTCGTCCTCGCCCTCGAAGGCGATCGTGAGGCCCAGCCCCTTGTCGTAGAGGAACCGGTGGACGAACGGGATGTCGCACGCGAGGACGCTGTCCTCCTCGCCCGGCCGGCGGAACCGTTCCCGGTACTCCGGGACCTTCCACGGCGAGTGGAGCTCCACCCGGATCGCCGGCCGATCCGCGCCCTTGGACCATAGGTTGAGGTCCGTGACCTGGGTGATCTCGGGATCCGCCTTCAGGCGGTCGCGGATCTCAGGGGTCGGCTCCGTGATCTCGAAGTACGGGCGGAAATCGTAGTACCGGGCGACCAGGCTGGTCCCGTCGGCGGTCTTGCCGTACAGCTCGACGACCACATCGGAGCCGACGGAGCGGTAGGAGCCTCCGAGCAGGAAGAGGGAGAAGGTCTCCACGGCGCGCAAAGCGGCTCCCGGGGCTATGAGGTTTGGGTGGACGGCAGGGCCAGCCACGCCCTCAGCGCCGTCAGATCGTGCGCCCACCGCGCCGCGTACTTGGGGGCATGCATCGGGGCCGCCGGGTGCAGGAGCGGGAACACCGCCCCGAACGGGCCGTCCTGGGCGAACCCCGCGGCCTGGGTGATCGGAGGCGCGGAGGGCGCCAACGTATGGAGGGCGTGCCGGCCAAGAGAGACGAGGCGCTGGGGACGCAGCAGCACCAGCTGCCGGTCCAGGAACGGGCGGCAGGTGCGGGCGGCCGCGGCATCGAACACGTTCGACGGGGGACGGCACTTGATCAGGTTCACGATGCCGACGGTCTCGGCCTCGAGGCCGACCGACGCGATCGCCCGGTCGAGGACCCGGCCGGCCCGCCCGACGAACGGGAGCCCCAGGCGGTCCTCGTCCTTGCCTGGGGCCTCACCCACGAACAGGACGGTCGGATGCAGCCCCCCACGGTAGACGACGACGTGGGTGCGTCCCCGATGGAGCGGGCACCGGGTGCAGGCCGCAATCTCCTCGGAGAGGAGCTCCCAATCGGCGCCGGACGCACCTCCCTCACCGATCCGAACTTCCCGCGCTCCCGGTGCGGCCACGCCCGCGAGCCCCGCTCGGTCCCATCACCGTTTCGGCCGCGCGGCGGCGCCCGACGCGCGTGCGGCCGCTCCCGGCGTGCGTGCGAGCCATTCTCTCGAGGGAAACTTAAATAGGGGGACCGGGTGGCTCGAAATCCCCAAGCGCATTCCATGGCTCCGCCGTCCGGACTCAACACTGCGGGAAAGCTCCAATCCCTCCGCCAGCGCCGGCGCTGGTCGGACCGGTACTACAAGCGGCGGACGCTCCATCTGAAGGAGAAATCCGACCCTCTCGAGGGGGCGCCGCAGGGCCGTGGGATCGTCATCGAGAAGGTCGGGGTCGAGGCCAAGCAGCCCAACTCCGCCATCCGCAAGTGCATCAAGGTCCAGCTCATCAAGAACGGCCGCCAAATCACCGCGTTCGCGGTCGGGGACGGCGCCATCAACTTCATTGACGAGCACGACGAGGTCCTCGTGGAGGGCATCGGGGGCCGCATGGGCCGTTCCTACGGGGATATCCCGGGTGTGCGCTACAAGGTCATCCAGGTGAACAGCGTCTCCTTGGATGAGCTCGTGCGGGGACGCAAGGAGAAGCCGCAGCGATGAGCGGAAACCCGATCCCCCTGCCGCAGAACGAGACGCCGGACGAAGGCCCGGTCGTCGTCCGACCGACGCCGCCGCCGCCTCCGCCGTTCCCGCTCCCGCCCCTGTTCGGGAAGTTCTCCTTCGAGGGGATCGAGGTCCAGGACCCCGGGCTCCTGCCGTACCTCTACCTCCATCCGATCTACGCCCCGCACTCGGAGGGGAAGCTCTCCGGGAAGCCGTTCATGAAGACCCACATGCACCTCGTGGAACGGCTCGCGAACCACCTGATGAAGGGGGGCAAGTTCACCGGCAAGAAGTCCAAGGCCGTCGCGACCGTCCGAAAGGCGTTCGAGGAGCTTGCCCAGCGCGAGGGTCAGAACCCCCTCCAGATGCTCGTCAACGCGGTCGAGAACGCGGCGCCGCGCGAAGAGGTCACCCGGCTCCAGTTCGGCGGCATCTCGGTCCCCCGGGCCGTGGACGCCGCGCCCTCGCGCCGCGTCGCCGTCGCCATCCGCAACCTCGCCCAGGGCGCGATCACGGCGTCCCGAAAGTCCACGAAGCCGATCCACTCGTGCCTCGCCACCGAGATCGCCCTTGCCGCCAAGGGGGACCTCACGAGCTTCGCCGTCGGCCGCAAGGAAGAGGTCGAGCGGGTCGCCCAGTCGGCGCGGTGAGCGTAAGGTAGGGCTCGACGATGACGCACATCCGTACTGAACTGGCGGCGGCCATTCCGGCCCTGATGCGGAACCGGGAGATGATCCGGAACATCGGGATCGTCGCCCACATCCACCACGGGAAGACGACGCTCTCGGACAACCTCCTCGCCGCGGCGGGGATGATCTCGAACGAGCTCGCGGGGAAGCAGCTCTATCTCAACTTCGACGAGCAGGAGCAGGCCCGGCTCCTGACGATCAACAACGCCGACGTGACGATCGTCCACGAGTACGAGGGCCAGCAGCACCTGATCAACCTCATCGACACGCCCGGCCACGTCGACTTCGGCGGGGACGTCACGCGCGCCATGCGGGCGGTCGACGGGGCCGTCGTGGTCGTCTGCGCCGTCGAGGGCGTCATGGCCCAGACGGAGACCGTGCTCCGCCAGGCGCTCCGCGAGAAGGTCAAGCCGGTCCTCTTCATCAACAAGGTCGACCGCGCGATCAAGGAGCTCAAGCTCAACGCCGACGCCTTCCAGAAGCGCTTCGCCATCATCATCGCCGAGGTCAACGAGCTCATCCGCCGGATGGCGCCCGAGGAGTTCGTCGAGGAGTGGTCCGTCGACCCGCGCGACGGCTCCGTCGCCTTCGGCAGCGGCTACGAGAACTGGGCGATCAGCGTCCCGTACATGATCAAGACCGGGGTCAAATTCAGCGATCTCATCAACTACGTCTCGACCGGCCGCTCTAAGGAGATCGCCCAGAAGGCGAAGATCAACGACGTCATCTTCGACATGGTGGTCCGGCACCTCCCCAACCCGATGCAGGCGCAGAAGTACCGTATCCCGAACATCTGGAAGGGGGAAGCGGGCTCGACGATCGGCCTCGCCATGTCGAACACCGACGCCGACGGGCCGACCTCGTTCATGGTCACCGACATCACGATGGACCCGAACGCGGGCGAGATCGCGACCGGCCGGCTCTTCTCGGGCCGCCTCAAGAAGGGCATGGAGCTCCAGCTCGCCGGGACGAAGATCAAGAACCGCGTCCAGCACGTCTCATTGTTCATGGGCCCCGAGCGCCTGATGGTCGAGGAGGTCCCCGCGGGCAACATCGCGGCGGTCATCGGCCTGACCGACGCCTTCGCCGGCACGACCCTCTCCGACGACCCGGCGATGGTCCCGTTCGAGGAGATCCGGCACGTCTCCGAGCCGGTCGTCACCGTCGCGATCGAGCCGAAGCACATGGGCGACCTACCGAAGCTCATCGAGACGATGCGCAAGATCGGGAAGGAGGACGCGAGCCTCAAGGTCGAGATCAACCAGGAGACGGGCGAGCACCTCCTCTCCGGCATGGGCGAGCTCCACCTGGAGATCACCCAGTTCCGCATCATCAACGACTACAAGGTCGAGATCTCGGCCTCGAAGCCGATCGTCGTCTACCGGGAGACCGTCAAGGGCCCCGGCGGTCCCTTCGAGGGGAAGTCGCCGAACAAGCACAACAAGTTCTACTTCGAGGTGGAAGCGCTCCCCGTCCCGGTCATCCAGGCCATCAAGGACGGCGAGATTAACCAGGGCAAGTCGTTCAAGGACATCAAGACCCTCGTCACGAAGATGGAGGGGCTCGGCATCTCGCGCGAGGAGGGACGCGGGCTCGTCGCCGTCGAGGGGACCAACATGCTCCTCGACGTGACGAAAGGGATCCAGAACCTCAACGAGACGATGGACCTCGTCGTCGACGCGTTCAAGGAGGCGATGAACCGCGGCCCGCTCGCCAACGAGCGGGTCTACGGGCTCAAGGTGCGCCTCGTCGACGCCAAGCTCCACGAGGACTCGATCCACCGCGGGCCGGCGCAGACGATCCCGGCGGCCCGTTCGGGCATCTACGGCGCCATGTGCCTGGCCGGCCGCGTGCTCCTGGAGCCCCTCCAGAAGGTCACCGTCAACGTCCCGCAGGAGATCCTCTCCGGGGCCACCCGCGAGCTCCAGCGCCGGCGCGGGGAGATCCTCGACATGACGAACGTCGGGGACCTTCAGACGATCATCGCGAAGGTCCCGGTCGCCGAGATGTTCGGGTTCGCCTCGGACATTCGCAGCGCGACCGCGGGCAAGGTCCTCTGGGCGACGGAATCGCTGGGTTTCGAGATCCTTCCGACCGAGCTCCAGTCCAAGGTCGTCGGCGAGGTACGGCAGCGCCGCGGGCTCAAGCCCGAGCCGTACGACGCCGCGTACTACTCCGGCTGAGGCCGTCGGCGCGTCGCGCCCGATCGGGGCGGTGCGGGCTCGGCCTCGTCGAGGGTCCGCTGGGACCGGCCGCGCGGTCCTTCGGCGCTCTTCGAGCGGATCGGCCAGGCCCCCTCCATGTCCAGGAGCCAGCGCTTCCGCCAGAGGCCGAGCCCGAATCCGGTGAGCGACCCGTTCTCCCCGACGACGCGGTGGCAGGGGACGATGATGGGGATGGGATTGCGGTGCATCGAGCCCCCGACGGCCCGGGCCGCGCCGGAGTGGCCCGAGCGTCGCGCGAGCTCGCCGTACGTCACGACCTCGCCCGGCGGGACCTTCTGGAGGGCCTGGTAGACCGACGTGTCGAACGAGGAGGTGACGGCCAGGTCGACGGAGACCTCGAACTGGGTCCGACGCCCCTGGAAGTACTCCTGGAGCTGCTGGGGCGGCGATCCCTTCGGGTACGGTCGCTTCCGGAGGCGCGCGTTCGAGGGCGCCGGTCCGACGGACCGACCGCGCTCGAGCAGCGCGACGGCGCGCACCGACTGGCCGTCGTAGACGACGCGGAAGGTGCCGATGGGCGTCGGGACCTCAGCGACCTCCTGAGGCGGGACCATACCGGGGGAATGAACGCTTGGGCTTAACCTGATTCCCGCTCGCGGCCCGGCGGCCCACCGGGGATGCCTTCCGAGGGATCCGGGAGCGCGCCCATACGCGAAGCACCGACGGGGAGCGGCATCGGGCGCGCTCCCCCGATCACTCCTTCGCCCGGTCCTCGCGTCGGACGAGCCACAGGTTCGTCAGTCGCCGGCGGATGGCCGAGATCGACGTCACCGGGTCGACCCGGCCCGGGACCCCCTCGTCGATCCGGTACACCGAGAAGCGCCCTTCGATCTGCTTCCACAGGCTCGGACCGGCCATCGGCGGGTTCCACTCCAGGACGATCGCGAGGGATCCGGCCGCCTCGATGAGGCCCTTCATCCCCTCGAGAACTCTCTCCTCGGCTCCCTCGGCGTCGATCTTGATGACCACCGGTCGTCCGTCCAGGCCCTGTCCGTCGAGCCGCACCGTCCGGACCGGAACGCCGCTTCCGCCGACGGGGGTCAGGCTGTCCCTCGCGTCGTCGACGGGTGAATGGAAGAGGGTGGCGGACCCGTCCGCGTCCGAGACCGCGGCGTTGATCAGCCGAGCGATATGGTGGGGGTCGTGGGGCCCGACCGTTCGCTCCAAGCGGCGAAAGGTGTCCGGGTTCGGTTCGTAGGCGAGGGCGGCCCCCGAGGGGCCTAGTTTCTCCAGCGCGACCACCGTGAAGTAGCCGATGTTCGCCCCCACGTCGATGAACACGGAATCGGGCCGGAGCGCCGACAGGATCAACTGGGTCGAACCCGGCTCGTAGCCGAACCCGCTCCCCCGGAGCGATTCGTACATCAGGTACTCGCGCAGGATCCTCAGGTCCAGCGAGACCTCCGAGTGGCCCATCTTCGCCGTGGCGACGGGTCCGATCCGCTCGATGGCACGTCGCTGGGCGGAGGTTCGGACCATGAGCTCGACCCGATGCGCGAGCCGTTCGACCGTGGGGTGACGGAGGGCGTAGTATCGCCCAGCGTCCGCGAGGCGACCCATCAGGCCCCTCGCCTCCGTCGAGCCGAAAGTCGGACGGGATGTCCGGCGACGGCCGACGCGAAGGCTTCCCAGGTCGAGTCCGTCGGGTGGCCGGGAGCGTGCAACCTCAGACTCCCCTACCGTCAGCCCTCGAGCCCCGTCGGGGTGATCCGGAACTCGGCCGCGCCCTCGCCGATGGACCGGTGCTTGACGAGGACGACCCGCCGGAGGTTCCCCGGGAGCCGGTCGAACCGGAGGATCGTCTTCGCGGCGTGGTTCACGAACGATCCCCCCAGCGGTTCGAGGGTCCCGTCGCGCTGGTTGCGCCAGACCTGGTTCGTGAAGATCACCGGGACCTGCGCGCGCAACGCCGCCGCCAAGAGATCCGCGAGCTCGAAGCCCAGCGCCTGACGGCCCTCGTCCTCCGCGCCCCCCGAGAGGCTCAGGCGGTAGTAGAACGTCGCCGAATCGACCACGATGAGGCCGACGGGGCGACGCCCCTCCCGGGCGAGCGCGCACGCCTTCGCGACGGCGGTGCTCTGCTCCGCCAGGTCCTTCGGCGTCGAGAGGAGCATCCGTCGGAGGACCTGATCGATGCGACCGGCCGCGATCGATTCCAGCCGGTCGACGCTCACCCCCTCGGTATCGATGTAGAAGACCCACCGATCGGAGAGGGCGACGCGGGTCGCGACCTGCAGGCAGAGGAGGGTCTTGCCGCTCCCTCCCTCGCCGTAGATCTCGGTGAGGCCGTCCGGCTCGAGGCCCCCGCCGAGGAGCCGGTCGACCGACGCCACCCCGGTCGGGCACCGTTCCACGGGCATCCCACCGGGGACGGGGAACCGGCCCTTAAGGCCCCGCTCTCCCGGACCGCCTACGGACGCAGCTCGATCGGCGTGCCCTTCTCTACCAGGACGACCCGCGAGCGATCGGACCGGAACGCCTCCGGGTGCTCCGTGTGGATCGGCAGGATGGTGGCCGGGCGCATCTCCTCGCCGACGGCGTGGAGCTCCGGGCCCGAGCAGTGGCCGGAAGCGTGGAACTGGTGGAACGCCAGGCCGAAGTGGTCGATCCAGTTGTGCAGCACCTGATCGTCGACGTCGTCCTCGCTGAACGGTTCGCTCATCGAGTGAATGTAGGGGCTCCCCGCCTCGGGCCGGATGTCGATCAGCTCCGCGAAGTGGGGAAGGTCGAGCTGGAGGAGCAGGCGCCGGCCCTGCCGGCGGACGAACTCCTCGTCGACGCTGTCGTCGAGGAACTCGCGTTCCCACTTGTAGTAGACCTTCTTCGTCCGCTTGTACACCGAAAGACCCTCGGAACGGCCGGGGACCGGCGCTCCCTCGGGCAGGAGCGGCGCGAGGGTGCTCAGGAGATGGGCCGTCTTCGTCGAGATGACGAGGTCGCGCTCGGCCTCGCGGGCCGCCCGGTAGAGGGTCGTGAGCCGATCGACGTCCCTCGGATAGCAGCTCACGATGGCGAGCCGCTTCTCCGACTCCAGGAGATCGTCCACGCCCTCCCGGACCCCCTGCTCCGTGAAGTTCCGTCGCGGGTCCGGCCCCGCGCGGGTCCCTTCGATGATCAGCGCATCGGGCTTTTCCGCGCCGGCGGCGGCGAGGAACTCGAGCGTGTCCTGGGCGCGCGGCCCGTGGGCGCGGAAGTCGCCCGTGTAGACGATCGTCCCCTCGGAGGTGCGGATCAGGTAGCCCGATGCCGACGGGATCGAGTGGTCGACCGGCAGCGGGCGGACCTCGATCCGACCGACCCGGACCGTGTCCGTGGGCCCGAACACCCGCCAATCGTGCTCGCCGTAGCCGGCCGTTCCGGAGCTCTCGATCGCCTCGAGGATCCGCTTCGTTCCTGCATTGACATGGACGGGGATCCTCGGATCGATGAGGTTCAGGTGGCCCGCGTGGTCGAAGTGCGCGTGGCTCACGAAGACGGCGTGGACCTCAGGCGGCCGGTAGGCGAGGTCCGACTTGTAGAGCGCCGTCTCGGAGTAGAGCCCCTCGAGGCGGGGGAGGAGGTCGAACTCGAGGAGGTCCTTGACCGGGCTCGTGGAGCGCGGGGCGAGGAAGTTGACGTAGAACTGCTCGTACTGGGGAGAGAACGACGGTCCGAAGTCGAACAGGACCCGGTCCGGACCGTCCTCGATGACGATCTTGTTGCCGCCGATCTCCCGGACCCCGCCGAGGAACGTGATCTTCGGTCCGGGCATGGTTCCCACTACACGGTCTGGCGCGGCGCCCTCACGAGGACCCGCTGACCAAGCGCCGGGCGACCTTCTCGAGCTCGGCGATCGGGGGATGGGTCGTTCTCGCGTCCCACCACGAGGTGAGGTCGAGCCCGTCCGAGGCGGTGCGCGGCACGACGTGGAGATGCAGGTGGAAGACCGATTGCTCCCCGTCCTTGCCGCTCGCGAGCACGAGGGTCTGCCCGGTGGCTCCAAGGTGGTCGCGCTGGCGCCCCGCCACCTCACGGGCCAGCTCGGCGACCTCGAGCCAATCCTCGGGGCGAACGTCCTCCAGGGTCACAGCGTGCCGCCGGGGGATCACGAGCGCGTGGCCGGGTCGCAGGGGGCCGGTCGTCAGGAACGCGACGGCGCGTTCCCGCTCCCCCACCCAGGCCGCGGGAGCCCTCCTCGCCACGATGGCGCAGAAGACGCACGTCGCCCCGGTCGGCGAGGGGGACGGTTCCGTGGCGCCGGTCATGGTCGGGGCACGACCTCCGGCCCAAAGAAGGGAGGGTCGGGCCCGACGGCACGCTCTAGCGCGCCTTCAGGACCTTCTTGACGTTCGGGTGCTCCTTGGTGAAGATCTTCCCACCGCAGTTGTCGCACCGAACGCCGAAGAGGTTCGAGTCGCTCGGGAGCGGCTCGCCGCACCGGATGCAACGGAACATTGCCTGGACCTTCCCGAACGCCGACTTAACCCTTGCCGGGGGCTACGGGGGCCCCTTCGGTGGGCTTCTCGGAGCGAGTGATCGGCGGCGGCGCTGTGAAGAGATAGGCGCCCGACGCGTACCGCACGCCGCAGCGCCGGCACTCGAAGACGCCGCTGGCGACGCGCCCGAGGGTCGCGGTCGAGCACCTGGGGCACGACGCGGCGACGGTCCGCTGCCGGTCGAGCTCGAGGACGCGCCGTCGGATCCGGATCCCGTAGCGCGGTCCCATCCAGCCCGTGTTGCCGACCTTCTTCGTGCGCTTGCTCATCGCTAAACTCCCCGGGCGATCGCCCGGTTCCGGTCGCCGTGCTGGAACGCCCGCTCGACGATCTCCTTCACATCGGACGGGGAGAAGGCGCCGATGAGGCCCTTCTGCATCGCGACGATGTTCCCGATCTCGTCGGTGGCCACGGTGAGTCGCCCTTGGGCGGCCTTCTCCTCATCGACCAGCGGGTCGACGACGATCGCGTCGCCCAGCCGGACGAACGTGCATTCGACCGGGAAGTGATTCACGGCCAATGGGACGTCCTCCGGGCCGACCTCGAACGCTTTGTTCGGAAGGATGGCGTGGGTCAGGGCGCCGAGCGCCGCGAGGCACGCGGCATCGATCAGGTTCCCGGAGTGGTCCAGGACGTGCATGTCGACGTAGCAGACCCAGGTCTTCTCGCCGGGGGTGACGCAGAGCTTCGTGAGGTCGATCGTCTCGGCGGCGCGGATCGCTCGGTCGACGACGCGCGAGACCTCGATCGCCCGCGGGTGCGGGGGGCCGGGTTCGAACATCGGCGAGGAGAGCGGGATCAGCTCGGCGTTCGTCGTCAGGACCCCCGCGTTGGGGGTGTCCGGGAACGGTTTGCCCAGCTCGAGCTTGACGCCGCAGAGGACCTTCGTCGTGCCGATCGTGGCGAGGGCGGATCCGTCGGCGCTCGTGACGAAGCCGTGCTCGACGGTCACCTCGCGGTAGTCGTCGAGGCCGCGCCCGTCCAGGCGCTTGCCGGACTTGGCGAGGTCCAAGATGTGGGTCGTGAGGATCTCGGCGGTGACCTCGTCGCTCATGGGGAGACTCCCGAGGGGTCGGGCCCATCGGAGGCGTACCGGTCGCGGAGCGCTTGCTTCATCACCTGGTAGATCTGCCGGCACCCCGCCACGCCGAGGTCGAGGGCTTCCGCGAGCTCGGGGCGGGTGAGATGCCCCTCCATCTGGAGCAGGACCAAGCGGCCGGACTGCGGGACCAGGGCCATCGGCATGTCCGCCTCGCCGAAGTTGTCCTCCTCCTTCTTGAGGTCCAGCGCGATTTTGCCGGCGACCTTGCCGACGGCGACGGACGGCAGCAGGTCCACCATCGGGATCCCCGCGTCCGCGAGGGCGACGGAGGCGGCGACGACGCCCGCGCACCGGGTGCCGGCGTTCGCCTGCAGGACCTCGATGTAGACGTCGACGCTCGTCCTCGGGTACTCCTCGGCGAAGATCGCCGACTCGAACGCCTCGGCGATGACCTTGCTGATCTCCTGCGAGCGCCGGTCGAGACCGGGCCGCTTGCGTTCGTCGACGGAGAACGCCGCCATGTTGTAGCGGCACTGGACGATCGCCTTGTTGTTCTCCTGGAGGTGGCGCGGGTGGACCTCGCGAGGCCCGTAGACCGCGGCCATCACCTTGTTCGCGCCCCACTCGACGAACGCCGAGCCGTCGGCCTCGTGGAGGGCGCCGGCGGTGATCTTGAGCGGGCGAAGTTCGTTCAGTCGTCGTCCGTCGATGCGGAGGCCGTCCGGGGTGAGCAGCACCGGGACGTCCTTGGCTCCTACGCTTCCCATTTTCGTTTCTCCTAGTGGATTCGTCAGTAGTCCGGGGGGAGGTCGTTGTCGGATTCCTCGGCCGGCGCCCGCGCCGCAGGGTCCTCGAGATCGAGGGGCGGCGGGGTCGGCAGGTCGATCGGGTTCGTCGGGCCGGCCTCGTGGGGGAGGTCGCCGACGATCCGGGACCGGTAATCGTGGGTCGAGCCGGGGGTCTGCGTCGACTCGAGGTACTTCTGGATGCGCTCGGTGAGGCCGGACCGGTGGCCCTCCTCGTCGATCATGCGCAGGCATTCGCGGACCCGGATGATCCCCTCGTCGGGGCCGTCGATCCAGATGCGGCCGTTCTGGCCCACCGCGACCTGGCAATCGGTGAGCTTCGTGATCGTCTGGATCATCGAGCCGTTCCGGCCGATGACCCGCGGGACGCGCGCGGGGGAGATCTCGACGATCGTGCCGCCCTCGAGCTTCCCCAGGCCGTCGCCGAGCATCGTGACGCCGATCCGGCCCGTGTTCTCGATGCTCTCGACCGAGACGACGACCGCGTCGCCGACGCGGAGGTACTGCTCGGTCTCGCCGAAGTCGATCTTCCACGGGGTGCCGGTCATGTGCAGGGGGGCCCATCGGGGCGCGGCGATGTCGAGCAGCCAGAACGTTCCCTGGACGTCCGTGACGGTCCCGACGACGGTGTCCTGGGGCTTCGGAATGTAGCGCCCGGAGAGGGGGATGATGCGGACGAGCGGCGGCCGGAGCGAAAGGAGGCCGAGCACGCTCGCATAGATGCGACCGTTGACCCGGTAGGTTCCCGACCCGGGCCGAAGGCCCTCGGCGGGAATCTCTTCGCCCGGAAGAACTAGAATGCGCTCCCCGGAGGGATGCGAGGATTCAGCCCCGCGGCCACGCCCTCGGTGGCCTGAACGATGTCCGCTACCCATTGCAGATCGTGCACCGGGCCGCGCGACGGACCCACGCTATTTAACGAGGGTGGTCTCGGCGGTCCCTTTTGTGCGCGCGTTGAGCTTCTCGTAGAGCTCGGTCTGCACGCCGGCCGGGATCTCCAGGATCCCGCTCCAGGAACCGTCCCCGAGCCACTGCTCGTCGGCGAGCTTTCCCATCCCCTTGATCTCGCCGATGACACGGGGATAGTGCTGGGCCTGGACGCGGATCTTGACCCGGACCGAGTCGAACCGGATGGGGAGGAGCGGTCGGAGCTTCGCGAGGATCTCCTGGATCTGGAGGTCGGCCGATTTGAAGGGGTCGATATGGACCTTCGCCTCGAGCATCGCGGCCTCGATCCGGGCGGCGGGATGGGGCGCGCCGGTCTGGGGGTTCATCGCGTTCCGGGCGATGGTCGTGACGATCTGGCGGTGCTTCGCGGCCTGCAGCTGGTGGCGCTGCTCCGTCGTGACCTGGACCTCCCCCTTCAGGATGATCTGGCGGGCGATCTCGGGGACCGAGCGCGTGTGGAAGATCTTCTCCAGGTGCTCCTCGGAGATCTTGTCGCCCTTCTTCGCGTCCTTGAAGACGTGCTCGAGGGCGAGCTTGTCCCTCAGATCGACGGGCTTGCCGTCCCGGATGTCCTGAACGGCCGTCGGGTCGACCAGGACCTCGAAGCGGGACCCCTGGGTCTCCCAGCGGGCGACGACCGCGTCGTCGACGTTCACCATGGCCCGAACCTGCGCGGGCCCCCGATCCGGGCCCTCCTAGCTGCGTCCGGCCCGGCTGGTGCCGGTGACCGGAGGAAGGCGCGTCGCGAACTTCGAGATCTCGTCCGGGAGGAGGCGGTGCAGGCCTTCGCCGCGCTGGAGCGTGCAGATCTCCACCTGGCTCAGGTTCGCGTTCTCCTCGAGGGATTGGCGCAGGGCCTCGAGCGCGAGCAGGATCGCGCCGTCGCGGTCCATCCCGGGGCGGTACTTCTGTTCCAGGAGCTCCATCACGGGTCCCTTGTTCCCGCCCGTGCTCGTCGCCTTGAAGCTCGTGAGCGAGCCGGAGGGCTCCGTCTCGAAGAGGTGGATCCCGTCGTCGTCGAACCCGCCGACCAGCAGCGCCGTCCCGAACGGCCGGACCCCGCCGAACTGAGTGTACTGCTGCTTGTAGTCGCAGATGCGGCGGACGAGGAGCTCGACGGGGATCGGCTCGGAGTAGGTGACCTTGTTGATCTGGGCGGTGAGGCGGGCGTACTCGACGAGGACGCGCGCGTCGGCGACGAGTCCGGCCGTCGCGCAGCCGACGTGCTCGTCGATCTGGTGGATCTTCTCGAGGCTCGCGGGCTCGGCGAGCTTCGGGTTCGGGATGCGGCGGTCGGCGACGAGGACCACGCCGTTCTCGTAGACGACGCCGGCGGTCGTGGCCCCCCGTCGGACGGCCTCGCGGGCGTACTCGACCTGGAACAGGCGACCGTCGGGAGAGAAGACGGTGATCGCGCGGTCGTAGGCCATCTGGCCGGGTTGCATCTCCATGGAGCCTCCGTAGGAACGGCGGGGCCACCAACCCCCTGCTTATAATGCGTCGGGGAGGGGTAACCCCAAGGTAGTCCGGTTACGGTTCTTCCGGACGGCGGCCCGACAACCGTTTAGGGTCCCCCGCGGGATGGGCCAACGTGGTCGCGTCGGAGGATCGCGAGGCGGCGGGCGGGGTCCGGGCGACCCGACTTGCGGGCGCGGCCTCGGCGTACCTGCGGGGCGCCGCCGAGCAGCCGATCGACTGGCACCCGTGGGGCCCGGAGGCGTTCGAGCTCGCGAAGCGTCTGAACCGCCCGGTGCTCCTCGACATCGGTGCCGTCTGGTGCCACTGGTGCCACGTGATGGACGAGGGGACGTACTCGGACCCCGAGGTCGCGCGCCTCCTGGCGATGCACTTCGTGCCGGTCAAGGTCGATCGCGACGAGCACCCCGAGGTCGACCGACGCTACCAGCGCCAGGTGAGCGCTCTCACCGGGGAAGGGGGCTGGCCGCTGACCGGCTTTCTAACTCCATCGGGGGATGTCTTCCTTGGGGGCACGTACTTCCCCCCGACGGACGGGATGGGACGCCCCGGGTTCCGCCGGGTCCTCAAGGAAGTGGCCCGGATCTGGCGGGAGGAGCCCGAGAAGGCCCTCGGCAACACGCGCGCGATCCAGGAGGTCCTCGGCCGGGTCGAGGAGCACGCGGCGGATCCCTCACGGAGCTCGCTCGAGGCGTTCGGCACGACCGTCGGAGAACAGCTCCAGCAGATCTATGACCCAGTGAACGGCGGGTTCGGATTCTCGCCGAAGTTCCCCCACCCGACGGCCGTCTCGTTCCTCCTCCTGCGGGCGTACGTCCACGACGACGCGACGGCGCTGGCCCGGGCGCGGGAGACGCTCCTGCGGATGGCCGACGGCGGGATGTACGACCACCTGGGGGGCGGCTTCCACCGGTACTCCGTCGACGAAGGTTGGCACGTCCCCCACTTCGAGAAGATGGGCGCCGACAACGGGGCGCTCCTCGCCGCGTACGCCGACGGCGCACGACGCTTCGGCGACGCCCGCCTGATCGAGACGGTCCGGGGGATCCTCGGCTGGCTCGAGACGACGCTCGTCGACCCGAAGGGCGGCTTCGGGGCCAGCCAGGACGCGGACAACGCTCCCGGCGACGACGGCGGCTACTTCACGTGGAGCCGGGCCGAGATGAAGGCGGCCCTCTCGGCCGACGAGCTCCGGCTCCTCACGCGGTTCTTCGGCGTCGGCAGCGATGGCCGGATGCCCCACGACCCGGAGCGCAACGTACTGTTCCGGCTCTTTCCTCTCTCGGAGGCGGCCGAAGGGCTGGGCGTCGAGGGGGCCCAAGCGCAGGCGCTCCTCGACCGCGGTCTGGCGAAGCTCCGCGCCGTTCGGGCGGGCCGTACCGCTCCGTTCGTCGACCGGGCGCTCTACGCCGATCTCAACGGCGGCTTCCTCCGCGGCATCGCGCTCGCCGGGAGCGTCCTCGGCGATCCCCGGGCCCTGGCCCTCGCGCGGGCCGCGGCCGACCGGTTCCTCGCCGAGGCCTACCGGCCGGACCAGGGCGTGGCCCACCTCCTCGGTCCGAACGGCCCTACGGGGTTCGGCCACCTCGAGGATCAAGCGATGTTCGCCCTCGGCCTCACGGAGCTCGCGGGCGCGACCGCCCACCCCGAGTACGCCCGTACGGCCTCGCATCTCCTCGATCTCGTCCACGCGGAGTATGCGGGGGACGGCGGGCTCCTGCAGGATCTTTCCCCGCGGCTCTACGATGGACCGAAGGTGGGGTCGTTGGAGCGCCCGTCCTATCCCCTCGAGGACAACCCGCACCTCTCGGCGAACGCGGCCGTCGCGATCGCCGAGATCCGGCTCGCCGGCCTCATCGGCGCCGACGAGCCGCGACGCCGCGCGAGGGCCCTGCTCGAGTCGATCGTGCCGCGCGTCCACGGCGCGGGCCTGTTCGCCGCCGGGACCGCGTGGGCGGCCGGCCTCCTCGACACGCCCGCCGCTCGGATCGTCATCGAGGGATCCGGCCCCGAGGCCGACGCCCTCCACCAAGCCTCGCGGGGCGCCTGGCACCCGAATCTGTGGGTCTTCCGAGGAACCCCGCCGACGCCGTTCTCGCTGCCGGAGGAGCTGGCCGCAGGAGGCGCCCGGGGCCCGGCGCGCGCCCTCGTCTGCTTCGGCGATCGGTGCCTCGCCCCGGTCACCGACCCGTCGGCGCTCGCCCCGCTCCTCCGGACCTCGGGGCGGTCCGCGACGCCGTGAGCACCTCCCCGACGTCGGTGCCGTCGAGCAGATAGGCGCGGGCGACGCCGCGCGACAGGAACCGGTGGACCAGGAACGACCGGCCCCTCGCGGGGCGTTCCCGGTTGAGCGCCTCCGTTCCCGCGATCGGGTTGAACGCCGGGAGGACGACCATCTCGCGGGCGAGGACGGGTCCGTGGCGCCGCCGACGCTTCGAGGGCGTCGCGGGCGGGGTCAGGGCCACGCGCACCCAGCACCGCTGCTTCATCGAGGGGGAGGCTTCGGTCGGCGCGAACCGGTACCCCGGGTGCAGGTGGCCGACGACCAGCCGGCCCGCGCGGAGCACCGGGTTCGACGGCCAGCGATGTCCGTGGAAGAACCCGACCCCACCGCGAACGATCCCCCGCGCCGGATGGACCACGACCTCCTTCGGAAGCCACCGGGCGAGGCCGACGTCGTGGTTTCCGAGGACGATCTCGCACGTGAACCCCTCGCCGAGCAGGGTCGAGAAGAAATCGAAGAGGACCGGGCGCAGGGGCGCCGGCGCCCCGACGATCGGATGCTTCACGTCGCCGACGATCAGGACGCCCTGGGCCCGGCGCTCGCGGCCGAGGGCGACGAGGTCCCACGCCATCGTCCGGGCGAGCGCGGCCGGAGGGACCGAGGTCGGGGCGTCGGTCGAGCCCAGTCCGAGGTGGAGATCGGCGAGGACGATCGTGACGCCCTTCCCCGACGGTCCGCTCGAGAGCTCGAGGGCCGGCCGATCGGGGATCGGGGTGAGGCGGCTCGGAGCCACGTCCTTCCCACGCCGGACGCTCGCTAAAGCGTTGGGACGCGGTCCGGACCGCCCGGGAGCGTCGCGAACCGCCCCGAGAGAGTCAGTACTCTGCTTTTATGTAGAAGATGTAATAGAATCCGGGGGAGGGACCGTGGAGCGCACGCGGGAACGTTCGATCGAACGAACACGGGACGTGCTCGAGCGCGCGGGGTTCTTCGTCTCCGACGCCCACAGCATCCGGCCGACGAGCTTCGACCTGGTGGCCCGCCGGGACTCGCTCCTGCTCATCGTCAAGATCCTGAAGAACATCGACGCGCTCGATCCGAACGAGGCCCGGCGCCTGCGCGAGCTCGGCGCGCTCTTCCCCGCCGTCCCGCTCGTCATCGGGAAGACGTCGGGGGCGGCCCCCCTCGAGCCCGGCGTCGTCTACAACCGCTACGGCATCCCGATCCTCGTCGAGGAGAGCCTGGCCGACTACGTCCAGAAGGGCCTCCCTCCGTTCCTCTTCTCCAGCCCCGGGGGCGTGTTCGCGCGCATCGACGGCGACCGGCTCCGCGCGATCCGCGAGGCCCGGAACCTCTCGCTCGGCGCGCTCGCCAGCATTGCGGGCGTCTCGCGGCGGACGATCCAGCTCTACGAGGACGGCGCGGGGGCCGAGGTCCAGGTCGTCGAGCGTCTGGAACGGTACATCGGCGAGCCGATCGCGCTCGCCATCGATCTCTTCCAGCTGGCGATGAACAGCCGGGTCCCCTCCGACCGGCCCCCGGCCCCGGCGGCCGAACGGAAGGCCGGAGCGGCGGCCGGGTCCGAGGGCTCGTCGAACGGCGCCGCCCAGCCCCCGGCGACCGCCCACAGCCCGGCCAAGACGGGCGATCCCGTCCGCGACGGGGTCTTCCGGCAGCTGGACGACATGGGATGGCAGGTCGTCGTGACCGTCCGATGCCCGTTCGATGCGTTCACGACCGGGCCGACGCGGGGTGAGGAGGAGGTCCTCCTGACCTCCGTCGGAACGCTCCGCACCGCCCAGCACCGCGCCGAGATCCTCCAGCAGCTGGCGCGCGTGATCGAGGGCCACGCGATGTTCGTCGTCCCCGACGCCCCGCGCGGGTTCTCCGTCGGCGGGCTCCCTCTCGTCACGGTCCGGGAGCTGTCCCGGCACCGGGACCGGGACGAGCTCGTCGACCTCATCAACGAACGCGAAAGCCAGTGATCGAACGGACCGTCGGACCGCGGGGCGAGCTGCTCCTGCTCGGTCCGGTCCGCGGCGTCGCCACGGAGGTCGCGCCGCTCCTCGCCCGGCTGGCCGAGTTCGTCCCGGATTCGATCGGGCTCGGCATCTCGCCGGACGAGCTCGCCGGCCTCGTCGAGCACTTCGTCGAGCGCCCCGCCGAGCCGCTGGTGAGCCTCACCGCGACGGAGACCGCGGAGGTCCGGGGCCTCGGCCGGTACGGCGAGGTGCGCGTCCCGAACCCGTCGCTCGTGGGGGTCCTCGCGTGGGCCCGGTCCCACGGCACGCCCGTGGCCGGGCTCGACCCGAGCGATGCGAGCTACGCCGACATGTTCGCGGAACACATCTCCTACTTCGAGCTCGTCCGCCGGACGCTGCGCGAGCGCCGGCTCACGCGCGACCCCCCGACGCCCGCGACGCCGGACGAATTCGCCGAGCACTGGCACCGGACCATCAGCCACGGGCGGGGGTCGAAGAAGTTCGATCGGGCCCGCGACGCCGAGTTCCTCGACGGGGCGCGCGCCCTGCAGGCGGGCGCCCGCCGGGTCGCGCTCGTCGTCGACCGGGAACGGTTCGAGGGCGTGCTGCGCGGGCTCGCCGGGGTCCCCGGCTAGTCCTCGTCGCCCTTGAGGATCTTCTCGAGGGCCTTGCGGCCGGCCTCACGGAAGTCCTCGAGCGATCCTTCGTTGATCAGCATCCCGTCCGCGAGGGCGAACGCGCTGCCGATCCCCCACTTGAGCTCGCGCCGGTCCCGGTCGAAGAACTCCTGGAGGTCGGCCCCGTCGTCGCCGCGGCCCCGCTTCATCATCCGATCGTACCGGTGCTCGGGGGAGGAGAAGATCCCGAGGACGAACAGGTCCCCGAAGTTGTGCCGGAAGACGGTGACCTCGCTGTCGGAGCGGCACCCGTCGACGAGCATCTTGGTTTCGGTCAGCTTCGGCAGGGCGCGCTGGGCCCAGACGCCGAGGCCGTGCTTCTCGCGCTCCTCGTTCGCGATGCGGGAGATGTTCGCGTTGTTGATCGCCTGACCGCGGCGGCGCGTCTCGTCGCGGACGAGGTCGCCCATCTTGAGGGTCGCGAGCCCCATCCGGCGGGCCACCTCGACGAGCTCGTCCTTGCCGGAGCCGGGCATTCCGACCGTCACGATGAGTTTCATGGGAGACCTGGAGGAGGGGGAGGTGGGAGGCCTTCCGGCGTCCCGGTCAGCCGCGCCGCGACCTCCCCCTGGGTGGCCATCTGCAGCCGGTCGGCGCGCTGCCGATAGGTCACCGCCTCCTGTTCCTCCAGACGGGACATCTCGAGGAACCGGTCCACCTTGACCTTGAGCTCGGCGGTCTTCTGGGTCTTCATCGCGGCCCGGTGCTCGAGGGTGCGCGACTTGTGCTGGAGGTCGACGACCTTCTGCTGGAGCTTGCGGATCCGGTACTGCAGGTTCGTCACGTCGGACCCGATGACGATCCCGCCGGTGCGCTCGTTCCGCGCCTTGATGTCGCGGTCGTGCTGCGCGATCTCCGACTCGAGGTCGGGGATCCGGGCGAGGACCGCCTGCGACTTCTCGCGGAGGACCGCGGCGACGTGGCGGATCTTCTCGATCTTCGTGCTGATGCGGGCGGCGCGCTGCTGGTTGCGGCTCGAGAGCCGCTCGTGCTTGGCGGCCAGCTCGCGGAGCTTCGTGATGTCGGCGTAGCCCTGACCGAGCCACCGCGACTCGCGGTGCATCACCGCCGCTTGGGCGGCCGTAGGTGGAGGGGGGGCGCCGCCGCCGTCAGCCATGATCGAGGCCGGGAGGGGACCCTCGAGATATAGCCGTTGTCGTGCAAGCGGCGACAGGCGCGCCGCGGCGATATCACGCGGGGCCGGAGCCGGCGACCGCGGCCGGCGGTGGTCGAGGGAAGAGTAGGGCGGGGGCGATGCGGCCGACGAGCCGGTCGGTCGGGAGGCGCTCCTGAGATTTCGAATCCCGTTCCCGGAGCGTGACGGTGCCGTGGTTCGGATGCTGCGGGTCCACGGTCTCCCCGTCGATCGTGATCGAGAACGGCGTACCGATCTCGTCCTGGCGGGCATACCGACGGCCGATGGACCCCGACGTGTCGAAGACGGCGGCGATGCCGGCCGATCGCAGCACTTCGAGCACCGCGCGCGCGGCCGCCGCGTGCTCCTTCTTCAGCAGCGGGAGCACGGCCACCGGGTACGGGGCCAGGAACGGCGGGAGCTTCCAGACGGTCCGTTCCCCGTCACGGCCGAGCGCGGCGTCGGCGAGCCCCCAGAGGTTGCGATCGACCCCGAAGGTCAGCTCGAGGACGTGGGGGAGGATGCGGCGTCCGTCCTCCGTCAGCACGGATAGGTCCTTCCCGGATCCTTCGGCGTGCCGCGTGAGATCGTAGTCGCCCCGGTAGTGTACGGCGCCGAGCTCGCGGAAGCCGCCGAGCGATTCGAGCCGGGCCTCGATATCGAACTGGATGCGGTTGTAGAACGCCCGCTCCGCGGCCGACTTCTCGAACAGGCGGATCGACCCGGCCGGGTAGCCTAGGACGTCGCGGTAGAACCGGAACGACTGCGCGAGATGGAACACGTAGAACTCGGGGAGACCCCCGGCGTCGACGAGCTCCCGGGCCGTCGTCCCGACGACGGCCTCCTCGCCGGCGGCCCGTCGGTCGGCCCGTACGACCGGCAATTGCTCGGCGGCGACGGAATCGAAGGGGACGGGGAAGGAGGTCGGGTCGAAGAAGATCTGGAGCTCGGCCTGCGTGAAGGCGCGCATCCGGAACAGCACCTGCCGGGGCGCGATCTCGTTCCGGTACGCCTTGGCGACGGCGGCGATCCCGAGCGGAAGGGCCTTGCGTCCGACCTCGAACATCCGCGGGAACGAGAGGAAGCTCCCCTGGGCGGTCTCGGGGGCGAGGTAGCCGCGCTCGCGGCCGGTCACCCCCAGGTCGAGACCGAACATCATGTTGAACGGCTTCGGGACCGAGAAGGTGCTGGCCCCGCACTTGGGGCACGGGACCTTGTGGGTCTTGAGAAGCTCCGCGATCTCGGGGGCCGAAAGCCCGTCGATCCCGTCGGGCCGGACCTTCTCGAGGACCGTATCGGCCCGGAACTCGGTCTTGCACGCATCGCACGTCACTTCGGGGTCGGTGAAGTTCTCGAGGTGGCCCGACGCCCGGACGACGGCCTCCGGCAGGATCTCCGAGGCCAGGATCTGGTGGTAGTCGTCGGAGAGACCGAGGAACCAGCTCGCCCACGCGTCCTCGATCTTGCGCTTGAGGAGCCGGCCGGCCGGACCGTAGTCGTAGAGCCCCGTGGCGCCACCGTATATCTCGGCGGAGGGCCATAGGACCCCGCGCCGTCGGAGGAGCGCGAACAGCTCGTCGGTCTTCACGCGGACTCCCCGGAGGCCGTGGGGGACGGCCCGGCTCGGACCATAACGTGTTCGGTCGCGCGCGCGACGATCTGGTACGCCGGGTCGTCCGGTGGCAGCCGGAACGCCAGCGGGCGCACGGGGCCGCCGACCTCGAGGCGGGCGCGCTCGGGTTCCCCGAGCCACTCGTAGGGATGGACGAAGGCGGCCCGGAAGAGGAACTCCGGCCGCACCGGCCGCCGCACGAGACGCCCGGTCACGTAGGCGAACTCGAGCTCGCGCCAGATCGAGGGGGAGTGAAACATCGCGTTGTCGGTGCCGAGCAGCATGCGGACCCCGAGCCGTTCGAACCGGGCCAGGTCGGGGCGGCGTCCGAACAGTGCGTTCGACCTCGGGCAGACGGCGACGGCGACGCCGGCGTCCACGACGCGGAGGAGATCGTCCGACGTCGCCTTGGCAAGGTGGACCAGAAGGTCCGGCCGCGGATCGAGGTAGGCGTCGACCGGTTCTCGGGTCGACTCGCTCGCATGGAGCGCGAAGCGCTTGCCGCGGTGGTGGCAGGCCCGAGCCACGATCTCGCGAGAGCGTTCCGACTCCTCGCCGACGGAGCTCAGACCGATGCCGTCGGCGACCGCCAGGAGTCGGGCGATCTCGGCCGGGTTCACCGGGCGCCGGATCGGGCGGCCCAGGATCACGGTCCGGACGCCGGTCCCCCGGCCCGCCGACCGCAGGAGCCGCGCGCCCGGCACGCCTTCCTCGCGGAAGTCGATGGTGGCGGCGACGCCCTGGCGCGCCATCATCTCGAGCGCCCGGCGCATCGCGGCGCGCTTCGCGCGCGGCGGCGTGTCGCGGAGGAGGCGGAACTTGTACCCGTCCGGGGGACGGACCATCTCGGAGAGGGGAACGTGGGGGGGCTCGCGGGTGGCGACGGCGTCCCCAAGGTGCGTGTGGCCGTTGACCGGCGACGGGACGACGATGCCGCGGACGCGTCGGACCCGGCCCCGGGCCGAATCCGTGCCGATCGACCCGGTCTCGACGAGACGGCCGGCCCGAAGGCGCGCGTACCCCGGGCGGGCGCCGTCCGCGTCCAGGAGGCTCCCCTCCACGATGAGGTCGCGCGCCACGTGGGGGGAACTGGGGGGGTCTATCTAAGCTCCCCGAGGAATCGGCGACCCGGCCGGCAGAACCGATATGGCCTCGCACCGCTCCCGAACGATCGGCGTGACCGCATCCGAGACGGCGCCGCGGCCGTGGGAGTCCCCGCTCGACCTCCTGGTCGTCGGCCACACGAACCTCGACCACTTCCTCCACGTCCCCGACCTCCCCCAGCACGACCGGACGACCCCGATCGCGCGTCGGGAGACCCGGCTCGGCGGAACGGCGGCGAACATCGCCCGGTCGGCCTCGTTCTGGGGCGTCCGGACGGGGCTCGTTTCCCGGGTGGGCCCCGACTTTCCGCCCGAGTTCCGCGCCGTCCTCGAGCGGGAGAAGATCGACCTTCGCGGCTTCGAGGTCGTCCCCAACGTCCCGTCGTCGGCGTGCTTCATCGCCGAGGACGGTCGGGGCGGCCAATCGACGATGATCGACCAGGGTCCAATGCGGGACGAGGTCCCGTTCCGGGTGCCGCTCGCGCTCCTTGGAGAGGCCCCATGGGTGCACCTGACGACCGGGGCGCCCGGCTATCTGATGCGGGTAAAGGCCGAGGTCCGCCGACGCGGCGGACGGATCGCGGTGGACCCGGCCCAGGAGATCCACTACCGTTGGACCGGTCCCGCGCTCGAGGCCCTCCTCGAGGACGCGGAGATGTTCTTCGGGAACGGCCACGAGATCGACCGGGCGACGGAGCTCCTCGGGTGCCGTCGTTGGACCGACCTCGTGGATCTCGTGCCCCTCGTGATCCGGACGAACGGCCGGCGCGGCGTAGAGGCGATCTCGCGGGCCGGGCTCGTCAAGGTTCCGGGCGAGCGGCCTCGCCGGCTCGCGACGGTCACGGGCGCGGGGGACGCGTTCCGGGGCGGATTCTACGCGGGCTGGATCGAAGGCGCTCCGCTCCGTCTCAGCCTTCGGGCCGGCGTCCGGTCGGCGCGGGCGTGGATCGAGACGGGTGGGATCCCGGCCCGACGCGGCCGGAAGAGCGTGCGATGAGGATGCGACCCTTCGGGCGGCTGCTGCCGCTCGCGACCGCCCAACGCCGCACCTGGGCGGCGATCCATACGGTCCGGGAGGTCGAAGAGATCCCGATCGCCGAAGGTCTCGGCCGGGTCGCTGCCCGGCCGGTCCGGGCGCCGCGCAACGTGCCCGAGTTCGCTCGCGCGACCTGGGACGGCTACGCGGTCCGGAGCCGGGACTCGGCCGGGGCGTCCGAACGGGCGCCGGCGGTGCTCCGCGTCGTCGGCGAGGTCTTCGCCGAGGGGCGCTTCCAGCGCGGGGTGCGCCCCGGCGAGGCCGTGGCGATCGCGACCGGCGGAGCCCTTCCGAAGGGCGCCGACAGCGTCGCGATCTTCGAGGAGTCGAACCTCGACGGGGACACGATCTCGCTTACCCGGCCGAGGAAACCGGGGGAGCGCGTGGCCGCCCCCGGCGACGACTTCGCCCGGGGAACTCTCCTCGTGCGGACCGGGTCGGTCCTCGACCCGGCGGCCCTGGGGGCGATCGGTGCGATCGGCCGGGGATCGATCGCCGTCCTTCGCCGGCCGACGGTCGGGCTCCTCCCCAACGGCAACGAGCTCCTGCCGATCGGGGCCCCGCGACGGCGCGGGGCGATCTACGAGATCAACAACCTCACGCTCGGGGCCATTGCCGCGGCGGCCGGATGCGTGCCGCGTCCGCTGCCGCCTTCCGGCGACGACGAGGCAGAGCTCACCCGAGCCATCCGGCGGGGGATCGCGGGGAACGACCTTCTGGTCGTCACCGGCGGAAGCTCCGTCGGCGAGCGCGACTTCCTGCCGACGATCTTTCCGAAGATCGGGCGGCTCCTCTTCCACGGGATCGCGGTCCGGCCGGGAAAGCCGACGCTGGCCGCGGTCGTGGACGGGCGCCTGGTCCTCGGGATGCCGGGGCATCCGACGAGCTGCCTCGCCAACGGGTTCTGGCTGTTGCTGCCGGCGCTCCGGCGGCTCGCCGGGCTCCCCGGCCCAGGCTGGACGACGATGCCGGTGATCGTGTCGGGGGAGATCCCCGTCCCGAACGCCGCGCTCTCGACCGTGGTGCCGTTGCACGTCGAGCACGGGCGGGGACGTCCGACCTTCCGGGACTCCTCGGCGATCACGAGCCTCGCCGGGGCCAACGCGTTCACGATCCTCCCGCCCCGCTCGCCGGTGGTCCGGCCCGGGAGCACGATCGACGTGCACCTCCTATCGGCGCCGCTCGGCGGGTAGGGGCTGCGAGCCTCACGGACAAGAGATATCAGGCCCACCGGACATGACCCGCCCGTGCGCGACCGCTACTCCCGGGAGGTGAGCGACCTCCGGATCTCGCTGACGCAGCGGTGCAACCTCGCCTGCGTGTTCTGCCACATGGAGGGGCAGCCCGTCGCCTCCGAGGAGCTCACGCCGTCCCAGATCGAAGCCGTCGTGCGCGCCGGCGCCGGCGTCGGCATTTCCCGCGTGAAGCTCACCGGGGGGGAGCCGACGCTCCGGACCGATCTGATCGAGATCGTCCGACGGATCCGGCCGCACGTCCGCGAGATCTCCATGACCACGAACGGCCTTCGGCTCGCCCCGATCGCGGCCGACCTCAAGGCCGCCGGACTGGACCGGGTGAACATCAGCCTCCCCAGCCTCGATGCCGCCACGTACAAGGAGCTCACCGGCGTCGATGGGAAGGACCGGACCGTGGCCGGGATCCGCGCGGCCATCGCGGCGGGCTTGGGCCCGATCAAGCTCAACGTCGTCGCGCTCGAGGGGTCGACCGACACCGCGGAGTCCGTCGACGCCCTCCTCGCCTTCGCCCAGGAGGTCGGGGCGTGGGTGCAAGTGATCGAGTTCGAGAACGTCTCCGGGCGCGTCGACCCGAAGGTGTACCGTCAGCTCCACTCGGAGCTCGGTCGCCTCTCGGAGAGGGCCGCGGCCCGAGCGTTCCAGACCGATCGCAACCGGCTGCACGACCGGCCCCGGTACACCTTCGAGTCCCACGGGAGGCCGGTGACCGTCGAGGTCGTTCAACCCGTCGAGAACCCCGCGTTCTGCATGGCGTGCCATCGCCTGCGCCTCACCTCGGACGGTCGGCTCAAGGGCTGCCTCATGACGAACCAGGGGATCGTGGACCTCCGCTCGATCCTCACCCACCCGGACCCGGAGGCGGAGCTCGTGGCCGCGTTCGAGCTCGCGGTCGCGCGACGCCGGCCGTTCTTCGTCGGCCCCGAGACGCCGGTCCCGGCCGACGAGCCCGAAGCGGTCCGGTTCGAGGGACCGACCCTCGCGGTCCTCGCCCCGCACTAGCGCAAACTCCAAGAGCCTCCGGACGGGTCGGCGAGCGTGGCGCCGGATCCGCTCGCCGTCGCGATCCTTTCGATCGAGGGGACCAACAACGACGAGGAGCTCTTCGTCGCCCTGAAGGCCCTCGGCACCAACCCCGAGGTGGTCCACCTAAAGCAGTTCGAGGGGCGCGACGTCGGCTCCGACAAGGTCCGCCGGCTGGCCGACTACCGGATGCTCCTGTTCCCGGGCGGGTTCTCCGCCGGGGACTACGTCCGGGCCGGTGCGATCCTCGCGGCGCGCGTTCGGGCCGCCATCGGGGCCCAGCTCGAGGAGTTCGTGCAGGCCGGTCGGATCGTCGGCGGCGTCTGCAACGGCTTCCAGGTCCTCACGGAGCTCGGACTGCTCCCGGGACGGCCGGGCGGCCGGCTCGGCGCTCCCGAGGCGGCCCTGATGACGAACGACTCGGGCCGCTACGAGTGCCGTCCCACGTTCCTCGCCTGGACCGGTGGGAAGTTCCCGCCACTCCAGTCCGTCCCGCCCGGGACGACGTACCTGTTCCCGTCGGGGCACTCCGAGGGGAAGCTCGTGCTCGCCGGCGACCCGAAGGAGCGCCTGGCCGAGCTCGAGCGGAACGGTCAGATCCTCTTCCGGTGGGTCGCGCCCGACGGGTCGTGGGCGTCGTACCCGTGGAACCCGAACGGTTCCGAAGGGAACGTAGCGGGGCTCACGAACCCCGAAGGGAACGTCTTCGGGCTGATGCCGCACCCCGAGCGCGCCTTCTTCCGCGCGCAGGCGCCGGACTGGACGCGCGGCGGCGGGGCCGAGGGGCCGGGCGACGGGCACCGGTTCCTCGAGGCCGTCGTCCGGTACGCCGAGCAGAGGGCCTGAGCCCGCGCCGGGCCGGGGTCCACTCCCAGACCTCCAGCCGCTCCCCCTCGAGGCGGCGGTCCGCGACCCGACGGACCCGTCCCCCGCGTTTGGCGAACCGCTCGCGCAAGCGCCCGAGGCGCTTCGCCGATTGCAGGGTCGACATCAGGAGGTACGCCCGCCCGCCGGGCCGGAGATGCGCCGGCACACCCGCGACGATACGGGCCGCGACCCGGCATCCGTCGGGGCCACCGTTCAGCGCGAGATCGGTCCATCGGTCCGGGTCCTCGCCGCCCGGGGGGGTCGGAAGGTACGGCGGGTTGCTCACGACGCGCTCGACGGGCCGCACGCCGTCGGCGAGGTCCGTTCGTACGGCGAGGATCGGCAGGTGCTCGCGTCGGGCGACGGCGGCGAGGGCGACGAGCGCCTCGCGATTCAGGTCCGTCGCGACGACGCGCACCCCCGCGCGGGCCGCCGCGATCGCGAGCGCGCCGTTCCCCGTCCCGATGTCGAGAAGCCACGACCCCACGGCACCCGTCGCGAACGGGAGCAGGAGCGCGGTGTCCTCGCGCGGCGGGTAGACCGAGGAGCTCGGGGCGATCGGGCCGTTCGTGCGTCGCACTAGCAAGGCACCTCTCAGAGTCACGTCATCTTCTTATCTCATCGGCCCATTATTCCAAAGAGTTTCGGAGTTCTCGTTTCGTGCCTCGTCGTCTCGCCGCCCCGGTCAAGATCGGCATCACCGGGCTCCCGGGCTCCGGGAAGACCCAGACGCTGCTGCGGATCATCCAGCTCCTCGAACAGGAGGGCATCACCGTCGGCGGCATGGTGACCGAGCCGATCGTCGAGAAGCAGCGCCGCACCGGCTTTCAGATCACGAACTGGCTCACGAAGGAGCACGCCGTGTTCGCCCACGAGAACCTCAAGTCGCGTATCCGTTCCGGCCGCTACGGCGTGAACCTCCAGGCGCTCGAGGACGTCGGCACGCGGGCGCTCAAGGACGCGAGGGACAGCGCCGACGTCATCGTCATCGACGAGGTCGGCAAGATGGAGGTCGAGAGCGAGATCTTCACGAAGAGCGTCGTCGAGTCGCTCGACGCGAGCAAGTCGATCGTGATGACGCTTCATAAGAAGTCCCGCAATCCGCTCCTCCAGGACATCCGGCGGAGGGACGAACTACGCCTGCTCGAGGTCACGCCGGTGAACAAGAACCTCCTCGCGTTCAAGATCGTCCGGCTCCTCACCGGGAAGGCGCACTAGCGACGACCGGCCCCGGGCGCGAGGGCGGCACCGACCTCTGGCTCCCGTCCGAGGGCCCGGCCCGCGGCCCGGCGACGCGCGCGCGGATCTTCTACAATCCCGCGATGGCCGCCGACCGGGACCTCAACGTCGCCGTCGTGCGCGCCTGGCGCTCCGGGGACGCCCGGGGACGACGCGGCTGGGAGATGCTCGCCGCGACCGGTGCCCGGGGACTGCGCGTGCTCCACGAGGCGGGCGGGTTCGAGTCCTTCGAGCTCACGGAGCGCGATCCCGCGGCGGTGGAGGTCCTCGAGCGCAACGCCGCGCCGTTCGCCGCGGAAGGGGCACGCGCGCGGGTCCACGACGCCCGCGTCGCGCTCGCGGAGGCCGCGTTCGACTACGTGGACCTGGACCCGTACGGCACGCCGGTCCCGTTCCTGGACGCCGCGCTCGCGGCGGTCGCGCCGGGCGGGCTCCTCGCCGTCACGGCGACGGACACGCGCGTGCTCGCCGGCGCGCAGGCGGGCGTCGCCGAGCGCCGCTACGGCGGGCGACCGATCCGGGGACGCCTCGGCCCGGAGAGCGGGCTCCGGCTCCTCCTCGCCTACATCGCCCGGCAGGCCGAGGAACGGGACCTTCGGATCGTGCCGCGGCTCGCGTACGTCGGCGACCATCACGTCCGGGCGTACGTGACGGTCGCGACGCGCCCCGAGCACGACGCCGGATCCCCCATCGGTCCCATCCATACGGACGCGTGGACCGGCCCGACCATCGCCCCCGGGGGGATCTACGGACCGATGTGGCTCGGGCCGTTGTTCGACCCGGAGCTCGTGGAGGCGCTCCGGTCGCCGACGACCCCGGCGGATTCCCGACGGACGGCGCGGACCTTGGAGGTCCTCCGGGGGGAATGCCGGGTCGATCGGCCCTTCTACTACGAGTCGAACGTCCTCGCCCGGGAGCTCCGGCTCGCCGAGCCTCCGTCCCCGACGGCGATGGTGGCGGAGCTCATCCGCCGCGGCCATCGGGCCGCCCCGTCCCATGCTCGCGACGGGGCGTTCCGCACCGACGCGTCGCACGAGGCCGTCGCCGAGTGCGCCCGAGCGCTGACGAGCTAATCCCAGAAGGATCGCGTCCGGGCGTAGCTCCGCTCGGCCTTCAGCACCTCGGTGAGGAACTCGGCGTCGCTCCGGTAGAGCCGGGCCAAGAGCCGTCGCGCCGTGTCCGGCCCGATCCCTCGCGCGGCCAAGCTGAGGAGGGCGCGCTCGCCGTAGTTCGTCAGCAGTTCCGCCGACGTGTAGGCG